>Ga0129308_1002515_pt1 | contig 15273 bp, 10 predicted proteins | sample L827metagenome_FD_94440 | JGI IMG/M metagenome (GOLD analysis project Ga0129308, IMG submission 94440) | Ring-tailed lemur group fecal microbial communities from Wisconsin, USA - L827 metagenome | ecosystem: Host-associated > Mammals > Digestive system > Large intestine > Fecal | place: USA...
CCACCAGCTTGATCATGCTCGCGGAGGCATGCTGGGTCGCGCCGTTCACGCTCACGATGCCGGCAGGCGAGCCCACGGGAAGATACGTGACCGAGACGGTCTCGCCATAAGGCGCGCTCACCTGCTCGATTGCCTGGCGGATGGCGGCGCTGGCACGCTCGGTCTCAGCCGTGTTTTGGGCGACTGCGGCCTGGCGAATCGTGTCCACCGCAGAGGCCTCGGCATCATCGGCCGATGCAGCAGCTGAAGAATCCGCGACAGATGCGGACGTCGCCTTATCGGCATCGCCCGCATCGGCACCGCAACCCGCAAGGAAAAGCAGGCAGCACCCCGCGAGCACGCAGGGAAGGACACGGCGCAGCACCCACCGCTCACCGCGCAAAACCCCGTTTGTCCTCACCGTCTCGCCCTGTACCAACATACTGTCTCCCACCCAATGCAGGCGGCCCCACGTCAAATCGCCGCGGGGCCGCCATCTCATATTTTGAAGTGGGTATTATCCCGTGCTCGCATGGCAAGGCGGTGGAGGAGATTCAATTTCATCTAATGAGGAGAGCCCCCTCATCAAGCGGCAAGCTCCTTGCAAAGAAAATCAATGTCTCCGGGCTCTCCACCGATAAACGCACTTGTCATTTTCAACACGCCGCGATAAAAGCGCGTTTGGACGATCCTGGTCGCAAGGGTTTGAAAATCCGCATACCAACTCGCCACGTGCTCTGCCAAGAAGTTCCGTTGCTTGTCGAGAACCTCCACCGCCCCGGACACGTCCCCACAACGGACGCACTCGATGGCCCTGTCGCACAGAAGCGCCAGGTAATCGAACATAAACGAAAGATGGTCCTCGGGAACGTCAAGACCTGCGGGAACCCTGACGCGATTTGCCTTGAACTCCCTGTACACTTCGCCTTGCGGCACGCCCATGAGTTGCGTCCCGCCAAAGCGGAAGAGCGACTCATAGGGCATGGCGGTGCGGCCCTCGACGGTGATCGTGCCATAGAACACGGATGTGAAGTCGCATGCAAGCTCCTCGCGCGTTCCCGTGTTGCGGCGGCGCAGGTAGCGCGCAATGTCGCTGCATCCATCATCGCAAGCGCCGGAGTCGGCCTGGGCTGCCTCAGCAAACCCCGACACCACGAGCGCGTCGATCTCCTCCTGCGTCAACGGCTTGAAGAACAGCCGCGCAAGCAGGCGATACGTACCCCCGCGCTCTTCGAGCATGCCAATAATCTCATCGTTGTTCATTTTCCTTTGCCTTCCCACCGCTTCAGGCCGCTTTCAGCCCAGGTACCGTCCTAGCACTCACCCGTCCACGAGGCATACTTGGGAGAGAGGATATAACGCGTCACGGGATGCGCACCCGTCTCGTCGGCCAACTCGTGGATGCAGTCCTCGCTGTATCGTGCCATCTCGCGGCATACGTCGCTCTCTGGGTCATCGAAGTCGCCGAAGAGGCGCGCCCCACAGTTGCAGTTATGTACGCAAGCCGGCACGTCGCTGCCGTCCGCCGTAAGCTCATGGCACAGAGTGCACTTGCGCACGATGCCCGCGTCCTCGTCGATCTGGCGCGCGCCGAACGGGCAGGCCGTGACGCACAAACCGCAACCGATGCATGCGTCGGTGTCCACCATCACGTAGCCTGTCTCGTCTTCACGGAAAGAGGCACCCGTGGGACACACCTCGATGCAAGGGGCGTTCTCGCACTGCTGGCACTGCATGGGAAGCCAATACTTTTCGACGTTGGGGAATGTTCCGAAGGGTCCCATCGCCTTTACCTTGTTGTATGCCGAGCCCAGGGGCAGGCTGTGCTCAAGCTTGCAACACACCACACACGAGTCGCACCCAGAACAGCGGTCGAGGTTGATAAGCAGTCCCTTGCGCATTTAGAACACCTCCGGGGTAGTCGGCTCGCCCTGCAAGGTGGGCATGAACGGTTCAAACTCCTTGGCCTGCGTCCACACACGCTCGGGCTTCTCACCCTTCTCAATCTTTACCGTGAACGCTCGGTAGCTGTTCGTGGCAAAGGCGGGGTTCTGGAAGGAGTCGGCAGACAGGCAGTTGTAGCCGCACTCCTCGATGCCGGGCGTAATGGACTCCTGCGTGTCGTCGAAACACTCGGGGTTCCAAAAGCGCTCGGTAAGCAGCACGCCGGGAGCAATGCCCTGCGTAACCTGCGCCATGGCATGCGTGCTCGCACGACGGGAGGTCACCTTCACCCAGTCGCCGTCGGCAATGCCGTACTCATCGGCGGTCTGGGGGTTGATGCGCAGAAGAGGCGCAGGCATGAGCTCGCGGATGAACGGAGCATGGCGCATTGTGCCGTGATGGAAATGCGGCAGACGGCCCGTGGTGATGACAAGCGGGTACTCGTCGTCGGTCAGCGGGCTCTCCGTGGGCTCGTTGAACGTGCAGATGGGATCGTAATCCTCGCATGCCTCCTGTTCAAAGGGATACATGTAAGGGAAGCCTGTGCGGGCAAGACGCAGCATGGCTTCGCAGTACACATCCACCTTACGCGACATCGTGGCAAAGCCGCGCGGCAGCCCGTCGGAAACAACTCCCTCGTACTGCTTGAACGCCACGTACTCTTCCATTGGCGTCTCGGTATACATGTGATCGGGGTCCGAAGTCATCTCGTCCCATGAGGCGTGGCCCATGTTCTCCGCCCACGCCTGACGGGCGGCGTCGTTGCTTTCGAAGAACGCGAGCTTGTAGGCGTCGGGGTCGAAAACGTTCTCCTCCCCAAGCTTCTCCACTGTAGCCTGGGCAACCTGGTAGGGCACCACGAAGGGGTTGGCGGTCTCGCCCAGATGCGTCACGTGAACGCGCGCATACACGCGGTTTGCATGCGTTGCAGGGACCTCGAAGGAGTCATACTCAAGCCACTCGTTGGTCGGCAGGAGCAAGTCAGCGCTCGCAACGGTGAAAGAAGTCATGTTCGGATATTGCTGAATGACAAAGTCCTGCTGGTCGTAGGCCTTCTTCCACTCAAGCGAGGGTCCCATGACGGCGTATTTGTTGCCGCTCATCTCGTACATGACGCGCGGTCGGTAGGGTTCACCCGTGGTGATCGCCTCGCGCAGCTCGCGCGGCGCGCAAGTCATCCACTGGTGGATGCCCTTATGGGCGGTTGCTCCACAGGTGTCGCTGTGCGCCTGGAAATACTGCTTGCGCATCGCCTCGCCATCGCGGCCCTTTTCGTTCCAACCAGCCACGATGCCGTCGAGGTACTTGTCGTTCTGCTCCTGCGTCCAGCCGAAGTTCCAACCCAGACCATAGCGCTCGAAATACGAGCTAAACTCGCCGATGCGCTGCGTGGGGCGATTTTCAGTGAGAGCGGAGGGGCCGTGGGTCTGGTATGCCGAGCAGGGCGTCTCAATGCGGCCAAGCAGGGCATCGATGGCCAGCATACCCTGCGGGGCCGTGGAGGAGCACTCCTGGTGGTCGGAGAACACGCCGCCCGAGATGCCGCCCCAATCAGCGCCCACGTAGAGCTCCAGGGCCTCTTGAATCTTGTCAGCCTCAAGCCAGCACGTCTCAGCAGCGGCCTCAATCGTCCAGGGTTCGGCCTCTTCCCAGTAGATTTGTCCGGCCGTCTTTGCTTCCTTGCCGTTGACCTCGGTGATTGCGAAAAGCTCAGGGTCCACCTCGAGGTCCTCGGGAGCGCAGAACGGAAGCGGCTTTATCTCGCCGGTCTTGGCATCGAGGCATACGTAAGCAGGCGTGTCGTACACGCCGTCCTTATCGGCCGCCGGGTTCACGTAGTCCGGCCAGACCTCCTCAGCCTTGTAGGCCATGCGCGTCTCGGGGTTAATGAGAAACGGCAGGTTCGTCCAACCCTTGCAGAACTTTTCGTCATATGCCTTCTGATCGATGATATACCGGATCCAGGCAAGGAGCAGCGCATTGTCCGAACCGGGACGAATCGGCAGCCACACGTCGGCCTTCGTGGCCTCGGCGGTCATGTAGGGGTCGATGACGATGGTCTTGACGCCCAAATCGGCGCGCGCATCCGCCAGGCTGTGCCCACCGTGGGCCGCCTTGGAGGAATGGGGCTGACTGCCCCACAACACGAAGACGCGCTCGGTGTCGTCAATACGCCCCTCGGTAAGCTCGGAGGCATCCACGACGCCCATCCAACGCTCGGCCGCATCCATGTCGACGCAACAGTTGAAACCTACGCCGCAACGCGTCACAAAATCGCGCGGCATGGCACACTGGCAGGCACCGCTTGCAAGCGAATTGCATCCACCGAACGTCGAGTCGATTGTGCCAGTCTCCCACTCAATGTAAGCTCCGCCACCGCCGCGCGCATGCCAGTACGAGTACGGACCGTACTTCTCAATTGCGGTGGAAATCTGCGTGCTTGCCAGATCGATAGCCTCGTCCCAGCTGATTGCCTCCCACTTGTTCTCCCCGCGCATGCCTACGCGCTTCATGGGATGCAGCACGTGACGGGGGCTGTACACCGTCTGGAGCTGAGAGAGACCCTTGAGGCAGATGCCGCCCTTGTTGAGGGGTCCATCGGGGTCTCCTTCGATTTTCACCACGACCCCATCCTCGGTGTATACGATCACCGGGCAACAGTCGCAGCAGCCGTGACAAGCGGTCTTGTGCTTCTCCCTCGTCACGGGCTCATCGGCAAATGCCTGCGAAGTCTCCTCCAGCAGCGGACCGCCCGAAACAGCAAGGGCCGTTCCGGCTGCAGCGGCAGTCTTCAAAAATGAGCGTCTCGTTACGAAGCGCGTGTTTGTGCCCACACTGTCCTCCCTTTCCTAGCTTTGACCGATGTGGCCCTGCACGGCGTTACCGCAGGGTTGAGGGCCCGAAAGACTATTTGCAAGGACCACATCGCACATACGTTGTTTTAAAATCACCTGTTTGCTGCCGCCGTTGTGGCCGGCATAACGCCCGCGCGTCACCTAACGCGCTGGGTCTTCCACGCACCGTCCCACACGAGCGTTCCAGCACGCTCAAGAGCGTCTACAAAATAGCTCGGGTGCAGCGCCTGGCCGTTCTCTGCGCGCGCAACGCCAAGCAAACCGCGTTCCTCAAGATGCGATGCAACCTCTGAGAAACTACGGGGCTGCATGCAAAACTCCAGGATTTCGTTAAATACCGGAACTCTGTCTGCATGCTCGTCCTCGAGCTTGCCAAATCGACGGGCAGGGCTCATATCCTCGGCAGCATCCGCGCCATCGGCGGTCGTTTGGACCGCGAACGACGCAACGAGGTCGTCAGCCTCGTCTGACGTCAGACCCACCTTTCGCTGTGCGTTCACCTCGACCCCCTCGTCGTCAAGCTCAATCCAGTCAAGCCCGCCAAGCTCGACAAGGTTTCGCACGAGACGATAGGGGCTCTGGGCCGCCTGTGAATACTGCGGCCACGACTGAATCGCCACCTCAACCTCGCTCAGATCGCGGCGCTCCTTGCAAAACTCAAGGACACCCACGTATATCTCGCGATATAGCGGATCGCCGGCGATGCATGCCACAAGCCTTTCCACCGTGTTCGACATTACCCCATCTGTACAATCCATGTCTCTTCTCACCCCCTCCCCCGCAACACGTAGTCCCACCGTCATCCCACGCCGCGGTCTCGTTGCGACGCTGGATTCATAGTGCAGCTCAACAAGGGTCAAGCAACATTCGCAAAGACGCTGAAATTCCTTTGAGGCTCACATACACGCAAGCGTTTATTGACATAAGCACGCCTGGTAAAAGGGCAAACAACAAGAGATTCAAGCGATGGAGTGCACTGCACTCACAAAATCTCCTTCCCCCCAAAGGAAACCGCCTCCTCCCATCCTCCCCAGCCCTACAATCCATGGTTATAATCCACAGGCGAAGCGTTCGCTTTACCGCACAGGGCGAGGAGGCCAGGCGCATGGATATATTGAATGCAGGTGTCGCGCAAGGGCCTTTCCCACTGCGCTATCTCGGCTTCGGCTTCTTCTGGGCCTGGCTTTTCTTGGTTGGCATCTCCCCTTCACCCCTGTTCGGTGACATTGTTTGCATCTCTGGCATTCCCTTCGAAGCATTTGAGCTTGCAGCCCGCTCGGCGCTACTGCTCTTCGCCCTGGCCGCCTCGCGCCTCTTCAGCACCCGAGCGGGCGTCTACGCGGTTTTGGGATGCAGCCTCTTTGCCGGCACCTTCGCCGCCGCCATCCTTCTCGTCTTCCCAGGCAACCCCGCTTTTTCAAGCATCGCCGCCCTTCTTGCGGCCCTCGCCGACACATGCATGTTCCTACTGTGGCTGAGCTTCTTTGGGTATATGAGACTCGGCGACGCACTCGCCATGCTTGTCCTCTCCTACGCGGCGGGGTCCGTGCTGTTTCTTGCCGCCATGGCCCTTGGACGCGTCGCAATGACGGCGGCAGCCGTGCTGCTGCCGGCGGCATCCGCAATCTCGTTCCTGCTCTCTGCAAGACTTCACGCCAGCCAAACAGGCAGCGGGTTTCTCAATGCCGACTCAGACCACACGGGCCTTTCCGCCCCCACTTCCCACCAGGCTGCCTCGTTGACAAAAACCCTTGCCACCTCGCTTACCCGCATAACAATCTGCTTGGGCATATATGCCTTTTTGTTTGCCGTACATTGCTCGGTGACGTATAGAGAGCACGGCGCGCTTCAAAACCTCGGGTCCATCGTTGAACCCGCCTGCATGGTCGTCCTGGCAATCGTCTACCTCCTTCTCTGCCGCGTGAGAAAAAGGGGGAACGGCACCTATACCCTTTACCGAGCCTGCGCACCGCTCATCGGACTCGGCCTGCTGCTCGATGCGTCGGGTGCGAACTCACTTGTTGCTTTTGCCCCCACTGCACTGGGTTATGTGACATTTGAAGTTCTCGCCCTCAACGACTACTGCAATATTGTCCAAGCGGGAAACGCCTCGCTTTTCAATTTTATGGCCCGAGCACGTCTCGCAATCTCACTCGGCATGGTGACGGGATGGGCAGCAGGTCTCGGCCTCAATTTTTTGCCGAACGCCACCCTGTTTGCAGGCGGACTCTTTCTAATCGTGCTCGCTGCCACACAACTCTTCGGTGACAACGACATTTGCGCAGTAAACGCGCTGGCCGAGGAACGCGCTGCAGCGGAAGAGCCTGACTACCGCCTCGGCCGCACCAAGGCGCTTGATCGCTATGCCGAAACAATCAACCTTTCACCGAGAGAAGCTGAAGTCCTTTCTTATCTTATTGAAGGGCGCACGACTTCCTACATCGCCGCCCGTCTCTGTGTCGCCGAATCAACGGTACGCGCCCATGTACACAACGTGTATCAAAAAGCTCATGTCAACTCCCGCATGGGCTTACTCGATGACTTTGAGTCGTACTATGAGAAAACGCAGCCCCACTGCATAAACCAGGCCTCCCCCGACGCCGCACAATAAGGAGCATCCCATGCCACGTGAATCTATGGCGCGCAAACGCGAGCGAGCGCTGGAAGTATGCAGGCGCATGGCCGATCTCTACCCCAATGCCGAGTGCGCCTTGCACTTTCACAACCCGTTCTCCCTGGTCATCGCCGTGCTGCTTTCCGCGCAAACCACAGATGCCTCGGTGAACAAGGTCACGCCCGTCCTCTTCGACCGCTGGCCCGACGCCGCGGCGCTCGCCGGAGCGCCTCTCGGCGAGGTCGAGGAGGTGCTGCACCCCCTGGGCTTCTTCCGCTCGAAGGCGAAGCACGCCGTGGAAGCGGCACAGATGGTGACCGTGGAGTTCGGCGGGCGCGTGCCGTCCACCATGGAGGAGCTCACGCGGCTGCCCGGCGTGGGGCGCAAGACGGCAAACATCGTGCTCAACAACGCGTTCGGCATCGTGGAGGGCATCGCGGTGGACACCCACGTCTTCCGCATCGCCACGCGCCTGGGCTTTACCTCGGCCAAGGCCCCGCTCGATGCCGAAAAAGACCTGCTCAAACTCATCCCGCATGAATGGTGGGGCCCGGTAAACCACCAGTGGGTGCTCTACGGCAGGCAAGTGTGCGACGCCAAGAAACCGGCCTGCGTGGCCGAGCTTGAGGTCGGCGGCATCGATGGCCCCAGCGCTACGAAGTCGCTGTCAAAAACAAAGGCCTATCTCGATGCCATCGGCACCTACCACGACGCGAGCGGTCGCGACGCCTGGGCCTGCGTAGGCACAGGACTGCCTTGCCCCCTGGCCGACCTGTGCCCCTCGCGCGGCACCTGCCTGCGGGCCAACGCCAAGGGCGGCTCCTCTAGTTCGCGCTCATCGCGTTAAGGAGCAGCTGCTTCCATACGGCGGGAGCCTCTCGAATGAAATAGTTGACCGTCACGACGGGGTTGCCCGGAAAGGCGGCGACACCCGACACATCAACGCCCAAGCCGGAGGCAATCAGCTTCGCCCGGAACAGGTGGTACGAGCTCGACACGACGGCGACTTTGCCGCCGAGGTCATCCCCGCCCGTGCGCTGCCCCAAAATCGCAAACGAGTTGCGCAGGTTCTCAAAGGTGTTCGTGCTCTGGTCTTCCATGATGAGCCTGTCTTCGGCAATGCCATGCCCCACAAGCCAGTCGTGCATGCACGCGGCCTCGCTCATGGGCTCGTCGGCACCTTGGCCGCCGGACAGCACGGCCGTGGCATCAGGATGCGCGTTCAAATACTCCAGCGTTGCCTCGAGCCGCCAGAGCAGGGAATACGAGGGGTTTCCATTCTCATCTACCCGTGCGCCAAGAACAACGACGTACTCGACGTCATCGGTCGCATCGGTCTTTGCGTGAGAGACAATGGGGACTTCCGTCACCGCCACGGCAAGCGCGACGACACCCACGACGCCCGCCGCCACTTTAAACGCCAACCCACCAACGAACGCCCAGAGAACCACGAGGATCGCAGCGACAAGCAGGATGAGCGCCACCACGTCGTAGCCGCGCATCGCAAAACGCAGCACCGCCGCCAACGCCGCAAGTAAGGCGGCCAAGGATGCAGCGAGGGTCTTGTTCTTCGTCTTCATTGGCGCCATCGCCTCCTGTCAGTCGCCCGTAAGCAGCGCGATGGTATCACGACACAACGCGCGCCGCCTCAGCCATACGCCGGTCTTTTGCTTGAACCTTCCATGCAGTTCATCCCACTACCAGCAAGAACACGTATACTGTGCCGTTGCAACAACGATTGATGCGATAAAGGAAACACATGGCACAGGCAGCGGCACAAACCAAAAAGCGCATTGGCTACTTCGACATCGCAAAGGGCATCGCCCTGTTTGCCGTCATGGTGGGCCACACCTCGGAATATGGCATGCCGTGGCCGATCGTCACTTTCTGCTACTCGTTTGACATGCCGCTTTTCTTCATCGTGAGCGGATGGTTCTGCAAGCCAAGCGCCCGCCTCGACCGCGACTACGTCAAGAAGAACGCCAAGGCCCTGCTGCTCCCCTATGCAGCCACCTGCATCATCTTGCTTGCCCTCATGACGCTGCGCGGCCTGGTCATGCCCGGGCACGGAGGCGGCGTCGGCGAGCTTCTGCCGCGCTGGACCATCGCCTGCCTCTACGGCGCGGGCGGCACGTGGCCCGACATCATGCCCGCCGGCATCACGGGCGTGGGCGCCATCTGGTACCTTCTGGCGCTCTTCTTCGCAAAAATCCTGCTCACGTGGGCAAACCAAACACGCTATCCCGCAGCGGCCATCGGCGGTCTCTTCGCCTTCGGCTACCTCACGGCCGACAAGTTCTGGCTTCCTTGGAGCATCCAAGCAGCTTGCTGCGCCGTGTTCTGGATGTGGCTGGGACAGAAGGCTCGCGCCTCAAAACTCCTCGAGCCTGGCTCCTTCCACCCCCTGACCTGGTGGATTATGCTCGCAGCCTGGCTGTATTGCGCCCGCGTGGGCGGAAACCTGTGGATGGTGGCAAACGTGTACAGCGACGGCGTGGTGCTCGATACGCTGGGCGGCATCTGCGGCGCCCTGTGCGTCCTCAAGGGCTGCATGCTGCTCGAACAGCACGGCCCCCGCATCGCCGAGCCGATCCGGGCATTCGGCACCATCACGCTGCCCGTCTTCTGCATGCACCTGGTTGAGATGGACGCGTTCCCCTGGGACATCGTCCAGAACCTCTGCGCCGGCCTGCCCATCCCTGCATGGGCCGTGATTTTCGCCGGACGCTGCGTGGTCATCGCTGCGCTCACGGGGCTGCTGTACCTCCTGCCGAGGCCCGTCTCGGGGTTGTTCTTCCCCAGCAGGAGGCCAGCTGCCCAAAGCGCCTCGGTTGCAAAAAGCTAGGCCGCGCTCTGCCCGCCGGCGACTTGCGAGGTATCGAGCGTGCCGGCATCAGCCTCGCCGCCGCCCTCCTCGCCCTCGCTGCCGGATTCAGCGCCGCCTTCAACATCGTCGTACGTAGGCGCGTCTTCAAGGGGCGGCTCAGAAGCAGCTTCGCTCGTGCCCGCATCGGGCTCAGCAGGTGCGACCGGATCGAACTCGGGTGCCACGGTGTCGTACGTGGGCTCGTCAGCCACAGCCGCAACCTCGTCAATCTCCCCGTCATGGGCGCTCGTGTCGGCCTGCCACTTGGCATACGCCGTGACGTTGCCCGTGACGTTGGAGCTGAAGTTGAAAACGCGCGTCAGGGCCTTGTCGGAATACCAGTTGACGAAGGTGTAGCCCTCGCGGGTGGGATCGGCAGGACGGCTCGCCTTAGTGCCGGAAGCAACGCCCTGCGCGGCGACCGCGCTGCCGCCCGCGGAGTCAAACGAGACGGTGTAGCTGCCAGAACGATCTACCACATCGCGCTTGAGCACCGAGAAGATCTTCGCGGCCTCACCGCGCGTCGCCGTGTACTGCGCATCAAGCCAGGCAAAGCCCTCGGTGTCGTACTTGCCGTTGAGCACGCCGGTGTCGCAGGTCCAAATGAGGGCCGAGCGTGCATACGAAAACGCATTGTTGGGCCTGTCGATGAGGCCCGTGTCCTGCGTTAGATAGTACGCCGCATCGCTTGCGCTCACATCGATGCCGGCCCAGGCAGCGAATCGATATGCCATCGTCGCAAGCTCGGCACGGAGAACCTGCTCATTGGGCCTGAAGGTCCCGTCCTCGGGATAGCCCGTAATGATGCCGTTTGCCTTACACCATGCGATGGCATCGGAGTACCAAATGCCCTGCTCAACGTCGGGGAATCCCGAGTCTCCCACAGGCGTGCCGCAGGCAAGCCTGTACAGGACCGTGGCGACCATGCCGCGGGTGAGAGGGTCGTCGGGGCCGAACCGGTTCGAGTCATCGTAGCCCATCATCAACCCATTCAAGCTGGCATAATCGATCCAACCGTCATCTTCAGCCCAATGTCCCCCCACATCATCAAACGACGAGGCATAGGCGCTTGCCGGCATGCAGCAGGCACCTGCAAAAACCGTGGCACTCAGGGCAAAGGCTGCCAGAGGGGCGGCGTATTTCTCGATTCGAGCAGTCACAGGCAAACGCCTCACATTCAGTCGCTGTGTCAACAATCGGTCAAGGCCATCAAAGCACGCATGCTCTATAAGCGCAACCTCATTATCCCTTTTTCAGTACGCGCTTGAGGGCAGCGAGGGGCTGAATGAGAGCGTTGCCGATACGGTACGACCACGACGCGCGAACGTCGCGCACTTCCGCGCGGGCCGCATCAAGCTCACCGGAAAGCTGCGCCCCACTCTGGCGCTGGGCCTCCAACTCCGCTGCCAGGTGCATGCCCTCCAACGCGCTGGCCGGCACCGTGCGCAAGAAAAACTCGCGCCCGATCGCGCCGCACTTCGCTGGTGCCTGGGCAGATACCCAATCTACCAGCTCGTCTTCTGCCAGCTGTGTCTGCGCGCGCAGAGCCTCGACATGTGTACGAAGGATTTCGGCACGCCCATCGCGCTCGACAAGCACCTTCTCAAGCCTGTCGAAAATCTGTGAGGCCGTGGCATCCATCTCAAGCAAGGTGTCAGCCTGGCCCAAATCCTGATACAGAGAGACCACCTTGGGCAAATAGCCCAAGCCCACGCACGGAACGCCAAACGACCCCAAAAGCAGCGAGCAGTGGTAACGCATCGAAAGGCCCGCGCTCGACCTGCTCAGCAAGTCAGCCATCGGCTCGACCGCACCCGCGGGATCAAACACATGGAGGCGCTCGGGATCGGTCATCTCGGCCTGAACTGCAGCCGCCAACGACGCATCGCTCGGGTCGAGCAGGCATGCGACAAACACGACGTCAGGATGGGCATTCGCCACTCGGTCGAGCGTCTCAGCTATGCGGGCGACGAAGTCTCGTGGCGCGTTCTCATACTCACGCAGGGAAACGGCTACAAGACGCGAAGTGGCCAGGTCGATGCCCTCGCTGGCGAACCAGGAATGAATGGTGGCAGTCTGCTCAACTTTGCCCAGGAAAGCCGCGTCCGCCCGCTTGCTCACCTGCTCAGCCGGCACGCCGCATGACACAATGAGCCTCTCGGTCTGCTCGTCGCGCACGAGGAAGCGGGCGTCAAGCCTTCCGATAAGACGCACGAGCGCGTGGCCCGCAGCGACATCGAGTGGACCGGCCCCGGCGCAGTAAAAGAACGTGCGGCATGCATTGAGCCATGCGAGCTCAACGAAAGCGGCGATACCCGGAATGTCGGTGTGTGGCATGTCGGAAAGAAGCTCGGCTCGGCCCATCGTCCAGCGAATGCCCTGGTCAAAGAGGAGCCCTGCTGCAACGACAGCAGCCGAGCAATGCGAGAGGGTCTCATCAAGCGCATGTTTATCGGCCACGGTGAGCGAGACGATTCCGCGATGTTGCAGCGTATACGCAGGGTTCTCGCCCACAGCCACAATAACGCAGCCCGGAATGCGCTCCCGCAAACGAGCAGAGAAAGATGCCAGGATGTACTCGTCGCCGAAGTTGCCCATGCCAAAGTACCCCAGCACGCACACCACGCAGCGAGGCGCGGGGGCGCCGGGCATGAGGCCCCGGGAGGCATACAAGCACCGAAGGTCGGAGAGGGCGCGGTTGAGCCCGTCCTCAAGGACCGACCCCTCATATGCTACAGGGAGCTTGCGCGCACGCGAGGCCGATGCATCAAGGCAGCGCTGGCGTGCCAGGCCGGCAAGTTTCTCAAGTGCGTCCGCCCGATCGAGGACGGCCTCCCCAGCCGGGAAGAACTGAGCGGCAGGCGCAGCGCAATGAACATGCACAGGTTCGGCCCCATCCGCGACAATCAGCGCCATGCGCATGTCGTTCTGGAGTCGATCGAACGGGCAGACGCCACCATCCGCGCCACCGAGCACGCCCTCATCTTCAAAGACGACGCACGCCAGGCTTGAACGCGCCGCATACGTGATGGCCGTAAACTCGGGGCTTCGCTGCAGGTCAGCCGGCCAATCGCGACCAAAGCAGCAAAGCTCAACGCCCGTCATCTCAAACATGCTCGCAAGCTCTCGCATGAATGCGACGCGGGCGGGCGTGGCATCCTGCAAGCACATCACATTGGTCGGGCATGCCACATCGTTGGCAAGCGGGGTCGTCAAATAGGGCGTGTCAGGGCACGGCGAGAACTCAAAAACGGGCACACCCTCAAAAGAGCCGGTCGCGCCCGGTACATCCGTCACGCTGCCCTGGAAGTCAGATGCAAAGCGCTCGTCAGACATTGCCGCCAACGCAAACCCAAGCGCCCCCGGAGTGCTCTGGTCAACGCTTCGCTTCAACTCGGCCGCATCCGCAACAAGCACCCCCAACGGCACCTTGTCGAGAAGGCCGTCACCAGCTGCGACCTTGACTCCCAGACCGTCGCACATCAGCACCGCATCAGGGCGTTCCACGTCAAGAAAACGAGCGAGACCGCCCAAATCAAGCACGCCAGATTCATCGAACAAGCTGGACCAACGTTCGGGCGCGAACAGAAACACCGTATGACCCTGTGCTTCCAAGGCCTCCTTGACACGCCAAGACAGAGACGTGACGCCCGCATCAAGTCGAGCGACAAGCACAAGATGCAGGTACGCGTTCATATGGTCCACTAAAATCTCCAGCTCGAACGGCTTGCCCAAAGACACCGCATGCTCGGCCAACCGTTGGGGTCGAGTGCGAGAATCGAATACGGAATGACAGTGCACATCTTAGCGTGATGGCACGCTCGCCACGCCCTTGACGGTATGATTTCCGCAACTTTGAAGGCTGGAGGAGGCAATGGTGACAAAGACTGCACAGGAGCTTGGCTCGCATCCCCGGGTTTCGGTCATCGTCCCGGTCTTCAACGAAGAGGCCTACCTGCCGCAGTGCATCGACTCCCTCCTGGCACAATCGCTCACAAACATCGAGGTCATCTGCGTCGACGACGGTTCAACGGACGCAACCCCGACCATACTCGCCGACTACTCCCGCACTGACGCACGCCTCAAGGTCATCTCCCAGAACAACGCCGGCCCTGCGAAGGCCCGCAATCGTGCCATCGAGGTTGCCCAGGGCGACTACCTGTACTGCTGCGATGCCGACGACTTCTGCAAGCCAAGCCTTCTCGAGGGGGCCGTGCAGGTGGCCGAACGCTATGATGCCGACGTCGCGCTGCTGCCTTTCATGCTCTACGACAACAAAATTGCCACGCCCATCAGCGTGCCGTGGAGCCTTCCGCGCCATTTGTTCCCCGAAGGCTGCTTCACCTGGCACGACAATCCCGACGCGACGTTCTCAACGTTTCGCACCGTGCCGTGGAACAAGCTTGTCCGCACGTCATTCATCCGCGACAACGCCATCCGCTTTCAGGATGATGTCTTTCTGAGCGAAGACGTGATGTTCTCGCTGCCCGCCGCAGTGCTGGCACAGCGCGTCGCCTGCACCGACGAGCCGGCCCTGTACCATCGCGAAAACATCGGCACGAGTGCCATGGACACGAAGGATGCCCATCCCCTCGACTTCGTTCGCGCCTTCCAGGCCCTGCGCGCCTTCCTGGAAGAACGGGGCTGCATGCGCGAGCTGAGGCACTCCTACCTTGTCTGGGTCGCCGGCGGATGCGTCTACAACCTTCTGACGCTCAAGAACCGCGATTCTTTCGACGAGGTCTTCTCGTATCTCAACAGCTGCGGCCTGCACGACCTGGACATCAGCGAGGCCGACCTAGACGAGATCGACAACCTCGACGACGTCAACGTGCTGCGCGCGATATTCGCCAACGATCGCGACCGGCTCCTCCATGCCGAGCAGCTCCGCCTGCGCACAGCCTTTGACCAGGCATGCTATCGCGAGCGCATGCAATTCGAAGCCCGCCAGGCGCTCGGGGCCCGCTTGCGCGAACAAGAGGCTGCCACTCGTGAGGCGCAGGCTGCCGTCGAGG
>Ga0129308_1002518_pt1 | contig 15254 bp, 13 predicted proteins | sample L827metagenome_FD_94440 | JGI IMG/M metagenome (GOLD analysis project Ga0129308, IMG submission 94440) | Ring-tailed lemur group fecal microbial communities from Wisconsin, USA - L827 metagenome | ecosystem: Host-associated > Mammals > Digestive system > Large intestine > Fecal | place: USA...
CACTTTCAAGCACAAAACTTAAGCTTAAGAGTAATTCAACCAGCTTTAAGATAGATGACGGCGATGATGTTGATGTGGATGTTGACGACGGCGACAACAATATTGACGATTTTGATGATCTTATGGAGGCTGTAAATGATGAGAACAAAACCTTCTATGTTACAATAGAATATGACGATGATTATTATGTAACAAGTATAGAGGGCTATATAACAAAATTAACCGGAGCTGATCTTTACAGCGTAGATACAAGCGATGACAAAATAACAGTTAAGTGCGACGGCACAAAATATACCTATAAGGTAGATGATGACTGCGATTTCAGCTGCGGATCATACAATGATACGCTTAAGGGTCTTAAGTCAGCGCTTTCAGGCGAGGACGATGTTGAAATTGACCTTGAATTTGACGATGACGGATATGTAACCGACGTAAGCATTGATTATTAATTAAAAAAAGGGTGAAGGTTCTCTTGGGAATCTTCACCTTTTTTGAGGCAAAAAAATAAGCGAAAAACCAAAGACGGTTTTCCGCTTTATTTTTATCTGTCCATAACATTTGCCCAACTTGTGCTTGCGCATTCAACAGCCTTAAGCGCCATGTCATAATCCTTCTTTTCTATGGCAAGCAGCATTTCCGAATGCGCTATTTCGGCATTTGCGCCTCTGTCCTCAGCCCTGTGTATATACTTAAGTGAAGGATTGAGGAAATCTATCATACAGCCGTAAATTCTTTCAAGCAGAAGATTTTTTGATGCCTTGCCCAGAAGCTTATGAAATTCCATGTCGTTTTCAACAAATTCGTCTGTTGTGGCTTCAGGCGTAAGCTTCAGCTTTTTAAGCTGCTCAACATTTTCGGCAAGCTCCACTCTTTCTTCCTCATTTTCGTCATAATGCAGTATTATCATTTCCATTATGTCGGTTTCCATTATTTTTCTAAATTCCACAAACTGATTCATGTCTGGGTTTGTGGCAAGAAAGCTGAAAATGAAGGAGTCAGCCATTTTATTGTTCATTCTGTCGGAAATATATGTTCCACTGCCAACCTTAACCTCTATAATGCCAAAGGCTGAAAGAATTTTCATTGCTTCACGCACAGAGCCTCGGCTTACCTCAAGGCCTGTTGCTATCTCAATTTCAGTTGGAAGCTTATCGCCGGGTTTAAGCTCTTTATCAAGTATAAGCTTTTTTATGCTGTTGACCACAGTGTCAACTGCGGATTCTTTTTTTCGTGGTTCAAACGATGCAGACATGAAGAGGAAGCCTCCTTAATATAATAGTAGCAATGTGGCTTAATTGTATACTTTATACAATCGGAATCGAAAATTTCCTTGTTTATTTTATTGTACATCAATAAATTATATATGTCAAATGTATGACGGATTATATTTTTACATGATTAATGGTAGGGTAAAAAATTGCGAAAAAGGGCGGAGTATGGCTTTTATACAAACTGTTCATTTTTTGAATGAATTTTAATTTACTCAAATTGTTTTAAGTTTAATGTTGTGGTATATTTAAGTTGTAGTATGAATTTTATGAAAGATAATATCTGTCTGCCTGCGATATATTGCCATGCTGCAGACAGCATAAAATTTTTTTTAGTATTTCTGTGTGGCTTTTTAACACATATCTTCTAATCAAATGTCTTATTAATGAAATGATGGTAAACAGGTGTTTTAAAAGGAATATTTGACAGAATTTTTTGAAAAAGTTTGGTTATATTTTTTTGTGTTCGTCTATGTCAAACATCAAATGTTTTATAAATAGAATTTTACATGCAACTTGTATAAAAAAATACAAAATGCAGCAGTAAGGAATGGGCATAGTAGATAATGCATAAACAGACTTGTATTATTTTTTTTAAATTGTAGAATGATTAACAAATGTTGACATATTACCTCTGTTAGATATAATAAATTTATAAACAACAGTGAAATTCATTTTAATATTTATATATTTTGTTAGGAGATGATTGAAGTGGATTTTGATTTTTCATATGTAGACATAGCTTTTAAAAACGGTAAGGTTATCACCGTTAATGAAAAGGACGAAATCTGCGAGGCAGTTGGCGTTAAGGGCAACAAAATTGTATTTGTAGGCTCAAATGCAGACCTTGAAAAGATTATTGACGAAAAAACAAAGGTTTATGACCTTGGCGGAAAAACACTTATGCCGGGCATGATAGACACTCATATTCATCCGTTCCTTCTTGCTCTTTTGGGAACAGAGCCGGATTCACCTATGATAAGCCTTTTTGGCGAAAGAATTAAATCTATCGGCGATATTAAAAATGAAATAGACAAGGCGCTTGCTATCAAAAAGCCGGGCGAATGGATTTCTATGTGGGGTTATGAGGTTCCTAACCTTGCAGAAAAGAGAGACCCGACACTTGAAGAGCTTGATGCATTTGCTCCTGAAAACCCTGTTCAGTGCATGGAGGGCAGCGGACATAAATGTATGTTCAACTCAAAGGCTCTTGAGCAGATTGGCATTTACACAGCAGAGGACGCAGCAAAATATCCTGAAGGCGATGTAGGAGTTAAGGATGGAAAGCTTACAGGTATGCTTTACGGCGTAACACTGTTCCTTCTTTGGAGCAAGGTTGATTATCCGTCAGTTGCCCTTGAAGGCGCTGTATGCCGTATAGGCGATGAAATGGTATCTAAAGGTCTTACCTCTATACATGATATGGGCGCTCTTGACAAGCCTTCATATCACTCAATGCAGAAGCTTGCACGTGAAAGAAAGTTTAAACCTCGTGTTTATATGGCTCTTCACAGCATTTTCGGAAAGCCTTTCTCAAAGGAAGACAACGCTCACTTCCTTGCCCTTGGTTTAAGACCGGGTCTTGGAGATGAATATTTTAAGATCGGTTCAAATAAATTTATGATTGACGGCGGTTCAAGCGGCCCTTCATGCTACACAAGAGAGCCTTATGACCATGACCCATCAATGCTTAGAGAAAAGGCGTGGACAAGGGAAGAGGTTGCTGAGTATATTAAAGAAATAAACGATGCTGAAGGTCAGGCAACAGCACATGCTATTGGCGACGGTGCGGTTGAATATATGGTTGAAGGCTTTGAAAAGGCATTTGAAACAAATCCTCGTCCGGACCTTCGTCACAGAATTGAGCATTGTACTCTTACAGACCAGGACCTTATTGACAGAATGGCAAAAATGAATATCTGCCCATCGGTAAATGCAGGTATTGTTGCTAAAAACGGCGGAAACTACGAAAGATTCTACGGCAAGAGAAATGATTACTTTGGTGCATTAAAGAGCATGATTGATGCAGGAATGAAGCCTTCACTTCAGAGCGACGCTCCTTCAGGCCCTTACGGCTTTGAATGTCTTGACGGTGCAATTAACCGTTATGACAGAGTAAGAGGTATTCAGTGCAATCAGAAGCAGTGCGTATCAGTTCTTGAGGGTATAAGAATTGCTACTCTTTACGGTGCTTACGGCTCATATGAAGAAAACATTAAGGGCAGCCTTGAGGTTGGAAAGCTTGCCGATATGATAGCCCTTGACTGTGATATTCTTGCTATTGACAAATTTGACATCAACAAGGTTCAGGTTGATATGACAATGATTGACGGTGAAATTGTTTTTGTAAGAGATGAAGCAAAGGACCGTTTCTAAAATGTGTTTTTTCCGAGTGCTGCTCAAAGCAGAAATGAGCAGCCTCGGCTTAAGGTGTTTTTAGCTGCCGATAGGCAGTTGAAAAATATAAAGCGGTACAGCTCAAGCCGCTTATTGGCTTAATATTCATTGCAGGGAATGTTAAAGCCAAGGGAACTTATATTTATCATTTAATAATCTTATAGGAGGGATTGTTTATGCAGAAAATGAGCTACAAAGAAAAATTTGTTCAGATGAACAAAGAAGCAAAAGCTACATGGATTGCAGCATTTATTGTAATTGCTTTCTGGTGGATTTCAGGCTTCGGCGTATACGCAGCATGCGGCGCTGAATGGACTATCCTGGGAATGCCGGCATGGTTTATGCTTAGCTGCTTCGGTTCATGGATACTTGCCGTTGTTGCGGTAGTATTCATTACATCAAAGGTATTCAAGGACTTTGACCTTGACGATGACGAAAAGGAGGGAAAATAAATGAATGCTTTCTTAATGCTTGCTCCTGTATTTATATTCTTTATCGTTCTTTTGGGATTAGGCTTCTACATTCAGAAAACATCATCTGACGCTAAAGCGGCAAACTTCTCTAAAGAATACTTCATCGGCGGCAGAAGCCTTGGCGGTTTCGTTCTTGCCATGACACTTGTTGCTACATATTCATCAGTATCATCATTCCTTTCAGGCCCTGGCGTTGCTTGGCAGAAAGGTTTCGGTTGGGTTTACTATGCATCAACACAGGTTGTTGCTGCCTTCATAGTACTTGGTGTACTTGGTAAAAAGATGGCTGTTATCGGACGTAGATTCGACTGCGTTACAGTTATCGACGTTATCAGAGCAAGATACAACTCAGATTTTCTTGCTAACTTCTCTGCTCTTGTTATTATTGTGTTCTTCACAACAACAATGCTTGGCCAGTTCAAGGGCGGCGCTGAAATCTTCTCAGCCGTTACAGGCTTAAGCTACACAGCTGGTCTTATTTTCTTCGCTGTTGTCGTAGTTCTTTACACAACAGTAGGCGGTTTCAATGCCGTTGCTATCACAGACACAGCTTGTGCTATTGTAATGCTTATCGGTATGTTCTGCCTTGGCTTTGCTATCATTACAAAGGGCGGCGGACTTGAAAACATTATGGCAACAATCAACGAAGCATCAGCAACAGCAGTTGCAACAGGCGAAGGCTTCAATATGTTAAGCCCAACAGCTGAAACAGGCGGCGTTGCTTCAATTCCTGTACCTCTTTACATTACACAGTGGATGCTTTGTGGTATCACAACACTTGGTCTTCCACAGTCAAACGTACGTTGCTTAAGCTACAAAGATACAAAATCAGTTCATCAGGCTATGATTTACGGTACTATCGTAGTTGGTGCTATGATGGTTGGTATGCATATGCTCGGTGTTCTTTCAAGAGGCGTTCTCCTTTCAATCCCTGAAGGCGCTTCAACTGACACAGTTGTTCCAACACTTATTACACAGTACATGCATCCATTCCTTGCAGGTATAACAATTATCGGACCTCTTGCTGCAACAATGTCTACAATCTCATCACTTCTTATCGCAGGTTCATCAGCTATCGTTAAGGATATTTACCTTCACAGCAAAGAAGCTAAGAATGAAGAAGTTGACCAGAAAGTTGTTGGAAAGATTTCTATTACAGTTACAGCTATCATGGGTATCGCAGCTGTATTATTAGCTCTTAAGCCACCTACAATTATCGTTTGGATCAACATGTTCTCATTCGGCGGTCTTCAGACAGCATTCTTCTGGACACTTGTTCTTGGTCTTTTCTGGAAGAAAGCAAACTCAACAGGCGCTCTTCTTGGTTCAATCGGCGGTCTTGCACTTTACTGCATCACTATGGCTGTTGGCTTTAAGATCAGCACATTCCACAACATCATTATCGGTATCGTTTCAGGCTTAATTCTGTTCATTATCGGTTCTTACATCGGCAAGGCAACAGACGACAAGACACTCAGAGAGTTCTTCCCGGAAAAATACTGATATAGTTAAACTCTGTTCTATACTAATTTAAATATAATGGCAGTCTCATTTTATGAGGCTGCTATTATGATATATTATAAAGTATAAATTTTTGGAGGGGATAATTATGATTAAAAGAGTTATTTCTGCAGCAATGGCGGCTGCTGTTTTGTCTGCGGCTGTTCCATGCACATCATTTGCGGCAATTTCACAGCTTCCAAGCGTTGAGGTTGTAGGTGTGGACGAAATTCCTGACATACTTATAGGAAACTATACCGACGCCGTAAACGCTACCGGAACAACGGCAATTATCTGCACAAACCCTGAAGGCGCAATAGGCGGCGTATCGGTTTTGGGCGGCTCGCCGGCAACAAGAGAAACAGATTTGCTTGACCCTACAAAAACAGTACAGATAGTAAACGCAATTTGCTTAAGCGGCGGCTCGGCTTTCGGTCTTGACGCGGCAGGCGGCATTCAGCAGTATCTTGAGGAAAAGGGTCTTGGCGTGCCTGTTGGCGTAACCAATGTTCCTATTGTTCCGGCAGCTTGTATTTTTGACCTTACAAGGGGCGAAGACGCACAGCTTGGCAGCAAAATGGTTCGTCCGGGCAAGGCAGAGGGCTATGCGGCAGCAAAGGCAGCCTTTGACGGAGAAGAATGGCACGACGGAAACTGCGGCGGCGGCACAGGCGGCGGCGCAGGCGGAATGAAGGGCGGCCTTGGAACATTCTGCTACAAATACGGCGATTTGTATGTGGGCGCAGTTGTAGTGCTTAACTCAGCCGGACAGGTAGTTGACGCCGAAACAGGCAAGATTATAGCCGGAAGAATTGACAAGGCTACAAACACATTTATAGACCGTGAGGAACAGATAGTAACTAATGTTGAGCCTCCGACATATCAAAACACAAACACAACCATAGCCTGTGTAATAACAAACGCAACCCTTACACAGGCAGAGGCAAACAAGCTTGCCGAAATGGCGCATGACGGCTATGCAAGAGCAATAGAGCCTACACATACACCATCTGACGGTGACTGTATATTTGCTATGGCAACGGGCGGTGCTTCAACCTCATTAAGCACATGGGGTCAGCAGTCGGCAAACATGAGCCTTCTTGGCGACCTTGCAGTAAACGCTATGGAAAGAGCTATCGCAAGTGCGGCATATCATGCTGAATCAGCTTACGGCCTTGAGGGTGCGGCAACATTAAGAGCCGAGGGCAGAACACCTGCACAGCCTTTAAGCAAGCTTACAGACAGCGTTTTAAAGGATATTGAATTAAAAGATAAAAAGTAAAAGCCATAAATAGCTTTGTGGGCGGCAGACCTGTTTTAAGGACTGCCGTCCTTTTTTTATTTTTAAAATATTTTGTAAATTAAAGGCTTTTTTAGCGGTTAAAACACTTGTTTATGAAGAAACAAAAATATATAATAAATTGCGGTCAATTTTTTAAAAGAGAAGGTTTTAAAAAAATGGAGATGGGGAAATGGAAAAGAAAGAAATGACAAAGGAAGAAGAAAAAGAGTATTTAAAAAAAGAACAGGAAGAAATGGAAAAGTTCTTTAGAGATGTTTTGGCAAGCCCATGCTATCAGGAGGACACTGATTCGCTTTTGTTTCATTTAGACCCAAGCTTTGAAAGCTGCGATTTTGTTAATAAAGAGGTATGCTTCAGATATAAGGTTAAGCCATGGCAGCTTAATCCTCAGCATGGATGCCACGGCGGAATTTCATGCGCTATGCTTGACACAACAATGGGTATGCTGGCAATGTATTTTGCAAATGGCAGCTTTGTATCTACAATAAACCTTACTGTAAACTATTTAAGGCCTATTCCTGACGGAGCTGAGGTTATAACAAGAGTAAGGTCAACTTCTTGGGGAAGAACAATAGTAAGCCTTGAGGGCGACGTTTATATACCTGAAACAAATACAGTTGCCTGCACATCTATTGCCACATACATAGTTTTGCGTGGAAAGCCTGTTCAGATTCCTGTTACAAGGGAGGAATGACATGGCAACGGTTTATGCGGTAATAAACAAGCTTATAGCTCTTTTTATGCTTGTTATGGCAGGTTATTTTTTAAGAAGAAAAAATATAGTGTCCGAAGAATTTTCAATGGGAATTTCGGGATTTCTTACAAAGGTTGTATTGCCTGTGTTTTTTGTAACGGCAATGCAGCTTGAATTTACGCCAGAAAGATTTCACAACGGGCTTAAGGTATATATTTTTTCTTTTGTTATGATACTTATTTCAACGGTTGTGGGCTTTATAAGCTCTACCGTATGCGGCGTAAAGGGCGCCGACAAGGGAATTTGGATATACAGTTGTATGCTGCCAAACCATGCCTTTGTGGGCTTTCCCGTAATGCAGGTGCTTTGGGGCGAAGAAGGTATGTTTTATGCCGCTTTCTCTAATGCCGCAATTAATACCTTGGTTTTTTCTTTGGGTGTGGTTATTCTTGGGCTTTATGTGCAGGATAACACAAAAAAGAAATCTCTTAAACAGTTGCTTATTACACCTATGAATATTGGTACACTTATTGGTATAATACTTTTCTTATTGGATATTCAGCTTCCTACACCAATAGCAGAGGGTTGTAATATGCTTGTAAACACCATGAGTGCCTTGGCAATGCTTTTTGTTGGCATGGTGCTTGCAAAATATCCGCTTTTGGCAATGTTTAAGGGCGTTAAAAACTATGAAATTACATTTGTGCGTCTTATAGTTTTGCCTTTGGTTGTGTTTGCACTGCTTAAGCCTTTTGGCTTTATGCTTGATGCAACTGCTGTGGGCGTAATGGTTATAAGCCATGCCCTTCCTGTGGGCTCTTTGGTGGCTACGGTTTCGGCACAATACAGCGATGACCCTATGTCGGCGTCAAGATATATTTTTATATCTACGCTTTTATGTGTTGTAACAGTACCTTTCATAACACTTCTCGTAATTTAAAGGAGAGTTTTGCTTGAACATAATTAATATTGAAAACTGTACAAAGGTATATACAGACAAGGTGCTTTTTAATAATGTGAATTTTTATCTCCATGACGGCGAAAAGGTTGGAATAATAGGCATAAACGGAACGGGAAAAAGCACTCTGCTTAAAATAATAGCCGGTATAGAAGAGCCTGACAGCGGCTCATACACAAGGGCAAACAACTGCAATATAAGGTATCTGTCCCAAAACCCAGAGTTTGCCGAGGGTGAAACCGTGCTTGAAAGCGCCCTTAAGGGCAATATTACAAAGGAAAACAAGTGGACAATAGAGAGCGAAGTAAAGGCAATGCTTACAAGGCTGGGAATATTTGATTTTCAGCAGAAAACGGCTGAGCTTTCCGGCGGACAGCGAAAACGCCTTGCCCTTGCCTCATGCCTTGTTTCGCCTGCCGATGTGCTTATACTGGACGAGCCTACAAACCACCTTGACACCGATATGAACGATTATTTGGAGGAATATCTCAAAAAGTTTAAGGGCGCTTTGGTTATGGTTACCCACGACAGATATTTTCTTGACGCCGTAACAAACAGCATTGTTGAAATAGACAAGGGCAGTCTTTATACCTACGAAACAAATTATTCCGGCTTTCTTACCCTTAAGGCGGAAAGAGAGGATATGGCAATAGCCGGCGACAGAAAAAGAAAATCCATACTGCGCACAGAGCTTGAATGGATACAGCGCGGCGCAAGAGCCAGAAGCACAAAGCAGAAGGCAAGAATTGAGCGCTATGAGGAAATGAAAAATACCAAGGACTTTGCCGCTGATGAAAAGGTGGAAATAAGCTCTGTTGCCTCACGCCTTGGCAGAACAACGGTTGAGCTTGACGAGGTAAGCAAATCCTACGGCGAAAAGGTGCTTTTTAAGGATTTTTCATATATATTTTTAAAGAACGACCGCATAGGCTTTGTGGGCAAAAACGGCTGCGGAAAAACCACGCTTATGAAAATTATAGCCGGCAGAGAGCAGGCTGACAGCGGAAATGTGGTTGTGGGTCAAACGGTAAAGATAGGCTATTACAGCCAGGAAACGGAAAAAAGCAGTGAGGCGGGCATAGCCTACATGGACCCCGAAATGAGGGTTATAGATTATATAAGGGAAACTGCCGAGTATGTTAAAACTGAGGACGGCGTTGTTACGGCATCAAAAATGCTTGAAAAATTTCTTTTTCCGTCATTTATGCAGTACAGCCCAATCGGCAAGCTTTCAGGCGGTGAAAGACGCCGTCTTAATTTGCTGAGGGTGCTTATGGAGGCACCTAATGTGCTTATACTGGACGAGCCCACAAACGATTTGGATATAACAACCCTTAATATTCTTGAGGACTTCCTTGACAGCTTTAAGGGCGTTGTAATTATTGTTTCCCATGACAGATATTTCCTTGACAGAACGGTAAACCGTATATTTGCCTTTGAAAATGACGGACATATAAAGCAGTATGAGGGCGGCTATACCGACTATATAAACAAACGCACAGAAGAAACGGCACAAAAGGAAGCCGTGAAAAAAGCCGACACAAGGGTAAGAGAAAAAAAGCTGAAATTTTCATATCAGGAGCAGAGAGATTTTGAAACCATAGAGGCTGTTATAGCACAGCTTGAGGAAAAAATAGAAAGCCTTGATAAGGAAATGGCGGCGTGCGCAACGGATTTTGTTCACCTTAATGAGCTTTTGGAGGAAAAAAGTAAAACAGAGGCTTTGCTTGAGGAAAAAATGGACAGATGGATGTACCTTGAGGATTTGGCGGAAAAAATAAAAAATCAGTAAAAATGGTATACTGAAAATATAGTTTTTATAAAAGGATGTCAATTTACAGGCATCCTTTTTATGTATCTTTTTACATTCAATTTACATACATGGTATTTCTGTTTTTACACAGCTTTATTATTGTTAATATAGCTGATAAAGGAGGTAAAAATGATAACCTATAATGATGTAAAAAATAATGATGACATAAATGCCTATATAAGAAAGCAGGACGAATATTTGGTGGCTTTGGGCTTTACCGAGCATACCTTTGTGCATGTTATGAGGGCGGCGGAAACGGCGGGATATATTTTGGAAACAATGGGATACAGCCAAAAAGATGTGGAGCTTGCCAAAATAGCCGGCTATATGCACGACATAGGCAACATTGTAAACAGAATAAACCATTCCCTTACAGGGGCTGTTATGGCTTTTAGAATACTTGACAACATGGATATGTCGGCAGAGGACATAGCAACTGTGGTTACGGCAATAGGCAACCATGACGAGGGTACGGGAGTGCCTGTAAACGCTGTTGCGGCGGCGCTTATACTGGCGGATAAAAGCGATGTAAGACGAAGCAGAGTGAGAAACAAACAGGAGGCGGATTTTGACATACATGACAGAGTAAATTACTCCGTTGAAAAATCCGAACTGAGCATAAACCATGAAAAAACAATAATCACCCTTAAGCTTTTGATAGATACAAAATACGGCTCTATAATGGACTATTTTGAAATATTTATGAACCGTATGATAATGTGCCGCAAGGCGGCGGAAAAGCTTGGCCTTGAGTTTAAGCTGGTTATAAATGAACAGCCGCTGATATAAAAAATATTTCGTCGAAATCAGGATTTCGACGAGTTTAAACAGAAGAATAAAAGGAGGGTTCCATCGGCAAAATGCCTTGAAACCCTCCTTTTTCCTCGGCGTAAGTGAATTCCGCCTGCGGATTCCATTTGGAAAACTCTTTGTTTTCCAAACCTTTCAGCGGCTTGAAAACTCTTTTGGCTATATTGTAGGGCATCTTTTATTTGTTTGCTGCACAAGGAATTTAATTGGCGTTTATGGTTATATTTTATTATAGATAAAGCACATTTATTTGTTTCGTAATATTAAAATTAAGAATTGTATGCTATAATAAAACTGTGAAATAAATTTTATTGTTTGAAATATGTTCTTTTTAAAGCGTCTGGAAAGCAGGTGTGTTTTATGATGGATATGGACGAATTAAGACAGGAAAGAAAAGAAAAAATACTTGCCTTTGTTAAGGACGACAAATTTCCGCCCCTTAAACGCAAGGAAATGTGCGTGCTTATGGAGGTTTTGCCGTCAGAAAGAGGCGAATTTGAGTCTATAATAGACGAGCTTATTGAGGAAGGCAAGCTTGTGGAAACAAAAAAAGGCAAAATAATGGACAGCGGAAAGCTTAACCTTTTTGCGGGAGATTTTATAGGCAACGCAAAGGGCTTTGGTTTTGTGCGCCTTGATGAGGGCGCCGACAGCGACATATTTATTCCGGCTTCCTCCTGCAACGGCGCAATGCATAAAGACAGAGTGCTTGTAAGAATTACCGTTCCTGCCGAAAGAGGAAAAAGGGCAGAGGGCGAAATTGTAAAGGTGCTTGAAAAAAGCAAGGGCAATATTGTGGGTACCTTCCAGCAGGGCAAGGGGTTTGGTTTTGTTGTGTGCGATGACAGAAAAATTGAGGATATATTTGTGCCCAAGGAAAAAAGCAAGGGCGCTGTAACAGGCAGTAAGGTTATTGTTAAGGTTACAAAAACAAGGGAAGAGGGACGCAGCCCCGAGGGCGAAATTACAGAAATAATAGGCCATATTGACGACCCCGGCGTGGACATACTTTCGGTTATAAGACAGTTTGACCTTCCTTTGGAATTTCCTGAGTCCGTTTATGAGCAGATAGAAAACATAGGTCTTGAGGTTCTGCCGGAGGAAATTGAGGACAGAGAGGATTTCAGAAATATGGTTACGGTAACCATTGACGGCGATGATTCAAAGGACTTTGACGACGCCGTAAGCCTTGAAATGATGCCAAACGGCAATTACAGCCTTGGCGTTCATATTGCGGACGTAACACATTATGTTACTGAGGGCTCGCCCCTTGATGATGAGGCGCTTGAAAGAGGTACAAGCGTATACCTTGTTGACAGGGTAATTCCTATGATTCCACATAAGCTTTCCAACGGTATATGCTCGCTTAACCCTGATGAGGACAGGCTTACATTAAGCTGTGTAATGGAAATAAACGGCGCAGGCGAGGTTGTTGACCACAAAATTTGCCAAAGCGTTATACATTCCCACTGCCGTATGACCTATTCAAAGGTAAATAAGGTTATAGAATTTCAGGACGAGGAGCAGTGCGAGGAATATAAAGAGTTTGTGCCTATGCTTATGAAAATGAACGAGCTGAGGGTGATACTTAACGAAAAGCGTAAAAAACGCGGCTCTGTAAACTTTGATTTCCCCGAAACAAAAATTATTTTGGATGAAAACGGCAAGGTTATTGATATTAAGCCTTATGAAAGAAACTTTGCCACAAACCTTATAGAGGAATTTATGCTGGTGTGCAACGAAACCGTTGCCGAGGATTATTACTGGCAGAGCATGCCTTTTGTTTACAGAAACCATGAAGCGCCTGACGAGGAAAAAATAGAAAGCCTTAAGCTTATGATAAAGAGCTTTGGCTACTATATTAAAGGGCAGAATGAAATTCACCCTAAGGAGATTCAGCAGCTTATAGAAAAAATTTCAGGTAAACCCGAGGAGCATGTAATAAGCCGTCTTGTTTTAAGAAGTATGAAGCAGGCAAAATATCAAAGCGAGAACTATGGCCATTTCGGCTTGGCGGCGCAGTATTACTGCCACTTTACATCGCCTATAAGACGATACCCTGACCTTCAGATTCACAGAATTATTAAAGAAAGCATGAATGGCATGAGCGATACAAGGCGCAAAAGATATGAAAAAATACTGCCTTCGGTGGCAAACCGCTGCTCGGTTATGGAAAGACTTGCCGATGACGCCGAAAGAGAAACCGATAAGCTGAAAATGGTTCAGTATATGAGTGAGAGAATAGGCGTTGAGTTTGAGGGCATAATTTCGGGCCTTACATCATGGGGAATTTATGTTGAGCTTCCAAACACAATAGAGGGCATGGTAAGCGTAAACAGCCTTGATGACGATTATTATACCTATGAGGAAAAGAAACTGCTGTACAGAGGCGAAAGAACGGGCAAGGTTTACAAAATGGGCGACAGCGTAAAGGTTAAGGTGCTTAAAACAGACGCACAGCTTAGAACAATAGATTTTGCTTTTGTGGAATAAGGAATTTTGATTTGAGATTCTTCGCTTTGCTCAGAATGACAATAAGCGCAATGAATATTGCAATCTCCGGCGAAGCGAAGAATATCCATTTAAGAAAAATAATGGTATTTGTAACATTATTTTAATTTGAATTTTTATAAAAGTGTGTTATTATGGTTAAGCGGATAAAAATATACCCAAAGGGAGTGATGATATGGCTAAGGAAAAAACTTCAAAATTAATAGCACAGAATAAAAAGGCATATCATGACTATTTTATTGAGGATACCTATCAGGCAGGCATTTCTCTTTCGGGAACGGAAGTAAAAAGCATGAGAGCGGGAAAATGCAGTCTTAAGGAAAGCTTTATTCGTATTGAAAACGGCGAGGCGCTTATTTACAGCATGCATATAAGCCCCTATGAACAGGGAAACATATTCAATAAAGACCCTTTGAGAACAAGAAGGCTTCTGCTGCACAAAAATGAGATTAATAAGCTTGCATCGCAGGTGGCTCAGGCGGGCTACACCGTAGTTCCTCTTAAGGTATATTTTCATCATGGGCTTGTTAAGGTGGATATTGGCCTTGCAAAGGGCAAAAAGCTTTATGACAAGCGTGACACCATAGCTAAAAATGACCAGAGAAGGGAAGCGGAAAAGGAATTTAAAATCCGCAATCTTTCTTTGTGATATTTATTTTGTCGTTCATGGGGATGTAAAGGTTTCGACGGGAGTCTTGAAAACAGGGATAGCCATTCGCAGAACCGATGAGCTGCGTTAAAATCATGGGAACTTTTAAAAAATAAACGACAAAAATACAAATTTAGTAGCAGCCTAAGCGCTGCTCGTCGGCCCTGAATTGCTCACAGTTCAGGTAACCGGCGTCGAGATTGTGAGGGACTTTCTGCTTTAAGCTTTGCGGGCGGAAAAGATTTATGAAGCTACCAAGGTGTGCAGCCTGCTTGTGGGCGGCATAACAAGGGAATGTTAAAACATAAGCTGTGATGGAAGAAGTCTCTGCCGATGGGTTTTCGGACAGGGGTTCGACTCCCCTCATCTCCATTTGCAAGCCTTGAAAACACTGGGTTTTCAAGGCTTTTTTATTGGTTGCCGAAAAGGCGCAATACAACCCCCCCAGTTCAACTGGGGGATAAAGAAATCTTAAAGAAAAAGGAAAAACCTCCCGTGTTATAATAAAAGTGGCCTGACAAGCACACAATAAAAAACAAGGGAGGTTATGTCATGAAAGACATAAATAGTTTATCACACAGCAAATGGAGATGCAAATACCACATAGTATTTGCGCCGAAATACAGAAGACAAGCGATATATGGCGAAATAAAAGCAGATATAGGAAAAATATTGAGAGAGTTATGCGAAAGAAAAGGAGTAGAAATAATAGAGGCAGAATGCTGTAGAGATCATATACATATGCTTGTATCTATACCGCCGCATATAAGTGTATCAAGCTTTATGGGTTAATTAAAAAGCAAAAGCAGTTTGATGATATTTGATAGTCATGCAAACTTAAAATACAAATACGGCAACCGACATTTTTGGTGCAGAGG
>Ga0129308_1002519_pt1 | contig 15251 bp, 11 predicted proteins | sample L827metagenome_FD_94440 | JGI IMG/M metagenome (GOLD analysis project Ga0129308, IMG submission 94440) | Ring-tailed lemur group fecal microbial communities from Wisconsin, USA - L827 metagenome | ecosystem: Host-associated > Mammals > Digestive system > Large intestine > Fecal | place: USA...
GGATGAGACCCACATCGTGACCGGAGGTCCTGTGTCCCTGGGGAACTATACCCTTGTGCATGAGGACCGCGGTGGCGCCTCCCTCGACAACATCGCTGACGGTCTGCTTCATGTCGATGAGACCGGGGATGGGGCCGATGCTTATCCCATGGTCCATGGGCACGATTACCGCGTTCCCGCTTTTCCTGTCGATGATCCTCTCCATTCTGACGTTCTTTCCGAACATTACTATTATCGTGCTACATGTTAGCACGGCTCACTATATAACGGTTACGGGGAACCTTTGGGAGACGAAGATCGATGGAAACACATGAGCCCATCTGCCGATGGTCGCGACGGCTCCGACAAATAACCCTGTCATCCACCAGTCCTTTTATAAGGATAAATCATCCCCGACCACGATAATCATGGCTGTGGAAGATGCCAAGTACATCAGAGAGAAGGTCATGGCTCACAACAAATGGTTCGAGGAGTGCATCCCGATGATCGCATCCGAGAACCTCATGAGCCCCCTGGCCAAGGAGATGCTCATCTCGGACTTCGCCGACAGGTATGCCGAGGGACTTCCCGGAAAGAGATACTATCAGGGTAACATCTACGTCGACCAGGTCGAGATCAAGGCCCTCGAGCTCGCCAAGAAGGTCTTCAACGCCGACTTCGCAGACGTCAGACCCATCTCCGGAACGGTCGCCAACATGGCCGTCCTGTTCGCATTCGCCAACCCCGGCGACACGATCACCACCTGCGCACTGGCTCAGGGAGCCCACATCTCCACATGCGAGTTCGGAGCATTCGGACAGAGGTCCGTCAACTCCGTCAACTACCCCTTCGACGAGGAGAACATGAACCTCGACGTCGACGGCACCATCAAGCTCCTGAAACAGGTGAAGCCCAAGGTCGCCCAGTTCGGTCTCTCGGTCTTCCTGTTCCCCCCACCCCTCAAGGAGCTTCAGGACACCTTCAACGAGGTCGGATGTCTCGTCTGGGAGGACTGCGCCCACGTCCTCGGACTCATCGCCGGAGGACAGTTCCACGACCCCCTCAGGGAGGGAGTGAACATCGTGTCGTCCTCGACGCACAAGACCTTCCCTGGACCCAACCACGGAATGCTCCTGGGACAGAACCTCACCGAGGAGCAGGAGAAGAAGCTGCAGAAGGCCGTCTTCCCCGGAGTCACCTCCAGCCACCACCTCCACGCCATGGCCGCACTGGCCATCACACTGGCGGAGATGGACGTCTACGGAAAAGAGTATGCGGCACAGGCATGCAAGAACTCCCGCGCACTCGGACAGGCACTGTACGAGCTCGGAGTCCCCGTCCTCTGCGAGAAACAGGGATTCACCAGGTCCCACGCCATCGCTGTTGATGTTGCACAGTTCGGAGGAGGACTGGAGTGCGCCAAGCTGCTCGAGGATGCCAACATCATCTGCAACAAGAACATGCTGCCCAGGGACACCAGTTCCGTCAGGCCCTCCGGACTCAGGCTCGGATCCCAGGAGATGACCAGGCTCGGAATGAAGGAGACCGACATGAAGCAGGTCGCCGAATTCATCGCCAGGGTCGTCGTCAAGAAGGAGGACCCCGCCAAGGTAAAGGAGGATGTGAAGGACTTCAAGAAGCAGTTCAGCACAATCCAGTACTGCTTCAACGCCGGCGAGCCCGCATACGCGTACCACAAGCTCGTCGAGTGAGCGAAACATCAGACTCAAAAATCAGAGAAGGTGAATTAAAATGGGATTCATGGACAAAGTGAAGGAGAGCGTCAAGAACGCAGACGAGAAACTCGGGAACGCCATCGACAGCGAGAAGCTGGACTCCAAGATCCGCGAGCAGGAGAGGGGGATCGAGAAGATCACCGCCGACATCGGAAAGGCCGTCGTCGCCAACCTGAAGGACGGAAAGGAGATCGACAAGTCCGCAGTGGATGAGCTCTATGCCAAGATCACCGAGGCTGAGAAGAAGATCGAGGAGCTGAAGGCCGAGAAAGAGGCCCTCAAGGAGAAGAAGGAGTGATCCCTCCAGGGTGCGGGACCCGATCCCGCACCCACTCCAAACCTTTCACCGTTGTGTAGCCTGATTACGGCACATCTGTCCATAATCGGATTTTTCGCTTTTCCTAAACTTTATCTACAGCCAGACACTACCCGTGTCGATGACTACCGGAAACCGTGAGGACTATCTCATCAACATCCTGAGGCTCACAGAGGGGGAGACCGTGGCGAAGACCACGGAGCTTGCAAGCTACATGGGCGTATCCCCTGCCAGTGTCAGCGAGATGATCAAGGTCCTTGCTAACGAGGGTCTGGTGAAGTACGAGAAGTACAAAGGGGTCTCCCTGACCGACGAGGGTCTGATCTATGCCCGCCAGGTCAGGAAGAAGCACCACGTCCTCGAGAGGTTCCTCACCGACTACCTGAACATCGACCACATGACCGCCCACGAGGAAGCATGCAAGATGGAGCATGCGATCTCCGACGACTCGGCAATCAAGATGTGCCACATGATGGGACCTCAGGTCGATTCCGACTGCGTCAGCTGCAAGAGCCCCTGCAAGGCCGCCTCCGATGGGGTGACCGAAATCGTGCCCATGAACCGCATGAGCCAGGGCGAGAGCGGCAGGATATCGCACATAAAGTCGGAGGACTCCGATGTCGTCAAGAAGCTCATATCGATGGGATTCGTACCCGGAAGGGACGTCACCATCGAATCCATTCTATCCGACGGCGGACCCCGTGTGATACGTATCGGTACCGTCTCAATGGCCTTGGACTATAGCCTAGCCTCGAGCGTCTTCGTGGACGTTGCCGAGTGACCTTACGGGAGAGCACCTCGTGAACGATTCCGATATGAGGGTCCGCTTCGCGCTGATAGGACAGCCGAACGTCGGCAAGTCCGCCCTTTTCACCCGTCTCACCGGCGTAGGGGTGATATCTTCAAATTATCCCGGCACCACCGTGGAGTTCGAGGAAGGTACCGTCACCAGGAACGGTATCACCGTCTCCGTCCACGACCTTCCCGGGACCTTCGGTCTCTCCGGGAACTCCGATGACGAGAAGGTGGTCCTCAGGGACCTGTACTCATTCGAGAACGACTCCCTCGTGGTGGTCCTCGATTCGACCAATCTGGAGAACGGATTGGTCCTATGCTACGAATGCCTGGAGCTCGGACTGCCGACCATAGTCGCCCTGACGAAGATAGATGTCGCCAGGAAGAAGTACAGGATAGACACCGAGAAACTCTCGGACATGCTGGGAGTCCCGGTGATCGCGGTATCGTCCAAGACATCCGAGGGGGTCGATGCCTTGGCGGATGCAGTCTGCGAGGGGAAGGCGAGAATATCCAGCCTGAGGATCGGGTACGATCCGATGATCGAGAAGGCCGTGAATGCCATATCCGACGTCCTCGAGGATACACGTTTCAGTATCCGCGGTAGCGCGGTGAAGATGATGGAGAACTCCCATGAGTTCAACACCCATGCCGATGACCAGGTTGTCAGGTCAGCCGGGATGCTCAGGAAGCTGTACTCCGACGAGAACGGACAGAGCATGGCCGTATCCATCGCTTCATCGAGATATGCGGAATCCAAGAGGATGGTCGAGGCCTGCGTCTCCGAGAGGGATGTGGAGCCTTCGCTGTCCGAGAGGATCTCCGACCTGACGATAACGCCCTCCACAGGAGTGCCGATACTCATCAGTGTCTGCCTGCTGATTGTCTTCGCGATAGTGGAGCTAGGATCGTTCCTTGACGGGGTGGTCAACAGAGCCTACGACGCACTGGTGGGAACCGCCCTGATAGACTTCGGTCAGAAGTTCGGGGACTTCTGGGGCGCCTTGTTCACGGGTATCGACGGCAGCATCCGTGCGATCCTGTCGCTGGTGATACCGTACATCATGGTGTTCTACATCATACTGGGGATCCTGGAGGATTCGGGATACCTGACACGTGCCGTTGTGTTGTTGGACAAGGTGATGCACCATTTCGGTCTCCACGGAGGCGCATTCATACCGATGATAGTTGGTATCGGATGCAACGTCCCCGCGATCATGGCGGTCCGTACCATCAAATCCCGCAGGGAGAAGATCATCCTGTCCTGCATGATAGTAATGGCCGTACCGTGTTCCGCACAGATAGCCATCATCATGGGAGCCACAGGGACCTATTCTGGATACATCTATGCACTGATGATCTTTGGCATCCTCGTGCTGATCGGATGCCTCACAGGCATACTGCTGAACAGATTCATGAAGTATGAGCCATCCAACCTTGCGATGGAGCTCCCCGACCTGGCGGTCCCTTCGGTGAAGAACGTCCTGTCAAAGATGTGGAACCGCGTGAAGGACTTCTTCTACGTGGCGTTCCCACTGCTTGTGGTGGGATCCGTGATCCTGGAGATCCTGCTCCAGTACGACCTCCTAAAGTACGTCGTGGACCCGCTCTCGCCCATAACGGTGGGCATGCTCGGACTGCCCGCGGTGTGCTCAATAGCGTTCCTCGTGGGCATCCTGAGGAAGGAGATGGCCCTGGGGATGCTGGTCATCCTGGCGGGTGGCGTTCCCCTGGCCGAGTTCATGACACCGGACCAGTTCATGATCTTCGGAACCGTGATGGCCATCTACATGCCCTGTGTAGCGACGTTGGTCACGATGTGGCATGAGATCGGCTGGAAGGAGACCGTCGCGGTGAGCCTTGTTTCGATCACCATCGCGATCTTGGCGGGAACCGGCGTCCGTATGATGCTCGGGCTGTTCTGAACGGTCCGAATTCGGAAGGGAACCGTTTTCCCCTATGGCGTCATCCTCACATCCATGTTCACCTTGGATTCGGTAGTCCCCTGGGGGAGGAACCTCTCCGAATACAGGAGGATGTTCTCCTGACAGACGATGACATGGGAAAGAGGATCGCGGGATTCGGAGACGGTCCGGCCAGCTTCAACGCCGAGGCCAAGGAGATGAGCTGCGACATCACCTCCTTCGACCCGATATACGAATTCTCCCGGGATCAGATGGAGGAAAGGATCGATGAGGTCAGGGACATCGTCATGGAGCAGATACGCTCCAACATGGACAACTACGAATGGACCACGATAAGGAATCCAGGTGAACTGGAGGACATCCGTATGTCCGCCATGCACAGATTCCTCGATGACTTCGAAAAAATAAGGACGGAGGGAAGATACATCCCCCACGAACTCCCTGCAAGGCTCCCCTTCGGCGATGGAGCCTTCGACATCGGCCTGAGCTCCCATTTCCTGTTGATGTACACCCAACTCGGATACGACTTCCATATCCATGCTATCGACGAGATGCTCAGGGTGTGCAGGGAAGTGAGGATATTCCCTCTGGTGGACCTCAACTCCGATGAATCCAGGATGATCGACGATGTCATCGACCATTACTCGGAATCACACGAAGTGTCGATCTTGAAGACCGATTACAGGTTCCAGAGGGGAGGGGACAGGCTCCTGGTGATCGGAAGGTCATCCCTGCCATGATATGAGGGGTCTTGGCTCATCCTTCGGCCCGCCGTCATATGGCCTGTGACCTATGGATTCGAGCTTCTCGATGACCATCCTCTTTCCGAGATCGGTGACCCCGTAGATCTGGACCTTGTTCCCGGCAACCACCACATCACGTTTGGATGCCTCCTGACGGGTGAATGCTGAACCGCATGCGGTTATAATGTCGCAGTTGTCGAACATGCGAGATGCGCCTTTGCACGTGAGGTGACTGGAATGAACACCGACTATAACCACACGCTCGCCGTAACGGTCCCTCAGGGCCTGTGCATCGTCCGGATTGGTGACCGTGACGGAGAACTTCCCGTATCCCTTGGAATCAGCAAGTTCCGCACCCTTTATCATATCAAGTGGGACGGTCTCCGGATCCAGGACGTTGTCCCTTCCCACGGCATCGAGGACAACCTGAAGGGGAGATGTCTCCACGAGTCCGGATATCCTGCCGCACATACCTTGGAGTAACTCCGGCTCGGTGATCACGGCGGTACCGCATCCGTCTGCGGCGATAACCGCGGCTTCGATGACCCCGTTCTTGAGGGAGGTGCTGAGTATCTCCGACACTCCAAAGGTGATGTAGTCTGTGGACCTCACGATCCTGTTCTCTGTACAGAAGCCGAAGTCCCTGATACGGAACTCCATGTTCTCACGGACCATCTCCGGAGTTATCTTCTCCGTGCCGAAACGTTTGGCATATATCGGACAGTAGTCCAGTTCGGGTTCGCCGACCTCGACGACCTTTCCATCCTCGATCACCACACGGATCATCCCGACCGCATCGAAAACGTGTCTTCCACCGGTGCCTGACATTACTATCGATGTCGTATCGAACGGTGTATTTTTAGTAATTTCCTATAGATAATATAGAGAATATGGAATCCCCTCCATGAGGAGGGGCATTGTGCCCAAGGGCACATAAGTGATTTTCAGCGGTGGGCGAAGACCATGGACACCTTTCCGGCATCCTTGGACTCGATCCTGACGAATCCGATCCTCTCTAGCTGCACGGTCTCGGAGGTCTCCTTCAGAACAGATCCCTCGATGAGTCCCTCCTGGACGGTTCCGTCGGGCATGAGGATGCTGGCCTCCACGGAATCCCTTCCGACCCACTGGACGGCACGTACACCCTTCTTCAGGATGGAGACGTCGTTCCCGGCATACTGGGCGGGAAGTCCGTAATCGAGGTTGCACAGGTCCTTCAGCCTGATCTGCTTGGCATCGGTGAACAGCTTGGAGTCCTCCGCGGCGAGGAACACGGTCCTGGGATCCTCCAGCCTGTATGTCCTGTCACCTCTCTCGGGGTGGTCGGGATGCAGAGGTGCCTTGCCCTCGATCACATCGATTCCATCGATATCGTACCTAACCGGGTCCCTGACGAAGAAGTACCTGTTGGAGACGCCATCGATAACATCCCTGTTCATTCCGTACAGGTTGTCCCAGGAGAACTGGATGTCCACAGGCTTGATACCGGACTCGACCCAGTATCTCCTGATGGCCTCGGGCCTGATGCCGCGCCTCTCCATGGCCCTGACCGTTCCGGTCCTGACATCGTTCCATCCGGAGTACTCACCCTCCTTGATGCTCTGTTTGATCAGGGATGTCTTGAGGACGGTGTCGGGGATGTTGACCAATCCGTAGTGGTAGTAGACGGGCTTCTTCCATCCGAAGTAGTCGAAGATGTACTCCTGCCTGAAGGTGTTGTTCAGGTGGTCCTTTCCGCGGATGACATGTGTCATGCCCATCTCATGGTCGTCGATGGCGACGGAGAGATTCATCATGGGGTATGCAACATACTTGTCACCTGTGAGCGGGTGGGGGTGGTCCACCAGTCTGAGTGCCACGAAGTCCCTTACAGCGGGGTTGGGGTGGCAGAGGTCGGTCTTCACTACGACGACAGCCTCTCCCTCCTTGTAGTCCCCTGCGAGGAACTTATCATACCTCTCCAACTGTGTCTCCACGGGAAGGTCGTGACAGGGACATGCGGTCTTCTTCTCCTTCAGCTCCCTCCAGTGGTCCCCGTTGCATGTGCAGACGTAGGCGTGACCCATCTCCAGGAGCTTCCTGGTGTAGTCGTAGTACATCTCGAACCTCTCGGACTGGATGTACCTCCTGTTGCACTTGACTCCGAGCCAATCGAGGTCCTCCGGGATCATGTCGTACGCGTCGGGGTCGATCTTCTCGGGGTTGGTGTCCTCGAACCTGAGGACGAGGTCCCCGCCGTACCTCTTAACGTACTCGTCGTTGAGGATGGATACACGGGTGTGTCCGATGTGCAGGGGTCCGGAGGGTCCGGGTGCGATGCGCATTACGACCTTCCCATCTACCCCCTCGAGGTCGGGGAGCTCGTACTTGCGCTCCTTCTTCTCCTTCACGAGCATGGAGGAGTCCATCTCCGCCAGTGCCTTGGTCTGTGCCTCCAGACCCATGGCGTTGACCTCGGCCACGATCTGGTTGATGAGGGGCGTGATCTCCCCTGCCTTAGACCTGAGTTCGGGGCATCCTCCGAGGATCTTCCCCACGACGGCCTTCGGGTTGGCCGTACCTTTGAAGAACACCGCGTTCTGCAGTGCGAATTTCCTGATCGTCTCCTCGATCTGATCTGTCATGAAACTGGGATTCAAAGGCTGTTATAAAAAAGGTGACGCGTGCGCGTTAGAGGATGTGATGGAAGTGGTTTCCCGGCCCGATGATCGGACCGGTCTGATGTTTGGGGATCACCAGCTGTAAAGGGACACGATGAACGCGTTGCCGTCCGTGCTGCTTCCGTAGAGTCTGATGATTTCGTTATCGAATACGGTTCCCTTTCCGTACACGATTCCGTGCTCCTGGGTCTCGAGGACCATGAAGGCCCAGGTCTCATCCTCATGGGTGATCAGACTCAGATAGCATCTGTCGCCGTCTTCGGTGTCCCTGATGACGAATCCCGCTTCGGTCACACTCTCGAGGTCCATGACGGACATGTAGCTGTCGATGAATCCATCCTTGGGGACCATGGTGCAGTCGAAGAGGTACTTGAAGGCAGCCGAGGGTTCGGAATAGTCCATTCCCTTCTCCCAATCGGTCTCGAAAACCATCCTTCCGAGTTCGAATCCATCGGAACTATAGATGAAATCGTTGAAGGTCAGCTTTCCGTCGCACATCTGTGCTGTTCCCGTGTGGACCTTTCCATCGACACTGAAAACGATAGTGAAGAACGCGCATCCTTCAGAGTCCATGTTCTTGAGGATCATGTGGACATCGAATGCCTCGTTTCCCCTCTCCGCCTTCATGTGGAAGATGGCGGCCTTGTATTCGATGAGGGTCATGTCGAAGGTCTCCTGAGGGACCTCCTTTCCGTCATCGTCGTAGACAACATTGGAGACACCTTTGTAATCTGTCGGGAATTTCACACCAACGGGATCTATAGTACCGGTCTGATCACTGTTCGTCAAAAGCCATGTCTGAACAGAGGTGCTTCCTGCCCTGAAGGACATGCAGCTGAGATATAGCAGATTGTTCTCATAGAAATTACCAGAGTAGTTGGATGTGTATCCGGTTGAGGGATCGTACAGGGAGAAGGAGAGGATGTCGTCGTTCAGGCATCCGATGACCTCGTGACCGTTGTAGGTTCCCTTGAAGACACCGCCGATGACACTGTCGATAACGAAGGGCTTGAATCCCTCCGAGGGTTTGTACTCGCTCAACTTGATGGTATCGGCACATTCGGTCTCGTAGACGGTGTTCCATGTTCCAACATGCTCGTCGGAGACGGGTGTGAGGGTCATGTACACACCGCTGTTCTCCTGACCCATGGCGGTTCCGTAGAGGACGCAGTTGAGCTCCTGGTCCATGATACCGCGGAGCTCCATGACGATCTTGTTGGTCTTGGAGAACATTGTCAGGTTGAGGATGTACTCCCCGTCGTCGCCGGTGACGATCCTCATCTTCCAGACATTACCCTGGTCGGACTCGTCGGAGAATGTGTAGAAGTTGGTGGTGTTCCTGAACATCTCGGAGTGGAGGGTGTACTCCTCGGTGACCATCTCCCCATCCGCGGATCTGTAGTTCATCTTGGCGATGAATGATTCCGCGAGTTCGGGGACCGGATGGTATTCCCCATAATCCCAATCCGTGTAGAAGTAGGCGAGTGCGGGAACGAACTGCATGTTGCTTACCATCGTGGATACGAACACGAGTCCGTTGTCGTACATCTCCACATTGGATGTGAAGAGCTTTCCGTCGAAGAAGTAGGCTGTTATACCGCGCATGCAGTGATCGGAATCACCGTCATCGATTGCGATGGGGATGAAGAACACCTCGTTGCCGTGGGTGGCCTTCATGAGCATCATTCCGCCCTCATGCTCGACGAGCTCCATATCGAAGCTTTCGAGCATCTCAGCTCCGTTTCCGGTTCCGACCATGTTGAGTTTGCCCTCGTATTCCTTGGGCAGCTGGACGACGGTGGGGTCGAAGTATCTGGGATCCTTCCCGTCCTTGGTGAGCATGGAGGAGGACATGACGATGTCCCTGGGAGCATCGTTCCTGTAGCCGATGTCGATGAGGTAGATCGTGTCATCGTCCAAGAACTTTCCGCTGAGGTTGTGCTGGTATCCAGTTGAAGGAGAGTAGTAGGCGCAGTAGAACCTGTCGCCGTCGATACCTCCCGTGACGGAGACGCCGTTGTAGGTTCCGATGAGGACGCCGCTGTCGATCTCGGAGATCGTGAGAGGGAAGACCTTGTCATCCATCTCGAATTCCGAATGGACGATCTCGTCCGTGCAGGTGTAATCGTCCGTAGTGTACCAGGTACCCGTGTGCGCATCCTCATCATCACCGTTGTTGTTGATGATGACGTAGGATGCGGCGAGCACCACCACGACGGCGATGATCACCACTGAAGCAACAATCGATGTTTTCTTCATGCTGGATGAATCTGGTCATTGATTTTTATAGTAATCGATTGTCGATAAGCAACTTGATGAAGGAACATCGAACAAACAAATCTGGCCATTAGAGGGGATCCTTCAGCACATCCTCCATCGAGAGGCCCCGATATGTCACCTCATACCCCTTCAGATCAGATGCCATCTTCGATCCTTTGATTATGAGGTCGTTCATGTCCATCTTCTTCGGATTCCTCTTGACCTCCATGATGTGTGCCTTGCGGTCGATATCGTCACATACCACGATATCCACCTCCACGGTTCCGTCTCTGGTCCAATAACCCCCGACCTCCGTGTATGTCCACTCCTCCCTGATTCTGGTCCTGAAGTAATCCTCCAATACACGGCCCTCGTACTCCTCCAATCCAGCGAGAATGGACCTATACAGAAGATCATACCTCCCTGACTCCACATAGTGCTTGCGCGGATCGATGAACCGGAAATAGAACCTCATGTACATGTCCCGGATGACCCATCTGGAGTTGCGGGAATCAGGCTTCGAAAACACGGGAGAGATCCTCTCGACGAACGAATAGATATTCTGCAACCTATCGAGATAAGGTCCTGAATCCATTCCGATCGCATCATCTATCTCCTTACGACGCTCCTTGCCCTCTGATATCGTCTGCAGGATAGTGAAATATGTCCGGTAATCCTTGCCGAACTCCGATACAAGTATGTCATGACCATCACGGAGGAACACCGAATCCATGGACAAGGCCTTCCTGAGCATGGATTCCGAATCTGTGCATCCAGAATCCATCAGGGTGGCGACATATAGTGGGGTCCCCCCGGTAAGCATGTAGAGGGTCAGCATGTCCCTGCCAGTGGGATTGTCGTTATGATCCTCCAGTATGCCCCTCATGACGGAGATGGGGAAGGGTCTGAGCTGTAACTTGTTGGTGGGCCTGTTGAACAAGGGTTGTTTCTCGTTCTCGAATATCTCCACCATCATCGAATGTACTGATCCGCTGACAATCAGGTTGACATGGGAACCCGTATGGTATAGGTCCCACACCCTCTGGATGTCGCCGAATATCGCCGGGTCGACATATTTGAGATCCTGGAACTCATCGATGATGATTGTCAGAGGTTCGGTACGGGAGTGAATCATCAGAGCCTTCAACAGCTCCCCGAAGGATGTTATGCCCTTCGGTATGTCCAACCCAGACTCCAGTATGGCCATGGTCATATTCTCACACAGCTTGGACTCGATGAGACGGGACACGAAGAGATAGACATATCTCGTGTCCTTTGCAGATTCCAGCATCAATGCTGTCTTTCCAACACGACGCTTCCCCAGGATGGTAGTGAAACGACTTTCGGTATCAGACTGCATCCTGATTTCCTGGAGCAACCTCAACTCCTCCTCACGGCCATAGAATCTCATGATGAGAGTGAGGATGTAACATAATATAAATTATGTTACTGCAAATTATTATAATATGTATTATCTTAATTGTCATTCCAAGAAACCTGACATAACCATACAGGGCGTAGCAAGGCTACGATACCATGACAGGACAACCGAAGGATATCGAGTGCATCGTCTGCAGGTCGCCCATCATCTACCACAGGGAGCAGAGGATGATGACCTGCCACATGTGCGGACGCATCTTCATGAGCAACGCCGAATGCGCCAAAGGCCACTACGTATGCGACGGATGCCACTCCAAGGCCGGGATAGGGACGATAGCGGAAAGGTGCCTCGGAAGCGATTCGAAGGATCCCATATCCATCGCCATCATGCTGATGTCCTCGCCGGATGTCCACATGCACGGTCCCGAACATCATGTCCTGATAGGTTCCGCTTTACTGACCGCGTACTCCAACTGTGTCGACGGTTTCGATCTGCCATCGGCATTGAAGGAGATGGAGAACCGCGGAAGGAACGTCCCGGGATCGGTCTGCGGCCTGTGGGGGACATGCGGAGCCGCCATCAGCTGTGGAATGGCCTACAGCATCATAACCGGAACGACACCCCTGTCCGAGGAGCCCTGGGGGGAATGCATGATGCTCACATCGAGATGCCTGGAGAGGATCGCATCCCTCGGCGGACCGAGATGCTGCAAGCGCGACGGGTTCACCGCTCTGCTGACGGCAACTGAATACATCGAGGAGAAACACGGCATAAGGCTGGAGGTCCCCGATAAGGTGATGTGCACATTCCACGACAGGAACGTGCAATGTCTGAAAGGGAGATGCCCGTATCACGGGTGATCGGTAAAGAGACCTCCGACGTTACTCATCACCGATTGTACTCCCAGAACTCCCTCCGTAATATAGGATGTAACACTCGCAGAGTTTTCCATCTCAGATGTTACCTGGCGATATCCGGCATACCATTCGTGAATACTGACATCTCTACTATTATATCGGTCGACCCCCATCGCGAAGGCATGTCAGTCAAGGAATCGCTCTTCGGAGAGATCGTAACCATCGGGGGACGTGTGGAAAGCGACACCCGCGATGTCACGAAGGCCCTCATGAAAGACCAGGATGCCACCGTCGTCTTCGAGGACCTCAACGGCGGAAAAGCCGCGGGAAACCTGTTCTCCACAAGGGAGAAGACCGCCGCGGCCCTCAACGTCCTCAAGGAGGGCATCGTGGAGCATCTGCTCGATGCCATAACCTCACCCAAACAGTGCGAACTCGTCGATGACCCCGAGTTCAGGAGGAACTCCCTGCCCGTCGATCTCATGAAGCTCCCCATCCCCAAGTACTTCCCCGAGGACGGAGGACGCTACATCACATCGGGCATCGTCGTCACCGAGTATGCCGGCAAGAGGAACGTGTCGTTCCACAGGATGATGATCATGGACTCCGGCCACATCGCGATCAGACTGGTCCCCAGGCACACCTTCACCCTGTACAACATGGCAAAGGAGAACGGAGAGGAGCTGAAGATCGCCATCTGCGTCGGTGCCAGGGTCGAGGTCCTGCTCGCAGCCGCGACATCAATGGACTTCCGTGCGGATGAGCTCGAGGTCGCATCCGCCATGTGCCTAAAGGGCCACGGACATCCCCTCAGAGTGGGTAAATGCGACAACGGAATCATCGTCCCCGCGGACACCGACTATGTACTCGAAGGAAGGATCACATTCGAACAGACCACCGAGGGTCCCTTCGTCGACATCACCGGGACGTACGACTTCGAGAGACAGCAGCCCGTCATCGCAGTGGACAAGGTCTGGACATGCGACGATCCCGTGTTCCACCTCCTCCTGCCCGGAGGCAACGAGCACTACATGCTGATGGGACTCCCCAGGGAGCCCATGATCCTCAAGACCGTCAGGCAGGCCGTCCCCAGGGTGAAGAACGTGAGGCTCACCGAGGGAGGATGCTGCTGGCTGAACGGAGTGGTCTCCATCAAGAAGAACAAGGAGGGTGACGGTGTGAACGCCATCATGGCAGCGTTCACCGGACATCCTTCCATGAAGAACGTCATCATCGTGGACGATGACATCGACATCTTCGACGACAGACAGGTGGAGTGGGCGGTCGCCACCAGGATGCAGGGGGACAAGATACTGAGGATCCCCGGAGCGGCAGGTTCCTCATTGGATCCCAGCTCCCACGGCAAGACCACTTGGAAGGTCGGTTTCGACGCCACCATCCCCGTGGGTGCCGACAGGTCGCTCTACCAGAAGGCCACCCTCGAGTGACCCCTTCCCAATCACCGGATCCCAGTCGGAGGGGTCCGGAACCCCTTCCTTCTGTAATATCCGTTAAGTGCATTTTTATCGAATATAAAATGTAAATCATCGGTGTTCCATAAAATATTCCCACTGCAACTCACCTTCCGCGGACCGTTCCGACGGGCCGCACGAGTGATAGCATGAACAAGACACTGACTGCCGTCGCCGTTGTGCTGTTGACCGTGACAGCACTGTTCGCGATGGCCGATTACGGGGAATCGGACGGGGACACCACCTATGTGCAGGGAACCACCGTCCGTCATCTCACCACCGACTTCTACGTGATCACCGACTGCGGAAGCGTCACCTACACGAACGCCAGCGTGCCGAGCGAGTACATCTTCATCGCGCACTGCAACGTGAAGGCGAATGCGTTCAAGAACTGCACCAAGATCAAGGAGGTCATTTTCGACAAGAGCGTCGGCTCCGTGGGGGACTACGCATTCGCCGGATGCACGAACCTGAACTCCATGTCGGGAACGTATCTGACCAAAATCGGGGCCCACGCATTCGAGGGCACCTGCATCTTCTATCTAAGCGTCGGACCCAATCTCACATCGATCGGGGACTACGCGTTCAAGGACTGCAGGTCCCTGCAGAAGATCCCCACGTACAACACATCGCTGACATCCATAGGGAACGGGGTCTTCTACGGATGCACAGGACTCAGGCTGATGGACATGAGGGGATTGACTTACACATCTCCCACGGCCTTCCAGGGAACCAACATCCAGAGGCAGATCCTCGATGTGGGGCAGACATACTGCCTCCCCGACATTCCCAAGATATGGATCGAGGATGGCTCCATGTACCGCAACGCTCCCTGGGGGAACGCGACAACCTACTACGTTGACAGCGAGGTGAACTCCAGGATAACCCTGTTCGACATGGAGGGCAACGAGGTGGAGAACGACATCTCCTACGAATCCTATGCGACCATCAACAGGTTCACGTTGGAAGCCGAGAAGGACTACATCTCCGGTACTTACTATCGCACCGTCCACTTCCCGGAGGGACTCGGATTGGATGACATGCCCGCAAAATCCGGTGAGAGCTTCGCCCTGCCCACAGTCGAGTTGGGGGACATCTCCGCGACCACATGGGTGATAGCGGGGATAA
>Ga0129308_1002520_pt1 | contig 15249 bp, 8 predicted proteins | sample L827metagenome_FD_94440 | JGI IMG/M metagenome (GOLD analysis project Ga0129308, IMG submission 94440) | Ring-tailed lemur group fecal microbial communities from Wisconsin, USA - L827 metagenome | ecosystem: Host-associated > Mammals > Digestive system > Large intestine > Fecal | place: USA...
TGGATAAGACCAAAAAGGAAACCTTATTCAACGCTTCCTTGAATGCCAGTATCGGTTTCAATCAAGTAGCGACCCAGTTTAAGGAAGTTTACAAGAATCCGCTGCAGCAGGACTTGGTATCGATATCTATCTCTATTCCCCTTATAGACTGGGGAGTACGGAAGGGTAAATACAATATAGCCAAAAGCAATCTAAATGTTACGCAAATATCCGCACGGCAGACGGAAGTCACTCTGGAGGAAGACGTAATCATGACTGTCGGCGATTTCAATGTACAACAAAACCTGATCGCCAGCGCCGAAGAGGCTTTGGACATCGCGATCATGGCCTATAACGAGACCAAGCAACGTTTCATGATCGGCAAAGCGGATATCAATAGCCTTACGCTCTCCTTGAACCGCCAGCAGGAAGCGCAGCGTAATTATATCACGGCCTTGCAAAATTACTGGTTGAGCTATTACAAAATACGTAAGCTCACCTTACACGATTTCGAGACCGGCATCTCATTAGCCAACGAATTTGATTACGAGCATGGGTTCTAAGCCGAACATATCATCCTTTACGATCATCGTCACTTTCCTTTGCGTCGCATTGGCGGGGATCGCTTTCGTGCCTTTATTGCCGATCAAGCTATCCCCCTCCCGTACATTGCCGAAGTTGAGCATCAGCTATAATATGCCCTCCAACTCAGCGAGGGTTATCGAGATGGAGGTAACCTCCCGGTTGGAGGCGATGCTTGCCCGTATCAAAGGAATCAAAGAGATCTCCTCGACCTCGGGAAACGGATGGGGAAGAATTACCTTGGAACTGGATAAACATACGAATATAGATGCCGCACGTTTCGAGGCCTCAACCATTGTAAGGCAGACGTGGCCGGACCTTCCGGAGGAATTAAGTTATCCGATCTTAGAGATGAGCCGTCCCGACGACAAGGAATCACGCCCGTTCATGAGTTATACCTTGAACGCTTCCGCCACCCCAATATTCATCCAGCGATTCGCCGAGGATCAGATAAAGCCCCGGCTTAGTAGCGTGCAAGGTATTTATCGTATCGATGTGAGCGGGGCGACCCCCATGGAATGGCGCTTGGAATACGATAGCCGCCAGCTACGGGATCTGGGGATCACGATAGAGGATATCCAATCGGCGATCGGCCAATATTATAAGAAAGAGTTCCTCGGCACCGCCAATATGGGAAAAGGGAGTACCGGTAAGGAATGGATTCGTTTGGCGTTGATACCGGAAAAGATCACGAACGGGTTCGAGCCATCCCATATTACTGTCGCGAACAAAGACGGTAGCCTAATCCGGCTGGATCAATTGATAAAGGTAACCCGGCAAGAAGAGGCCCCGCAAAGTTACTACCGGATCAATGGCTTAAACTCTATTTACCTGTCTATCCGTGCGGAAGAGACTGCCAACCAGTTGCAATTAGCCAAGAAAGTGAAGGAAGAAATGGAACATATCCGCACCTTGCTTCCTCCCGGTTACGAGATCCATACCAGTTACGACGCTACCGAATTTATCCAAGAAGAATTGGATAAAATCTACGTCCGTACAGGCTTGACCATCTTGATCCTCTTGCTCTTCGTTCTGCTGATTACCCGGAATGTACGTTATCTGTTCTTGATCATCATCAGTTTAAGTATCAATCTGTGTATAGCCGTTATCCTTTATTATTTATTAGGGTTGGAGATGCAATTGTACTCGCTGGCAGGTATCACGATCTCTCTCAGCTTGGTGATCGATAATACGATCGTGATGACTGATCACATCCGGCACCATCAGGACCGGAAAGCGTTCTTGTCTATTCTGGCGGCAACCTTGACGACTATGGGTGCCCTCGTGATTATCTTCTTCTTGGATGAGAAGATACGGTTGAATTTACAGGATTTCGCCGCTGTCGTAATCATTAATCTGGCCGTATCTTTGTTCATCGCGTTATTCTTGGTTCCGGCATTGATCGATAAGATGAATTTGCACCGGAAGAAGATCCCCTCCGCTTCCCCAAAAGCCCGGGGTCATTGGAAACAACATCCGGTAGTCCGTCCGATACGGTCGTTCATACACCGCTTCCCGGTCTATTTCTCTCAGTATTACCGGGCCCAGATCCGTTTCCTTTGCAATTGGAAAAAGCTGGCTTGTCTTATTCTAGTACTGACTTTCGGACTACCGATATTTTTATTGCCGGAGAAGATCGAGCCGGAAGAGAAGGATCTATCCGCAAGGGACTCTTTGTGGATCGCCCGCTACAATGAATTCGCGGCGAAAGATATTTGGAAGGAAACGATAAAGCCTATCGTCGATAAGAGCTTAGGAGGCACCTTGCGCCTGTTCGTCCAAAAGGTGTACGAGGGAAGTTATTTTACCCGGAACGAGGAAACCGTATTAAGTATCAGCGCTTCCATGCCAAACGGAACGACCCTCGAGCAAATGAACCACTTGATCAACCGAATGGAGGCTTACTTGAGTACCTATAAGGAAATACGGCAGTTCCAGACCAGTATCTATAACGCACGTCAAGCCAGTATCAACGTCTATTTCACCCGTGAGAACGAGCGAAGTGGTTTCCCCTACACCTTGAAAAGCAGGGTGATTAGCAAAGCGTTGGAATTAGGTGGTGGAAGTTGGGGCGTATGGGGACTTATGGACCAAGGTTTCAGCAATGATGTCCGTGAGAACGCAGGTTCGTTCCGGATCGAGATGTACGGATATAATTATGACGAGCTATACGAATGGGCGGAGAAATTGCGGGAGAAATTGCTCACGTATCGCCGTATCAAGGAGGTATTGATCAATTCCGAGTTTTCTTGGTGGAAGGATGATTATCAGGAATTCTACTTCAACTTGAATAAAGCCCGCATGGCGAAAGCGGATATATTGCCGATCGACTTATTCGCGTCTATCCGGCCCGTTTTCGGTAAAGATATCTACGCAGGCACCATCGTCGTTGATAACGAGACGGAAAAGCTAAAACTTTCTTCCCGCCAATCGAAGGAGTTCGATATATGGAGTATGCAATATGTACCTCAAACCATCCGTGATAAATCCTATAAATTATCCGAACTTGCTATCGTTGAGAAAAGCCAGACTCCTCAGCAGATAGCGAAAGTAAACCAGCAATACAGGCTTTGCTTGCAATATGAGTATATCGGCGCTTCCTCACAAGGCGAGAAGATCCAGAAAAGGGAACTCAGGGAGTTTAACAAGATCTTGCCTATGGGATATACGGCGAAAGCGGAAAAGAACTATTGGTCATGGGATCAGAAGGACAATAAACAATATGCGCTGTTGTTCTTGATCATCGTTATTATATTCTTCACGACCAGTATCTTGTTTAATTCCTTGAAACAACCGCTGGCGGTCATTTTTGTCATACCGATCTCTTATATCGGGGTATTCCTGACCTTCTATTGGTTCAAGCTGAATTTCGATCAAGGAGGATTCGCCTCCTTCGTTTTATTATGCGGTATCACGGTAAACGCCAGTATCTATATCTTAAACGAATATAACCAAATTCGGGAACGAATCCCCGCTATCACCCCGATCCGTGCTTATCTAAAGGCATGGAACGCCAAGATCACGCCGATTTTCCTAACCGTTATATCGACCATACTCGGATTTATCCCGTTCATGCTAGGCACCGATAAAGAAGCCTTTTGGTTCCCGCTCGCCGCCGGAACGATAGGCGGCCTTATCATGTCTATCCTAGGCATCTTCTTTTATTTACCGATATTTACGCTGAAAAAAGAACGACATTGAACAAGAATACGTATCTTTAACGGATAAATCGTTAATCAAATTCATTAAACTTATGAGACACATAAATTATTTAGTATTGCTTCTGGTAGCTTGCTGCGTAGGTGCTTGCAGTTCCCCGAAAAATGATACAAAAGATGCTTATCCGATGTTCTGGACTTGGTTGGATTACCAGCCCGGAATGAATTTCGATTCCATCTGCACGATCATGAATGAGGCGGGGATAGACGGTGTCATGCTAAACGCCCCTACTCCGGATGATTACCGGGCCGCTATCCCCATCGCCCAGAAACATGGGATAGAAGTTTACGCTTGGTTATGGACGATAAATCTGGAACATGACCGGGACGCTATCTTAAAAGAACATCCCGAATGGTTCAGCGTAAACCGTAACGGACAAAGCTTGGCCGATACGACCGCTTACGTGGATTACTACAAATTTTTGTGCCCCGCCTTACCCGAGGTACGGGAGTTTATCAAGAAGAAAATAGAGGCTTATTGCGAGGTGGAAGGATTAAATGGCATCGCCATCGATTACAACCGTTTCGTAGACGTTATCCTGCCCACTACCCTTTGGCCGAAATACGGTATCGTACAAGACCAAGAATACCCGCAATGGGACTTCGGTTATCATCCGGCGATGATCGAGAAGTTCAAGGCCGCCTATGGCTATGATCCGAGGGAACAAGAAGATCCCTCGCAGGACGAGAAATGGCTTCAATTCCGTTGTGACCAGATTACCGAGGTCGCCAATATGATCGCTGACGTGGTTCACTCCTACGGAAAGAAAATGGCAGCCTCTCCTTTCCCTACGCCCAAGATGGCTTCCAAAATGGTTCGTCAAGACTGGGGGAAATGGAATCTGGATATTGTCTTTCCCATGGTGTACCACAACTTCTACACGGAAGATATTAGTTTTATCTCCGACTGTATGATCGAGGATGTACGAGACAAAAACCCTAAAACCACGTTATATTGCGGATTGATGGTAGCGGACGATATACAGGAGGCTATGGACGCTGCACTAAACCACGGGGCGGAAGGTATCTCTATCTTTACCGTATCGGCTTTACGCACTCCGGAAAGCCGGGCTATGTTCAAGGCTTACGCAGATAGCGTACGTGCGGTACGTGCCGAGAATAACGGGGTGAATCCGGCTTTATCCAAGAGCACCAAAGTAACGAATCCTTTCGAGAACATGGATATCTTGAATAAGATAAACGCAAAGATCAAAGAGCTCGCCAACGTGCCTATTCCGAATATCGCCGATTATAAATTGGTGAACGAAAAAGGTGCCACGAAATACTACGAGGTCAAAGAGCTGAACACAGGAAAGACATTCTGCGTAGACTTTTACTTCTACGGAGGTATTCTTTCCGGATGGAATGTAACGGTTAAATAAGTACTTGATAATAGCTATTTTTATGCGGCCTACCTCGTAAATTCATGAGTTAGGCCGCATGCGCAAACACCCCTATTCCAGAACGCCGAAACAAACAATCACCTTTAACGAGAATACTTAACAAAGCCCGACGAGACGGCCTATTGGCAGATCATCAGCCCGAGACACCTCGCCTCATTGAAGGGAACTTGCCCTTATTACCGTCCGAATAAGAAAGTACGCTATGCCGCGGGATTCGTAAGCCTATTGGAAAGCTTGCCACACAAACAGATGCTCTCCGTTACCCCGGGACTCATGAGGCACTTCAGCCGGCGTACTTACTACCGTGTCCGCAAGGGAGAAAGGCCGCTTTCACCCTCCGAGCAACAGGTCGTATTGAATGCGCTCAAACGCTGTGGGGTGAAGGAGCCAAAAGGTTTCGACGCTTATTTCGAGGTGTACGACTGGTAAACCAAGGAAGAGAGGCTTGTGCCACTACCCATGTTACGAACGTGCCAGCATAGTGGCACATCATTGGCACCACAAATCACTATTAATAAAGCAATTGAAATGATATCACGGAGTCACCTCCCAGCATTTCCATCCTTTGTTGGCACATATATATACAATGTAGGAACGGACATGGTAGTACGGGAACTTCTCCTTGGTATCCTTGGCATAGGCGAGTACTTGCGCCACGTCCTCGGGACGGGGATCGCTGAGCGCCAGCATGCGTTCCGCCTCCTTCGCCTTGAAATACTTGAATTCCACCAACCAGTCATCCTTGTAATAGTCCGTACCGGGGATACCGGTCATCTCGAAATCCGAACGGCCCGCCGAATTGTTCTGCTCGATGGCGAACGTATAGTAGCTGCTCAGGTAACGGGAACAAAGCTCGAAGAAGGAGCAACGGATGAAATTCTCGTTGATCTTGTCGAACACCTGCGCCGGGACGGAAACGATAGCCGTCGTAGTTGTTCACGATCAGTTGCCAAAGTTCCTCAAAAGAGTCCTGCCCCGTGCCGTATTTGTCAAAGACATAACGAAGATAAGTACTCGCTTCCTCATACGTAAAACCAAGCATATTCAGAAACCTCGAATGCAAGGTCAGGATCTCCACTATATTATATCCGCTTCTCAAATCGTCCATCGTGACGGGAAGCCCCCCGTGCAGAAACATGTACGGATGGGTGCTCCCCGATCCAAGTCCGGGATGAAATCGGTCTTGTCCACATAGTAGAAATTGCGTTCCCGCAAATCCACAAAATCCGCTACCGCATAAGGAATCGTTATTCGTGCCATAAGCTTTTTTTTTCTGACACAATACTACAAATCTAAGAAAATAACTTGTTCTTTCAAACAAAAGCCCTATCTTTGCCAAAATTTTGAAGAGAGAGCTGATGACAAACAAGACACATAAGGATAATCCGAAGTTCTATTCCGGTTATATGTCGGAGGTTGAGGCTCTTTTCTCTATTTTACGGGATTATAATTTGGTTATATAAGATGCGTTGGTTACTTTTACTAACGCATTTTTTTTGTGTCCATCGGTCCGGTGATATAATATATTAAGGTGTAACATTCTATAAAATCATTATAACAAATAAAACAACCCAAATTACTATGTCGAAAAGTGATATCAAAAAGGTGATTGTTCTGGGCTCGGGTGCCCTGAAGATCGGACAGGCCGGGGAGTTTGACTACTCTGGTTCGCAAGCGTTAAAGGCTCTGAAAGAAGAAGGGATCAGTACCGTATTGCTAAATCCGAATATCGCAACTATCCAAACATCCGAGGGAGTAGCCGATAAGGTATATTTCTTGCCTATCACTCCTTACTTCGTGGAGGAAGTTATCAAAAAAGAACAACCGGACGGAATCCTATTGGCGTTTGGCGGGCAGACCGCTTTGAACTGCGGTACTCAACTTTACACCAGCGGCACGTTGGCTAAATATGGCGTGAAAGTATTGGGTACATCCGTTGAGGCTATCATGTACACCGAGGACCGTGACCTATTTGTTAAGAAACTGAACGAGATAGAAGTGAAGACCCCGATCAGCCAAGCCGTAGAAAGCATGGACGACGCCGTGGCTGCCGCTTATAAGATCGGTTTCCCCGTAATGATCCGTTCCGCTTACGCATTAGGTGGTATGGGCAGTGGTATCTGTAAGGACGAGGCCGAGCTTCGCACCTTGGCGGAAAGCGCTTTCGCTTACTCATCCCAGATCTTGGTCGAGGAATCTTTGAAGGGTTGGAAAGAGATCGAGTTCGAGGTGATCCGCGACAAGAACGACCATTGCTTCACGGTAGTGAGCATGGAGAACGTAGACCCGCTAGGCGTACACACCGGCGAGAGTATCGTAGTAGCTCCGACTTGCTCCTTGACCGAGAAAGAATTAGATTTATTGAAAGAACTTTCTACCAAGACGATCCGCCACTTAGGTATCGTGGGTGAATGTAATATCCAATACGCTTTCAACTCCGAGACTTGCGATTACCGTGTGATCGAGGTGAACGCTCGCTTGAGCCGTTCTTCCGCCTTGGCATCCAAGGCCAGCGGTTATCCATTGGCTTTCGTCGCCGCTAAGTTGGCGTTGGGCTACGGATTGGACGAGATCGGCGAGATGGGTACTCCGAACTCCGCGTACAAAGCGCCGGAGGTAGATTATATGATCGTGAAGATCCCGCGTTGGGACTTGACGAAGTTCGTGGGTGTCAGCCGCCAGATCGGTTCCAGCATGAAATCCGTCGGCGAGATCATGTCGATCGGTAAGAGCTTCGAGGAAATCATGCAGAAAGGTCTTCGTATGATCGGACAAGGAATGCATGGTTTCGTAGGTAACAACGATATCCATTTCGATAACTTGGACGAGGAGTTGGCGAACCCTACCGACTTGCGTATCTTCGCCGTGGCGCAAGCCTTGGAACAGGGATATAGCGTAGACAAGATCCATGAGTTGTCAAAGATCACACGCTGGTTCTTGGAGGGCTTGAAGAATATCGTGGATTACGCCAACGTATTGAAAGGTTACAACAAGATCGAGGATCTTCCGGAAGATGTATTGAAAGAGGCGAAACGCCTTGGTTTCTCAGACTTCCAGATCGCTCGTTACGTAGAGAACCCGGAAGGAAATATGGAGAAAGAGAATATCCGCGTACGCAACTTGCGTAAGAAAATGGGCATTCTCCCTACCGTGAAACGTATCAACACGGTCGCTTCCGAACATCCGGAATTGACCAACTACCTATATATGACTTACGACGGCACGCCGCACGATATCTCCTACTACCCGAATGAGAAGAGCGTGATTATCTTGGGCTCCGGAGCTTACCGCATCGGATCGTCCGTTGAGTTCGACTGGTGTTCGGTGAATGCCGCCCAAACCGCTCGTAAGCTAGGTTATAAATCGATCATGATCAACTATAACCCGGAGACCGTATCTACCGACTATGATATGTGCGACCGTCTGTACTTCGACGAGCTTTCATTCGAGCGCGTGCTAGACGTGATCGATCTGGAATTGCCGAAGGGCGTGATCGTCTCCGTAGGTGGACAGATCCCGAACAACTTGGCGATGAAACTGTACCGCCAGAATGTTCCGGTATTAGGTACTTCCCCGCTATCAATCGACCGTGCCGAGAACCGTCATAAATTCTCTGCGATGTTGGATTCGCTAGGTATCGACCAACCTCGTTGGGCAGAGCTTACCAGCATGGAAGAGATCGACGCATTTATCGAGAAAGTAGGTTTCCCGATCTTGATCCGTCCGTCTTATGTATTGTCCGGTGCGGCGATGAACGTTTGCCATACGAAAGAGCAGATGATCGAGTTCTTGGATTTGGCCGCTAAGGTTTCCAAGGAATATCCGGTGGTCGTATCCGAGTTTATGCAAGGAACGAAAGAGATCGAGTTCGACGCTGTCGCTATGAATGGCGAGGTGGTTGAGTACGCGATCTCCGAGCATATCGAGTTCGCCGGTGTTCACTCCGGTGACGCTACCTTGGTGTTCCCGGCTCAGAAGATTTACTTCGAGACAGCCCGTCGTATCAAGAAAGTAAGCAAGATGATCGCAAAGGAGTTAAACATCAGCGGTCCGTTCAATATCCAGTTCTTGGCGAAGAATAACTTCGTGAAAGTAATCGAATGTAACTTACGTGCCTCACGTAGTTTCCCGTTTGTATCTAAAGTATTGAAACGCAACTTTATCGAGACGGCTACCCGCATCATGCTGGATGCTCCGTATACGAAACCGGATAAGAGCGCATTCGATATCGACTGGATCGGAATCAAGGCTTCCCAGTTCTCATTCGCCCGTTTGCACAAGGCAGACCCTGTATTAGGTGTGGACATGAGCTCCACCGGCGAGGTAGGTTGTATCGGCGACGATTTCAACGAGGCTTTGCTTTCCGCCATGATCGCCGTAGGCAATAGTATTCCTAAGAAGAACATTTTAGTTTCTTCCGGCGCAGCTAAGAGCAAGGTCGATTTATTGGAGCCTTGCCGCATGCTGGATGCCAAGGGTTACACGATCTATGGTACGCACGGAACCGCCAAGTTCCTAAACGATAACGGAATCAAGGCAACCGCCGTTTGCTGGCCGGATGAGGAAGGTGATTTGAACATCATGGATATGTTCAGCAATCATGCTTTCGAATTGGTAGTAAATATCCCGAAAGATCATAGCAAACGTGAGTTGACCAATGGCTATAAGATCCGCCGTGCGGCGATCGATCATAACATTCCATTGATCACGAATGCCCGCCTAGCTAGCGCCTTTATCGACGCTTTCTGCAATATGAACGTAGAAGATATACAGATTAAGAGCTGGCAGGAGTACAAGTAATCAAAATTTGATTATATTTGCATGTGTGTAATAGAAAGAGACAAGGCTTTATGCCTTGTCTCTATAGTTTAAAGACCATGTACAGACGGCTACCTTTTATCATATTATTATCTATACTGGCGGTTTTCGCCTTGCGTGCGTCTGTGGTCGCTCCCTCTATCCTCGTACAAAATTATTCCGTAGACGATTACAAGGCTAGTTGCCAAAATTGGGATTTAGCGGTTTCCTATCATGGCATCTTATATGTAGCTAATAATTCCGGTCTGGTTACTTTTGACGGGAATACATGGAACACATATCCATTACCGGATAAAACCCCTATTTATAAAGTATCTTTCCAGAACGATTCTATCTATACCCAAAGCAAATCATCGTTAGGCTATTGGCTATACGACGAACTCGGGAATCTGGAATACCATCCGATCGATACGCTCCCATCGCACATCGGTTTCGATAATCCCAACACGAACTACACGATCCCGAAAGAAATCGAGGAGAAGCACCCTACTTCTTTCGCTAGCGCCGGAGGTCTCAATTTCACGGGAACATCTACGTCCGGTATTTATATCACCAACGACGAAGGGGAGATCTTTCAACATCTCAACATCAATAATCAGTTACAAGATAATATCGTACGCTCCATCTGCGTACAGGATAATAACTTAATCTGGGTCGCCTTGGATAATGGTATCTCCCAAATAGATATCAATCCTCCCATCGCCATGTTAGGTAAAAGAAGCCAGATCGGAAAGTTGGAAGACGCTGTAAAAGAGGATAATCGCCTCTATATCCGGACAAATGTCGGCTACTTCAGCCGGAGCTTGATGTTTGGTGATAAGTTTACCCCGGTATCCGATGAGATCGGACGTTCATATATCCATCCGGATACGGCCGACAATCATTTATCGGTAAGCACTTTATTTAAGAATAAAGATGTATTGGGCGTATTCGCCAACGCAGAAAGTATTTACCCGGTTCCAGACAATTTGTATTGGCTCACGATCCAGAATGAGGCCGGACTCTTCCATCGGGAAAATGGTACAGGAACTTTAAAATGCCGGATCCTATTCGATAATTACGATCTGAATCTGGTGACCAACGGCAAACGGATCATCCCCTTGAATGATTCTCTTGATTTGGTATCCGCCATGCAAGGAACCCTATTAATCAACACCCGCCAATTAATAGAGGGAAGCCTAGGAGGATTGACGATGCCACGGTTTATGCGCATCGAGTATCAAGATCAAGAAGGTACACATTATTTATATCCAGATACTCAAAGAATCAACATGCCCCATAACTTCCAAGAGCTCTCGCTATACATCGGAACAACGGTATTCACCCCTAATCACCAAATCAGTTATAAGCTGGAAGGGGTATCCGCCGATTGGTCTTCTTGGCAGAAAGACGGCAAAATTACTTTCTTACAACTTCCGGAAGGAACTTATGAGCTAAGGGTACGTAAATATGTAACCCGGGGTCCGTTTCCCGAGATCACGATGCAAATCACGGTTCGCCCTCCTTGGTATAATACCGTATGGGCCTATTTGATCTACGTCGCTTTGATATGGTTCGCCATTCAAGAAGGGCTTCGGTACCATTTAAGGAATTTGCGGAAAAAAGAACAAGAAAAGCTGGAGGCAGAGCGACAAGCCGAACTGCAAAGGCTTCAACAAATGAAAAGCGAGATGCTGGAAACGGAGTTGCAAAACAAAAACAATGAGCTTACTCTCCAGACAACAGCTTTGGTAAAAAGAAACGAGGCAATCCAAGCTTTGTTGGAAGAACTGGATAAGCAGAAAGAGACATTGGGTGACCGATATCCCAATAAGTTATATACCCGTTTACGTTCCTTGATCGAATCTACCTTGAACGATCAAGCGGATTGGGTGCAGTTCGAGACCTATTTTAATAGCGCCCACCAGAATTTCATGGATCGTTTACGCCAGCAATACGCAGATATAACGGCAGGCGATTTGCGCATTTGTTGCTTACTACGCATGAACCTTTCCACGAAGGAAATCGCGTCGTTAATGAATGTATCCGTACGGGCTATCGAGCTAAGAAGATACCGCTTAAGAAAGCGATTAGCCCTTGATGGGGATACGAATCTTGTCGATTTCTTAATGAACTACTAAAAATATTTCTAGAATATGCTTAATATATAATATTCTATATAACAGCATATTAAACACACATAGAAAGAGCTTGAGAAAGTCTTGTAGTAGTCTTATCCAATAAAAAAATCATTTGCGCAAGTCGTGTAGTAGTCATTTTCATGGCTACCGTAATTTATTGTGTTTCCTTTGCCGGCGAATAAAATCTTAAATTCTTTCGACATGATGAAACACGAACTGGAGAAACAATTAGATGCGCTAGAAAAGAAAGGTGTCGACAGACGGCATTTCTTTAAGTTATTAGCGGCGACAGGACTGATCGCGGGAGCTAATACCGGAAAAGCAAACGCTTTTTCAAGCAGCGCAAAAGGTAAAATCGTTATTATCGGTGGAGGAGCCGCTGGTATCAGTATGGCTGCCCGATTAAAACATTGGCTTGATGAACCGGATATCACCCTGATTGACCCCAGCGATCGTCAGTTTTATCAACCGGGATTCACTCTGATCGCCTCAGGTGTGTACCAACCGGAAGATGTTTGGAAGAAGCAAGAGGATTGTATGCCTAGCGGTATAAAATGGATAAAGGACTCGGTCGCCGCGGTTGATCCCGTATGGAATCAAGTAACGACCAAAAGTAACGGAAAGATTCCATACGACTTTTTAGTACTGACCCCAGGATTACAATGTAACTGGGAAAAAGTAGAGGGCATTACCCACGACACCTTGGGACAAGGAAACGCAAACTCTATTTACGATTTCGAAGGAGCCCAAAAGACATGGAAAGCTCTTCAAGAATTCGCGAAAAAAGGAGGCAAAGGTATTTATACCGATACCTATACAAAACATAAATGTGGTGGTGCCCCCAAAAAGATCTGTTTATTATCCGAGCATTACGCAAGGAAACAAGGGACACGCGACAAACTGCAATTGAATTATTTTACCGCATCGAAGGAACTATACGATATCCCATATTTCACACCTCGCTTGCTAGAAATATATAATGAACGTAACATACCTATTAACTTGAATGTACGTGTAAAAGGTGTAGACACATCCGCAAAGCAAGTACACTTTGAGAAGATAGAGACAAAAGGCGAAGAAAAGATCGTAACGCCGTTCGTAGAGGATTACGATTTCTTACACTTCACCCCGCCTATGTCCGCTCCCGATTTCGTTCGTGATGCCGGATTAGGTTGGACAGAAGGTAAATTAGCCGCAGACGCATGGGTAATGGTCGATAAAGAGACCTTGGTACATAAGAAATACCAGAACATCGTTTCTCTGGGTGATGTAGCCGGTATCCCGACCAGTAAAACATCTGCCGCTATCCGTAAGCAAGTGCCTATCGCCGCCAAGAACCTGATCGCACTCATGGAAGGCAAAGAGCCGACCGAGAAATACAACGGTTATGCCGCTTGCCCGATCGTCACGGATTACGGCCATGTGTTGCTTTGTGAGTTTGACTACGAAAAGAAACCCGACGTTTCATTCCCATTCTCGATGATTGATACATCAAAAGAGCAATGGCTTGCTTGGATCTTAAAGGTATATATTTTAAAACCGATGTATTTCAACGGAATGCTTAACGGTTACGCATAATATGAATAAAAAAAATCTATGAAATAAAACTCCCTATAATTTCGAATGCCAAACTACAAAGCCCCGGGTTTCAGTTGTACGAAACCGGGGTTTTTGATTTTTAACGAGTAGCCTTTTCCACTAAATATACGATCGATTTATAGGATATCCCACTATTCATCGTCAAACCGATCTCGCACGTACGGCTATTGCTATATCCTTCCGTCGCCCCATGCAAGTTCGGTTTCAAGTAATGAAGACCGGAAGCGTTTAGTTCCGGATAGAAGAAACCACGATCGCCCGCCCAACCGCAACAAGTAACTTGAGCGGGAGAGACCACCCGGTTCGCGCATAACCCCGCCAGTTCCACCAGCTTGTCTTGTACTCCCATCTTCGTTGTACTACAAGTAGAGTGTACCGCTACCGTAACCGGCAACTTAGTAAAGTTCAGACGATCACGCATAAAGTCATAGATAAACTCCACAGGTTCATATAATCGTAAACGTTTATCCAAGGTTTCCCTCATATGCAGCAAGCAAGGGCTCATGTCACACAAAATAGGCAAGCGGCCGTTATCGCTCGCCCGCAAAAGAGCCTCATTCAATTCCTCCGCCTTCTGCGCCGCTTGCTTCCGGAACCCTTTACTACTAAAAGCCATGCCGCAACAAAGCTTACTTAGATTCTCAGGATAACGAATCGTAAAGTCCGCTCTTGTCAATAAAGCGATTGTTTGTTCCGTAACACTTACAAAATCCACATCTTCATAATCAGCTGAAGCTCCCATCGTACGGGTAATACAAGACGGGAAATAAACCATTTCCATCCCATTCTCTACACCCGTCAGTTCCTTGAACTTTGACGCGCCAGAAGGTGTATGCCGAGTCCAAAGCGGGAATTTATGAGCGGAAGCCCTAAACAAGAAAGAGGCAAATCTCTCGAATGCGTTATACCCCACCAGCTTTGAAAGCACATGGGGCAGCTTAAGCAAAGGACGAAGCATACCCGTTACGGTTCCCATATTCCCAGCGATGCCCGAAGCGATAGCATTCGCCAAGGCACCATTCTCTTTCCACCGTAACTCTTTGATCAATAAACCGGTATTAATGCCAACCGGACATGCCGTAGCACATAGGCCATCGGTAGCACAGGTAGCGTTACCTTTATAGTTAAAGGCTTTCTTGAGTTCTTTATATCGCTTAGAATTTGTTTCCCCCTGTTCCGCCAAAGCCGATAATTCCCTATAGATCACGATACGTTGCCGGGGTGTCAATGTCACATGCCTTGACGGACATTGTATCTCACAAAAACCACACTCGATGCATTTATCGATCAGCTCATTCGCCAACGGTATTTGCTTTAAGTTCTTTATAAACACATCCGGGTCCCAATTTAAAAGGACACCCGGATTTAATATATTTGCCGGGTCAAAGAGCCTTTTGATCTTCCACATCAACTCATAAATCTCCTCACCCCATTCATCTTTAACAAATGGAGCCATATTTCGTCCCGTGCCATGCTCCGCTTTCAAGCTACCGTCGTAGTAAAGTACCACATCTACAAGGCTACGCATAA
>Ga0129308_1002521_pt1 | contig 15241 bp, 14 predicted proteins | sample L827metagenome_FD_94440 | JGI IMG/M metagenome (GOLD analysis project Ga0129308, IMG submission 94440) | Ring-tailed lemur group fecal microbial communities from Wisconsin, USA - L827 metagenome | ecosystem: Host-associated > Mammals > Digestive system > Large intestine > Fecal | place: USA...
GACCCGGGATTTTGATGGGCGTTATTATGATGATTATCGCTTATATATATGCTGTAAGGCACGGTGTTCCAAGAGTGCAGACGAAAATAAGTGCCGGAGAGTTTTTCCGTACACTTCTTGACAGTATTCCTGCGCTTATTATGCCTGTTATTATTTTAGGCGGTATATACAGCGGAATTTTTACGCCAACGGAAAGCGGAGCCATTGCCTGTGTTTACAGCCTTATTGCAGGAATGTTTATTTATAAAGAACTTAAGGTTTCACAGCTTAAGGCTGTGTTTGCAAAATCAGCAGTTTCGGCAGCGGTTATTATGATGATTATGGGTACGGTTTCTCTTTTCAGCTTTGTTCTTACACGAGAAAGAATTCCTCAGGCCATTGCGGAAACGCTGCTTTCAATTACAAGCAACAAATATATTTTGCTTTTCCTTTTTAACATAGTTCTTCTTATTGCCGGCTGTTTCCTCAATTCTTCTGCGGCAATAGCACTTTTAACGCCTATACTTCTGCCTGTTCTTACAGGTGTAGGAATAGACCCTTATCATATAGGTATTATATTTATAGTAAATATGGGTATAGGTATGATAACTCCTCCTGTGGGAACATGTCTTTATGTGGCGACAAATATATCGGGGCTTAAATTTGAGCAGGTTGTAAAGGGTGTAATGCCTTACCTTATAGGATTGCTGTTGGCTATGCTTGCGGTAACCTATATTGAGCCGCTTTCGCTTGGTTTGGTGCATTTGCTTGGTTAAGAGGTGAAAATATTGTTTAAAACAAAAGAAAACTGCGATTATCAGGTTATAAAAAACATGAAGGGCGGCGAAGGAGAATTCAGACTTCAGCATATTATTTCAAAGGATGAATTTTTTGGACACGGACGCCTGTTTGCCAAGGGAATTCTCCCTCCAGGCTCATCAGTAGGTTTTCATGAGCATAATGGCGATATGGAGGTATGCTATTTTTTGGAAGGCAGTGGAAAGGTTATTGATGACGGAAAGGAATACCACGTAAATCCCGGCGATGTAAACGTGGTTTACGGCGGAAAGGGACACGAAATAGTAAATGACGGCGACAAGGATTTGGTATATATGGTGCTTGTGCTGTTTACGGAATAAATAATTTTAAAACATAATTTATCCTCCCAATAAAAATGACATATTGTCAGAAAAAACAGCTTCTTCAACAGGGGCTGTTTTTTCTGTGGAAAAATAAAAACACTCCCATTTTATACCGCTTTTTTCTCGTGAATGGTGTATTTGTGATTGTCATTCTGAATGGAACGCAGTGGAGTGAAGAATCTAAGAATTTTGAGAAAGATTCTTTGTCACTTTACTTTGTTTGTTTCTCTTTTCCTCGCTCATTTCCTTTGCTTGGATTTTCTTAAATTTGTCATTCTGAGGGTGAAACCCGAAGAATCTAAGAGGTCTAAAAGATTCTTCGTCACATCACTTCGTTTGCTCCTCAGAATGACAGGTTTGCGGTTGTCCTTCTGCATGCAACGAAGTGAGTGAAGAATCTAAAGGTTTCAACAATACAGAACAAATGTTTGCAATTTTTTCGCTGTTCGCTTTACAACGCTTTTTTTCTATAATATAATCTAAATTACGTGAAACAGGGCTTTATTAAAAGCACATTTGGGTAAAATAATATACTTCTGTGTTAAAAATACGAGGTTTAAATATGGAAAAAAAGTTTAAAATACATTCTAAATACAAACCCACAGGCGACCAGCCCCAGGCAATAGAAAAAATAGCCGACGGCTTTAAAAAAGGCTTGAAATTTCAAACTTTGGTGGGCGTTACGGGCAGCGGAAAAACCTTTACCATGGCAAACATTGTTGAAAAGCTTCAAAAGCCAACACTTGTTATAGCCCACAACAAAACATTGGCGGCGCAGCTTTACAGCGAGTTTAAAGAGCTTTTTCCGGAAAATGCTGTGGAGTACTTTGTTAGCTACTACGACTATTATCAGCCCGAGGCTTATGTGCCAAGCACAGACACATATATCGAAAAGGACTCTGCCATAAATGACGAAATTGACAAGCTCAGATATTCGGCAACGGCGGCACTTATTGAAAGAAAAGATGTGCTTATTGTTGCCAGTGTTTCCTGCATTTACGGCTTGGGCGACCCTGAGGACTATAAGGAAATGATGCTTTCCTTAAGACCGGGCATGGTTAAGGACAGAGATGAGGTTCTGCGCAAGCTGATAGACATACAATATGACAGAAACGACATGGATTTTCAGCGCGGTACATTCAGAGTGCGTGGCGATGTTGTTGAAATTTTTCCTGTTATGAACAGCGACAGCGCCATAAGGGTTGAATTTTTCGGTGATGAAATAGACAGAATAACAGAAATTGATGTGGTAACGGGCAAAATAATAGGCGAAAGAAACCATGTGAGCATATTCCCGGCGTCGCATTATATCACTCTGCCCGAAAAGATGAATATTGCCCTTAAAAGAATTGAGGACGAGCTGGAGGAACAGCTTAAAAAGCTGCGCAGTGAGGATAAGCTTTTGGAGGCACAAAGGCTTGAGCAGAGAACCCATTACGATTTGGAAATGATGCGTGAAATGGGCTATTGCTCGGGAATTGAAAACTATTCAAGGCATCTTGCTTTAAGGGCGGCGGGAAGTACGCCGGCAACGCTTATTGATTTCTTCCCTGATGATTTTCTTATTATAGCCGACGAAAGTCATGTTTCCGTTCCGCAGATAAGGGCAATGTACGAGGGCGACAAATCAAGAAAAACAACTCTTGTGGATTTTGGTTTCCGTCTGCCGTCTGCGCTGGACAACAGACCGCTTAAATTTGAGGAATTTGAAAGCAAAATAAATCAGATGCTTTTTGTTTCCGCAACACCGTCAAAATATGAGGCGGAGCATTCACAGCAGACGGCGGAGCAGATAATAAGGCCTACGGGACTGCTTGACCCTGAAATTACAATTAAGCCTGTTGAGGGGCAGATTGACGACCTTTTGGGCGAGATAAACAAAACAGTTGAAATGGGCGACAAGGTGCTTGTTACAACACTTACCAAAAAAATGGCTGAAAGGCTTACGGATTATCTGCGTGAGGCAGGCGTAAGGGTTAGATACCTCCACAGCGACATAGATACACTGGAAAGGCTTGAGATAATAAGAGATTTACGAACAGATGTATTTGACGTTCTTGTGGGAATTAACCTTCTCAGAGAGGGTCTTGATATTCCTGAGGTTTCGCTTGTTGCCATACTTGACGCCGACAAGGAGGGCTTTCTGCGTTCGGAAACCTCACTTATACAGACTGTGGGCAGAGCCGCAAGAAACGCCAAGGGCAGAGTAATAATGTATGCCGACACAATTACGGATTCCATGAGGCGAGCCATAGACGAAACAAACCGACGCCGAAAAATTCAGCAGGAATACAACGATATGCACGGAATAGTTCCGCAGACCATAAAGAAAAAGGTTTACGATATTATTCAGGCTACAAAAAATGTTGAGGAAGAAAAGGACGAGTTCGGCTTTAAAAAAGCGCCTGAAAGCATGAATATTGACGAGCTGAGAGATGCGGTTAAAAAGCTTGAAAAGGAAATGAGGGATTCCGCAAGGGATTTGCAGTTTGAAAGGGCGGCACAGCTTAGGGATAAAATTGTTGAGCTTAAAAAGCTTATGCTACAGTAAGGTGTGTATAATTGACAGTAGAGGTGCGGTATGTCAAAAAATGAGATAATAATTAAGGGTGCAAGAGAGCACAATTTGAAAAATATAGATTTAACAATACCAAGGGACAAGCTTGTGGTTTTTACAGGCGTAAGCGGCAGCGGAAAAAGCTCACTTGCCTTTGATACCATATATGCCGAGGGTCAGCGAAGATATGTGGAGTCCCTTTCTTCATACGCAAGGCAGTTTTTGGGTCAAATGGAAAAGCCTGATATAGACTATATAGAGGGGCTTTCTCCGGCAATTTCCATTGACCAGAAAACAACCAACAACAATCCGCGTTCAACAGTGGGAACGGTTACTGAAATTTATGACTATTTAAGACTGCTTTTTGCCAGAATAGGTATTCCCCACTGCCCAAAATGCGGAAAGGAAATTAAAAAGCAGACCATAGACCAAATTGTAGACCAAATTTGTCTGCTCCCCGACAGAACAAAGCTTCAGCTTTTGGCGCCTGTTGTAAGGGGAAGAAAAGGCGAGCATGTTAAGCTTTTGGAGGACGCAAGAAAAAGCGGCTATGTGCGTGCCAGAATAGACGGCATAATTTACGAGCTGAGTGAGGAAATACACCTTGAAAAAAATATAAAGCACACCATAGAAATTGTGGTGGACAGGCTTGTTATACGTGACGGAATACAAAAAAGGCTTACAGAGTCCATTGAAACAGTAATGGCGCTTACAGGAGGGCTTTTGATTGTAAATGTAGTAGATGGCGAGGATATGGTTTTCAGCCAAAACTTTGCCTGCCCTGACTGCGGTATAAGCTTAAGCGAAATTGAGCCAAGACTGTTTTCTTTCAACAATCCAAGCGGAGCATGCCCCGAATGTATGGGCTTGGGCATGCAGATGAAGTTTGACCCTGAGCTTATTGTGCCAAACCCAAAGCTTTCAATAGTTGAGGGCGCAATTACGGCTCCCGGTTACGGCTCGGCAGGCCATGAGGACAGCATGACAAGGGTGCTTTTTGACGCTCTTTCGGAAAAATACGGTTTTTCACTTAAAGAGCCCTTTGAAAATTTGCCCGAAAAAATTAAAAACATTATTTTTTACGGCACAAAAGGCGAAAAGCTGACAGTAACCTACAAAAATGCCAGAGGCACAGGCACATATGATTACAGCTTTGAAGGCGTTGTAAACAATCTTCAGCGCAGATATAACGAAACCTCGGAAACAATGCGTGAGGATTATGAGGAATATATGACCAACATAAAATGCCCTGTGTGCCACGGTCAACGTCTGCGCCCCGAGGTGCTTGCCATAACTGTTGGCGGAAAAAATATTTCTCAGGTTACAGAGCTTTCCATAAAGGAAATTAAAAAGTTTTTCTTATCCCTTCAGCTGAGCGAAAGGGAAGAAATGATAGCAGGGCAGATTTTAAAGGAAATTAACGCCAGAATAGACTTTCTTATGGACGTTGGACTTGATTATCTTACGCTTTCAAGGGCGGCGGGTACTCTTTCGGGGGGAGAAAGCCAGAGAATAAGGCTTGCTACACAGATAGGCAGTGGTCTTGTGGGCGTTATATATATCCTTGACGAGCCGAGCATAGGTCTGCACCAAAGGGATAACGACAAGCTTATAGCCACGTTAAAGCATTTGAGGGATATAGGAAATTCACTTATAGTTGTTGAGCATGACGAGGATACCATGCGTGAAAGCGACTATATTGTGGATATAGGCCCCGGCGCAGGCGAAGAAGGCGGAAATGTTGTTTTCAGCGGAAGCGTGGAGGACATAGTTAAGTGCAGTGGCTCTGTTACGGGGCAGTATTTAAGCGGAGAAAAGAAGATACCTGTTCCAAAAACAAGGCGAAAGGCTGAAAACGGCTTTATATCAATAAAGGGCGCAGCCGCCAACAACCTTAAAAATATTGATGTTGATATTCCTTTGGGAATATTTACATGCGTTACAGGCGTAAGCGGCAGCGGAAAAAGCTCACTTGTAAACGAAATACTTTATAAGCGTTTGGCAAGGGATTTGAACAGGGCAAAGCTTAAGCCGGCGGCGCACAGCGAAATGCTTGGGCTTGAAAACCTTGACAAGGTTATAAACATAGACCAGTCCCCAATAGGCAGAACCCCAAGAAGCAACCCTGCCACATACACAGGTCTTTTTGACCTTATAAGGGATTTGTTTGCACAAACGGCAGAGGCAAAAATGAGAGGCTATCAGAAGGGGCGTTTCAGCTTTAACATAAAGGGCGGACGCTGCGAAGCCTGCGGCGGCGACGGAATTATAAAAATAGAAATGCATTTTCTGCCTGATATTTTTGTGCCATGCGAGGTGTGCGGAGGAAAACGCTACAACAGGGAAACCCTTGAGGTTAAGTATAAGGGAAAAAGCATTGCCGATGTGCTTGACATGACGGTGGAGGAAGCGCTTAAGTTTTTTGAAAATCTCCCCAAAATTAAGCCTAAGCTGCAAACACTGTATGATGTTGGGCTTTCCTATGTAAAGCTTGGTCAGCCGTCAACAACTCTTTCGGGCGGCGAGGCGCAGAGGGTTAAGCTGGCAACAGAGCTGAGCAGACGAAGCACCGGAAAAACCGTATATATTCTTGACGAGCCTACTACGGGCCTTCATACAGCCGATGTGCATAAGCTGACGGACATACTTCAGCGCCTTACGGACGGCGGAAACACCGTTATAGTTATAGAGCATAATCTGGACGTAATTAAAACGGCGGATTATATTATAGATTTAGGCCCTGAGGGCGGCGACGGCGGCGGCACTGTTGTTGGCTGCGGAACGCCTGAGGAAATAGCGCAGAATAAGGCGTCATATACGGGAAAATATCTGAAAAAATATCTTTAAAAAAGTTGCCTCTGCTGTTGACAAAAGGCATAATAGAATTGTACCATTATTGCAGGATGAAAAAATTGGGAGGCTCAATATGGGTAAAAAAACGCCGAATAAGGCAGAGGATATTGTTTTGGATTTTACAGGTCTTAAAGACAGGCTTTTTAAATATTTCGGATGTGAAGACGACTATTTTGTGCGTCCTCTTACCGGTTGGAACTGGGCGGTAAAAACAGAGGATGATTTCTGTTTTCTTTCCTACTGGCAGGAGGAGGGCAAAAGAAACAGCGCCGTTGTGGTTAAAAAGGGCGGCGAGCCTATGATATTTAAAAAAGAAAAATATACAATGGTTATAGGTATTGACTGTGTGAAAATAGGCTTTATATTTGAAAACGATAAAATGGGAAACTGAAATTTTTTTGGCTGTATTGGTGTTTAAATTAATACAGCCATTTTTATAAGGAGTTGATTTTATGGATAAATATACTGCTGCGGCTGATTTTATTATGTCAAAAACAAAGCACAGACCAAAGTGCGCCGTTATACTTGGCTCGGGTTTGGGCGATTTTGCCGACAGACTGGAAAACGCCGACATTATAAGCTATAAGGACATACCAAATTTTCCTGTTTCAACGGTAAGCGGTCATAAGGGACGCTTTGTTATAAGCGAAAAGGTAATGTGCATGCAGGGCAGAATCCATTATTATGAGGGCTACGACATGAGCGACGTTACCTTTGCCGTAAGGGTTATGAAGCTTTTGGGCATTGAAACGCTTATTGCCACCAATGCCGCAGGCGGCGTAAACACAGCCTTTGAGGCAGGCGACCTTATGCTTATAACAGACCACATAAACTTTATGGGTACAAATCCGCTTATTGGCGCAAATGACGACTCCTTTGGCCCACGTTTTCCTGATATGAGCCAGTGTTACAGCAGGGCTTTAATTGAAAAAGCTGAAAAGACTGCCGAAGAAAAAAATATTACGCTTAAAAAAGGCGTTTATTTTGCCATGACAGGCCCAAGCTATGAAACTCCGGCTGAAGTAAGAATGATAAGAATTTTGGGCGGCGATGCCGTAGGCATGTCAACAGTGCCTGAGGTGATAACGGCGGCACACTGCGGAATAAACGTGCTTGGCATAAGCTGTATAACAAACATGGCGGCAGGAGTGACGGATAAGCCGCTTTCCCACAGCGAGGTTATGGAAACGGGAATAATGGTTAAAGAAAAATTTATTTGCCTTTTAGAGGGAATTTTGGAAAAAATTTAAGAAAATCTTAAAGATTTGTTTATTTAAAATTTACTTTCAGGCAATAAACACTTCATATTTGTATATTATTATAAGAGTGTAAAAAACAAACGGAGGTGTTGCTTGCAGATGAAAAACAATATTATGGAACAGGTTACGGGAGTAAATTTTAAAAGTGAATATGAAGAAGAGATAAATAAGATAACTTACTATAAAATTAAAAAATGGCTTGAGCATCAGATTTTTAAGGCAAAAAAATGCATACAGAAAATTCAGCAGGTATGCGAGGTATATTTTGAGCCGCAGAAAACAAGGCTTGGACAGGAGCAGTTTTACATAAGCATTTGCCAGGGCGAAGACGGACTTGTGTTTCTGCTTAAAAAGCGTATTGTTGTGGAAAACGCCGTAAACGAGAGATTTTCAAAAATAAGCAAGGGTCAGTTTTCAAGCTTTGTAAACGGCAGCTTTGATGAAAGCGAAAGCGATGATCTGGTGTTTGAGTTTTGCCAAAAGGCAAGAATAGAGGAGCTTAAAGCCTCTTATTCATGCCATTTTGAAAGAGAAGAGTATATATTTAAGCGCAGCAATGTGTACCTTACCATTGATAAAAATATGGAAATTCAGCCGCTTGGAGAAAGCAAAGCTCTTCCATTTAAGAAAAACGGCTGCCGTATGCGTCTTAAAAGCTATGGCTCAGAAAATGAGTTTAACAGCATGAAAACAAGACTTCTTACGGTGTGCGGATAATTAAGGTGACGGAAGATGAAAAAGGTTTATCTGTTTTTTACGGTTTTTTTAATGTTGTTTTCAGCAGGCTGTGAATCCGAAAAAGACAAAATTGTTTCTGGAAACTATATTATGGAAACGCAGAAAAACGATGATGTGGCTGTAAAGCCATATTTATATATTGATGCAGAAGATAATGCATTTTTGTTTTTTTATGACTATCTTTCATCTTATGCAAGTGCGGGAAGCTATACGGTAAAGGATGGAGTTTTAAAGGCTGTTACAAATGATGAAAAATATACATATTGCTTCAGCATAGAGGACGACGGAACGCTTAAATTTATTAAGGACGGTTCTTCGGAACTAAATATTATTGATGAAAGATTTGTACCTGAAATTAAAGACGGAACTGTGTTTGTTCCCGAAGAAAAAGAGTAAAAAGAAAAGCCCGAAAGTCGGTAATTGACCTTCGGGTTTCTTTTTTTTATATAAGCTGAACTCTGTGGAATATTTTTTTGCCCTTCTGAAGCTTTATTGCGCCGTCTGTAAAGTCTGCCTTTGTAACAACATAGTCAAAGCCCGGCACCTTCTGGTCGTTAAGCTTAACGCCGTTTTGCTGAAGAAGTCGTCTGCCTTCGCCCCTTGAAGCGCAAAGACCTGTTTTTGTAAGTATTGTAAGAATGTCCATGCCTTCGCCAAATTCAGCCTCTGTAATTTCAGTTGTAGGCATTGAGCTGAGGTCTGCGCCGCCTGCAAAAAGCGCCTTTGAGGTTTCCTGTGCCTTTAAGGCTTCCTCCTCGCCGTGAACAAGCTTTGTAAGCTCAAAGGCAAGAATTTCCTTTGCCTTGTTAAGCTGTGCGCCTTCCCATTTGTCCATGGCGTCAATTTCCTCAAGAGGGAGGAATGTGAGCATTCTTATGCATTTAAGCACATCGTTGTCGCCAACATTTCTCCAGTACTGATAAAATTCATAAGGCGAGGTTTTGTTTGGGTCAAGCCATACTGCGCCGCCGGATGTTTTGCCCATTTTTTTGCCGTCTGATGTAAGAAGCAGGGTGATTGTCATTGCGTAAGCGTCTTTTCCAAGCTTGCGGCGAATAAGCTCTGTGCCGCCAAGCATGTTGCTCCACTGGTCGTCGCCGCCGAACTGCATGTTGCAGCCGTAGTGCTGGAAAAGATGATAAAAGTCGTAAGACTGCATAATCATATAGTTAAATTCAAGGAAGGAAAGACCCTTTTCCATTCTCTGCTTGTAGCACTCAGCACGAAGCATGTTGTTTACCGAAAAGCATGCGCCAACCTCACGAAGAAGGTCTACATAGTTAAGCTTTAAAAGCCAGTCGGCGTTGTTTACCATGATTGCCTTGTCATCGCCAAACTCGATAAAGCGTTCCATCTGCTTTTTAAAGCATTCGCAGTTGTGCTGAATTGTTTCAGGCGTCATCATGCTTCTCATGTCTGTTCTGCCTGACGGGTCGCCTACATAGCCTGTGCCGCCGCCAATAAGCACAACAGGCTTGTTGCCTGCCATCTGAAGACGTTTCATAAGGCAAAGTGCCATAAAGTGACCAACGTGAAGGCTGTCGGCTGTTGGGTCAAAGCCAATGTAAAATACTGCCTTGCCAGTGTTCACAAGCTCTTTAATTTCATTTTCGTCTGTAACCTGCGCAATAAGACCGCGGGCTACAAGCTCGTCATAAATCTGCATTGTTCATTCCTCCGTATATATTCTTAATTAAATTTACAAAAGAAAAGGCTCTTACGTCAAAAGGACGAAGAACCGTGGTACCACCTTAATTCGCATTATAAAAATGCCTTTTAAATGCTGTAACGCGCATAAAACGCTGTTCCTTACTTATTGCTGTTCTGAAACAGGGCTCGTGAGGTGTAATTGGGCACATGATGTACTGATTTCCTCGCATCTGCCGGAAACTTTCTGCATTTTCAACCATCATTGCTTAATAAGCTCAGTCATTGCCGTAAATATTAAACTTAAGGTGTATGCTATCATAAAAAAACTTTAAAGTCAAGGAGAGATATATTGAGTTAATGGTGTTTTAATGATATTATTAGCTGAAAGGGGTGTGTACTATGAACAGGCTAAAAAATGCAGTTAAATTTGTAATGGTAATTTTAATATTAGGTGCTATTTTATATAATGTGCCTTTTAACAGAAAAATTGAAAAAACCGTTTCGGCTGTTATATATGAGGACGGAAAAGCAGTTGGAGAAACAGCGGTTTACATAAAAGGCGAAAAAAGCAACTATGTTTTTAAAAACAGAGAGTATTTCAGCGGAACGTTTTATGTTGAATGCTATGAAGAAAGCGGAAGAGAGGATGTTTCGGCAGAAATAGCGTTTTATGATGACTATGGAGTGCTGAGTTATATGCAAAACGGTATATTTCCTGATATGGAGATAGAAAACTTTATTTATATTAATGAGGAAATGACGGATTTTGCTTTTAAATTCAAAGACGGGCGAATAGGAGCAACATCTGAAGATATGTATGAAAAAATGACAGGGGAGAGATTATGATTCAAAAGATTCTTCATCGCCGTGCTCCTCAGAATGGCAGCTTAATTTTGTCATTCTGAGCGTAAGCGAAGAATCTCATAGTTAAAAGATTCTTCGTCGCATTGCTCCTCAGAATGACAGTTGGATTTTGCATTCCGAGCGTAAGCGAAGAATCTCATAGTTAAAAGATTCTTCATCGCCGTGCTCCTCAGAATGACAGCTTAATTTTGTCATTCTGAGCGTAAGCGAAGAATCTCATAGTTAAGGATTCTTCGTCGCATTGCTCCTCAGAATGACAGCTTAATTTTGTCATTCCGAGCGTAAGCGAAGAATCTATTATAATTTCTGTCATTTGCTTTGATTAGAGCTGCAAATTGCCGTTTTACATATTTCCACAATAATTTCAGCCGCCTTTTCCATACTGCTTACAGGCACGTATTCATAAACTCCGTGAAAATTGTGTCCTCCCGCAAATATATTAGGGCATGGCAGATCCATAAATGAAAGCCTTGCGCCGTCTGTGCCGCCTCGTATAGGCTGAATAAGAGGCTCTACGCCGCAGTTTTTAAAGGCTTGCTTGGCGATGTCAATAATGTGCATGTTTTCCTTTATTTTTTCAGCCATGTTGCTGTATTCGTCATAAATTTCGGCTTGGGCAACACTGCCGTATTTTTTGTTTATGGCTTCAATGGCATTTCTTACGGTTTCCTTTCTTTTTTCAAGGCTGTGTGCGTCAAAATCCCTCAAAATGTAGGTAAGCTTACATTCCTCAACAGTGCCGCTGAAGGCTGTAAGGTGATAAAAGCCCTCATAGCCGCTTGTTTTGGCAGGGGTTTCGTTCTGCGGCAAAAGCTGTGCCAGCTCGGTGCCTATAAGTGCAGCGTTTACCATAACGTCTTTGGCATAGCCGGGGTGAACATTTTTGCCGTTTATTTTAATTTTTGCCCGTGCGGCGTTGAAATTTTCATACTCAAGCTCGCCTATTTTTCCGCCGTCCATGGTGTAGGCAAAGTCTGCACCAAAGTAGGCAGTATCAAAAAAGTCTACGCCTCTGCCAACCTCCTCGTCGGGAGTGAAGGCAATTTTTATTGTGCCGTGCTTTATTTCGCTGTGGCGCATAATATAGTCTGCCGCATAAATAATTTCCGCAACGCCCGCTTTGTCGTCAGCGCCCAAAAGAGTAGTGCCGTCGGTGGTTATAATCGTTTGTCCCTTGTAGTCTGAAAGTTCTTTAAATTCCAAAGGGGAAAGTATTTTTTCGCCAATTTTTATGTCTTTTCCGTCATAGTTTTCTATAATCTGCGGCTTTATGTTTTCGCCTGAAGCGTCAGGGCTTGTGTCCATGTGTGCTATAAAACCTACGGTGTAAAAGCCTTCGGCATTGGCTGGTATTTCTGCCGTAACATAGCCGTATTTGTCTTGTTTAACATTTTTAAGTCCTATTTCCTCAAGTTCGGAAACAAGCATTCTGCCAAAGGCAAGCTGTGTATCAGTGCTTGGAAATGAGGTGCTTTCTTCATCTGATTTGGTGTTGTATGAAATGTATTTTAAAAATCTTTCTGTAACGGTTTTCATAATTTTCTCCTTTTGTAATTGGTATAGTACAGCTTAATGAGATTCTTCACTTCGTTCATAATGACAAAAGAGAAAACACTGTCATTCTGAGAAGCGAAGCGACGAAGAATCCTTCAAACATAATTAGATTCTTCACTTCGTTCAGAATGACAAAAGAGAAAACACCTGTCATTCTGAGGAGCGAAGCGCCGAAAATCCTTTAAGTAATATTAGATTCTTCACTGCGTTCAGAATGACAAAAGAAATACACCTGTCATTCTGAGGAGCGAAGCGTCGAAGAATCCTTTAAGCATTATCCGAAATTTCAAATCATATTCCGCGTAAATCAAACTTAGGCGTATACGCATCGCTTGCCGAAAGGCGGCCCTGCATATAGCCGTTTTTAAGCCCTATATCAAAAAAATAATTTATAACATCTTCATATTCAAATGTGGTAAGGCGGCGGCTGAGCTTTTTAATTTCCTTTGCCCTATACATGGGCGTGTACTGGTTCATTATGGAAACATACACATTATTTCCGAAATTTTCTTTTATGTCGTCAAGTATTTTTTTGCTGTCATCTCTGTGGTTTGGCAGAACAAGATGCCTTATTATAACGCCTTTTTTCATTATTCCCGTTTCATCAAAAATATTTTTCCCTGTTTGGCGGTACATTTCCTTAACGGCATTTAGGGCGGTTTCAAAATAGTTTTCAGCAAAGGAATATTCATTTGAAAGCTCCGGTGAAAAATATTTTATGTCCGGAAGATATATGTCAACAAGACCTTCAAGCTCTCTTAAAGCCTCTGTTTTTTCGTAGCCGTTGGTGTTGTATACAACAGGAATTTTAAGTCCCTTTTCTTTGGCAAGTATAAGGGCTTCCTTTACCGCAGGCAGAAAATGACCTGCCGAAACAAGGTTGAGGTTATGCACATTTTTATTCTGCTCTTCAATAAAAATTTCCGCAAGACGGCTTACGGATATTTCTTTTCCGTTATTCTGCTGGCTTATGTCAAAATTCTGGCAGAAAACGCATTTTAAGTTGCAGCCCGAAAAAAACACTGTTCCCGAGCCCTTTGTTCCGCTTATACACGGCTCCTCCCACATATGCACAGAGGCAAGCGCCGCATGGGGCAGGGCGTTCATACGGCAGAAGCCGAGTTTGCCGTTTGCTCTGTCTGCATGGCACTCTCTGGGGCACAGCACGCAGTTTGTCATATCTGAAATGTTTGTCATACTATCCGTCCTTTCGGTATTATTTTAACATTTATGGAACGGTATTAATATATATTTTTATTAATTTTTGTGATAAACTTTTTTTGTCGGAAAATCAGTTTATGAGGTGATAAAACCATGATTATAACAAAAAAAGTGATGACGGAAACAGAGGTTGCCGAAAAGGTGATATGCAACTGCTGCGGAAAGGAAATAGAAAAAAACATCTACGGATATTTAAATGATTATGTGCATATTGAAAAGCAGTGGGGCTATGCCTCAGATAAAGATGGGGTGCTTCAAAGCGCCGATATATGCGAAAAATGCTGGGACAAGATAACGTCGGAATTTGCCGTAAAGATTTAAGGCATATATTCGGCGTAATGTAAAATTCTTCTTTACTTCAATACGTTAAAATGTTAGAATAGAAATATAATTACCGAATATTAAAAGCGTTTGAGGGTGAAGAAAATGAACAGTAAGATAAAAAGCGATTTTGCTGACAGACTTTTTGAGTATATACTTACAATGAATACCGTTGAGGAGTGCTATCAGCTTTTTGAGGATTTGTGTACGGTGCATGAAATAAACGCCATTGCTCAGAGAATGGCTGTTGCCGAAATGCTGGACAAGAAATGCACCTATATTGAAATTGCGGAAAAAACAGGCGCTTCCACAGCTACCATAAGCCGTGTAAACCGTTCGCTTATATATGGCACAGACGGATATAAAATGGCTTTTGAAAGACTGGCTGAAAAGAAAAAGGAAGAAGAAAACAATTAAGTTTTATTCTGTGTGGTGAAGCGGTATAAAGCAAAATAAAGCTTAAAATTTAAAGACCTTGAAAAATTGAAAAATCAAGGTCTTTGTTGTTTTGAAAACAGATATATTCAAAGGTTGAACAGAAACGGAGATTTTATTATATGATAGGCTTTGACAGACTTAATCCAATGCAGAAAAAAGCGGTGCTTCAGACGGAGGGACCTGTGCTTGTGCTTGCCGGCGCAGGCAGCGGAAAAACAGGCGCCCTTACGGTTAGAATTGCCAATCTGCTTGAAAACGGCGTTAGACCATGGAATATACTTGCCATAACCTTTACAAACAAGGCGGCAAGGGAAATGAGAGAAAGAGTGAACGCCCTTGTTGGCAGCGGAGCTGAAGATGTGTGGGTAAGCACATTCCACTCAACTTGTGTAAGAATTTTAAGGCGAGACATTGACAAGCTTGGCTATGACAGAAGCTTTTCAATATATGACGCAGACGACAGCCAGAAGGTTATGAAGGACTGTTTTCAGAGGCTTAACACAAGCCTTACCGACAAAACCTTTACAGTTAAAAGCGTGCTTGCGGAAATAAGCCGTGCCAAGGAGGAGCTGCTTTCTCCGTCGGAATATACAGCACAGGCACATGGAGATTTCAGAAAAACAAGGATTGCCGAGGTTTACAGAGAGTATCAGAGAAAGCTTAAA
>Ga0129308_1002522_pt1 | contig 15239 bp, 17 predicted proteins | sample L827metagenome_FD_94440 | JGI IMG/M metagenome (GOLD analysis project Ga0129308, IMG submission 94440) | Ring-tailed lemur group fecal microbial communities from Wisconsin, USA - L827 metagenome | ecosystem: Host-associated > Mammals > Digestive system > Large intestine > Fecal | place: USA...
GTGTGAAATGATTGTACTGCCTGGCGGAATGCCGGGGGCAGCGAACCTGGAAGCGCATGAAGGGTTGGCACGTCATATCAAATGCTTTGCGGAAAACGGCAAGAAGCTGGCGGCGATCTGTGCAGCACCGATGGTATTGGCGACGCACGGGGTGCTGGCGGGAAAACGCGCCACGATTTATCCGGGCATGGAGGATCGCCTGCAGGGCGCAGTAGCCTGTGACGAGGGTGTCATCACGGACGGAAACGTCATCACCGGAAAGGGACCGGCGTATGCGATGGCATTTGCACTGGCGCTGGCTGCAGATTTGAGAGGCACTGCCGTTGCCGACGAAGTGGCGAAGGGATTATTGTATCGTGCATAAAATTGAGAAGCGTGCGGGCCGTACAAGCTGGGACATTGATTTTCACATTCACACAAATTGTTCCGATGGGCAGATGCCGCCGGAAGAAATCGTCAGGCAGGCAAGTACGTTGGGATATCGGGCGATTGCGATTACCGATCATGACGGCACGGATGGGCTGCAGGATGCACTGGAAGCCGGTAAAAAACAGGGGATTCAGGTGATCCCCGGAATTGAATTTGCAACCGAAACAGAAGAACACATTGGTCTTCATATTCTGGGGTACGGCATGAACTGGAAGGCGCCTGCCTTTCAGGATGCTGTTCGGGAGCTGGCGCATCGACGGCGGGATCGGAATGAAAGACTGCTGGCGGTGCTTGCAGATTTGGGTTATGAATTGTCTCTGGAGGATCTGCAGAAACAGCAGCCAAATGGTTATGTCGGCAGACCGATTATTGCCCGTGCACTGGTCGCAAAGGGATATCTGGAGAAACCGAAGGATGCTTTTCGTGAGGGACGTTTTTTGGGCAGTCCGCAGGCAAAGGCGGTAAAGCGTGTGAAAATACAGGCTGTACGAGCGATTGATCTGATTCGTGAAGCGGGCGGGATTGCGGTGCTGGCACATCCAATTCAGACGAGAGGAATCGGAGAAACCGGTTCGGAGGCCTTTTATCAGAGGATGGGACAGATTCTCGGCGATTTGAAGGAGGCAGGGCTTTCCGGGCTGGAATGTTATCATCCGGATCAGTCCCGGGAGCAGAGCGCCCGCTTTCTGCAGCTGGCAGAGCAGTTTGGATTCTGTATTTCCCGCGGTTCGGATTTTCATGGAAGTGCGTTCAGCGGCAGTGATTTGACTGCTGAGAGACTGCCGGGTTATGAAGCGCTGCGTTTTGTAGATGAGGTGCTGAGAACAGAAACGGCTGACAGATATACAGCAAAACAGAACGGTTGTCCACAAGCGGCTGATTGACCGTTTGCGGTAATTGATCCTATGCAGTGGAGATTCTCTCTGATCGATTCTGGGGTATAAAACAATTGCGAATTGGCAATGATAGCCAGTGAGACTATTCCCGGGAGGGATAAAATCACAGAGGATTAGAGTATGAGAGAATTTTGCACGAGCAAAATGGCGGAGCCCGTCCCCCGCAGGGGGCTCCGGATTTTTTTAGTAAGCAGTATGATGTTGTTTGCAGGGGCGATCGGAGCGGGCTATATGCTTGCGCCGGAAATGGAGGCAGCTCCTGTGGTAACGGCAGACGGCAGTGTGATCGCACAGCCCTGGTGCATCACGGTAGATGGAAAAGAAGTGGCTGTCGTGGAATCACGGGAAGAGGCAGAAGAAGCGATCGAACAGGTTGTGGAAAAGAGCCAGCGGCAGGAAGATGAAATCCTGGATGTGGAAATTCAGGAGCATGCTGAAATCGAGCAGATGGAATTGCAGCACGGTGATGAAAATCCTGGACTGCAGACTGCAGAGCAGGCCTGTGAGATCCTGGAACACGGAAAGGATGGCGGCAGCTATCTGACGGTGCGGGTAACGGCGCAGACGACAGAGGAGGAGCCGATTGCCTTTGAAGAAGAATATAAAGCAGATGCCGGGCTTTATGTAGGCGAGACAAAAGTAGAGACTGAAGGGAAAAACGGCACAAAGGAAGTTACGAAACAGATCGTCAGGGAAAATGGTCAGATTCAGGAGGAAGAAGTTCTGGAGGAAACGGTTGTGGAAGAACCGCAGGATCAGGTAATTCTGACGGGAACGAAAACGCAGGGAGGCTACGGCGGCGGATACAGTGCTGTGGCGGATACAGGAGTTTCCTATGATGCGGATGCGACTTATGATACGCTGCGAATGCCGGTGGGACAGATTGCTGTATCGTCGGAATTCGGACCCCGCTGGGGCAGGATGCATCAGGGAATCGATCTGGCGCTGTCGCAAGGCAGTGATATCTATGCTGCAGCAGATGGGGTCGTGTATTTTTCCGGATATAGCGGCGGATATGGCAATCTCGTCAAGGTGGATCACGGAGATGGGATGCAGACCTACTACGCGCACTGCAGCCAGCTGCTGGTTTCCGAAGGGCAGCAGGTGCAGGCGGGAGAACGGATCGCACTGGTTGGTTCGACCGGCAATTCAACTGGACCGCATCTGCACTTTCAGGTGATTATCAATGGCAGCTGCGTCGATCCACGAGATTTTCTGGATTTGTGATACTCTTGTAATTGCATCGAAAAATCAGATATAGTATAATAAAAAACGGGTGTATCTACCCGTTTTTTCAATTTTTTCATTCTGAAAAAAGATTTTGCAAAAGAGCGAGTCGCCGAAATCAATTGTTCTGCAGAAATCTCGTCGGTAACGATGTCTGCAGGAGCAGGAACGGTACTTTGCACACTTTTTTTATAAAACTGCCGGGAGGGACAGCATGAAAATCTATAATACATTGACAAGGAAAAAAGAAGAATTCAAACCGATAGAAGAAGGTACCGCTAAAATTTATGTCTGCGGACCAACTGTGTATAACTTTTTCCACATCGGAAATGCAAGACCGTTTGTGGTATTCGATACGCTGAGAAAATATCTGGAGTATCGGGGCTACAACGTGAAATTTGTACAGAATTTTACGGATGTAGACGATAAGATCATCAACAAGGCCAGAGAAGAAGGCATTACCGCGCCGGAGGTCAGTGAAAAATATATCGAGGAATATTATAAGGATGCCGCCGCGCTCAATGTAAAGAAAGCGGATGTTCACCCGAAGGTTTCCGAGCATATTCCGGAAATTATCGATTTCGTAAAAACGCTGGTAGACAAAGGCTACGCTTATGAGGTGAACGGTGATGTGTACTTTTCAACCAGAAAATTCGAAGGATACGGCAAGCTCAGCCGACAGAACATCGAGGATTTGGAATCTGGTGCGCGTATCGCAGTCGGAGAGATTAAAAACGATCCGCTGGACTTTGCACTTTGGAAGGCGCAGAAAGAGGACGATGAGATTGCCTGGGAAAGCCCATGGGGGCTGGGCAGACCGGGCTGGCATATCGAGTGTTCTGCCATGTCCAAGAAGCATCTGGGCGATACCATCGATATCCATGCCGGCGGACAGGATTTGCAGTTTCCGCACCATGAAAATGAAATCGCACAGTCCGAATGCTGCAATGGCGTACCGTTTGCCAACTACTGGATGCACAACGGATATATTACGATCGACAATGAGAAGATGTCCAAATCCAAGGGTAATTTCTTTACGGTAAGAGACATCCTCAAAGAATATGATGGCGAAGTCATGCGTTTCTTCCTGCTGTCCGGACATTACAGAAATCCGATCAATTTCAGCGATACGCTGATGGAGCAGGCGAAAGCGGGACTTTCCAGAATGGAGAATGCCAAGGAAAATCTGAAGCATCTGATCAGCAACGGGGAAGGTACTATGACGGATGCGGAAAAAGATACGCTGGCAGGTTTTGATCAATATCGTCAGGAATTCATCAACGCGATGGATGACGACCTCAATACAGCAGATGCGATCTCCGCAATCTTTGAGCTGATTACAGCAATCAATACAGCAGTCAAGGATGGCGCCAGCAGGGAATTTGCGGAAAAATCTCTGGAGGTGCTGATGGAGCTGGCAACTGTTGTAGGACTGCTGCAGAAAGAGGATGAAGCGCAGCTTGATGATGACATTCAGGCGCTGGTGGATGAACGTCAGCAGGCGCGTAAGGAAAAGAACTTTGCGCGGGCGGATGAAATCCGGGATCAGCTCAAGGCACGCGGAATCACATTGAAGGATACGCCGCAGGGTGTGCAGATCATTAGAGAATAAAGATGAAGATAGAACACTTAAAAGATGTTAACACAACGGCATTGGCTTATATGGGCGATGCCGTTTATGAACAGGCGGTCCGGGAGTATATTCTCAGACGCGGTTCCTACCATGTAAAGAATCTGCACCATCTGGCTACACAGTTTGTGCGTGCATCTGCACAGGCGCAGGTGATCAAAGCTCTGTTTGATGAGCTGAGCGAACGGGAACAGGCGCTGGTAAAGCGTGCCAGAAACAGAAGGTCTGCAACCCGTGCCAAGAATGCCGATCCGGTAACCTATAAATGGGCAACCGCCTTTGAGGCATTGGTGGGCTATCTTTATTTGGCGGAGGAAAATGAGCGGCTGCAGTGGTTACTGACAAGGGCAATGGAAATCATAGGGAAATAGAATGGCAGCAAAGAAACAAAAGAAAAAGAAGCAGGTCAGAAATAAAGCCCGCGATATGATCGGAGATTACTATAAGAGCAATCAGATGACGCGCGAGGAAAACAGACGGCGGCAGGAGCAGGAGGAAAAGCCCAAGGGGCTGAAGAACCTGAATGTCAATGAGAAGATCTATATCGTTGTCATCGTGTTGGGGCTGATCGGAATTTTTGTTAAATACGTGATATTGCGTTAGGAGGACTGGAAATGAGCAAGGCAGATGTATTGTTTGTCAATATGTGCAAGGATATTCTGGAAAATGGATTTTCCAGTGAAGGCCAGCAGGTGAGGCCGCATTGGGAAGACGGAACCCCGGCGCACACCATCAAGCAGTTTGGAGTGGTGAATCGTTATGATCTGCAGGAAGAATTTCCAGCGCTGACGCTGCGACCGACCTATATCAAATCGGCAGTTGATGAAATGCTGTGGATCTGGCAGAAGAAATCCAACAATATTCACGATCTGAAGAGCAGCGTCTGGGATGAATGGGCTGATGAGAACGGTTCAATCGGCAAGGCCTATGGCTATCAGCTGGGCGTGAAGTATTGTTTTCCGCATGGAGAAATGGATCAGGTGGACAACGTGCTCTGGCAGCTGAAGCATACGCCGTATTCCAGACGGATTATGACCAATCTTTACAAATTCGATGATTTGATGGAAATGGGGCTGGAACCATGCGCATACAGTATGACGTTCAATGTGACGGGTGATCGGCTGAATGCGATTCTCAACCAGAGATCACAGGATATTTTAGCAGCCAATAACTGGAATGTGGTGCAGTATGCGGTTCTGGTTTATATGCTGGCACAGGTGTCCGGGCTGAAACCGGGAGAACTGGTACATGTGATCGCGGATGCGCATATTTACGATCGGCATGTGGATATCATCCGGGAGATGATCGCAAGACCGCAGTATCCGGCACCGAAATTCAGTCTCAATCCACAGATTACGAATTTTTATGATTTTACAGTAGATGATATTAAGATCGAGGATTATGTGAAGAATCCTCAGATTGTGAATATTCCAATTGCGATTTAAAGGAGAATTTATGAATGCAATCGTTGTGGTAGATCAGAACTGGGGCATCGGAAAGGATGGCGGTCTGCTGGTTCATCTCCCGAATGAATTGAATTATTACAGAGAAAGGACCAGGGGAAAGGTTATCGTGATCGGCAGAAAAACGCTGGAATCCTTTCCGAAGAAAAAACCGCTTCCCGACAGGATCAATATCGTGATTACACGCAATGAGACCTACGAGGCAGAAGACTGTCTGATCTGTCATTCCGCAGCAGAGGCGGAAAAACTGCTGGAACAGTATGATACGAAGGATGTGTTCATCTCCGGAGGTGCCGAGATTTACCGGACATTTTTGGATCGCTGCGATACTTTCTATGTAACAAAGCTGCAGGCGGAGTTTGAAGCCGATCGGCATTTTCCGAATCTGGATGGACTGGGGCTTTCTGTTACCTGGAAAAGTGAGCTGCAGGAAGAAAAGGGAATTTCTTATCAATTTCTCAAGTATGAGAGAGTTTAAGCAAAGGAAGTTTGAACGATGGCCGAAATGATTATTGGCAGAAACGCAGTGTTGGAAGCGTTAAAAAACAATAGACAGATTGAAAAAATCACGGTTGCCAAAGGCGCCGATGGTTCTGCGAAGCAGATTGTTGCCAAGGCGAAGGAAAAACGGATTCCATTGTACTATAGTGAGAAAGCCCGTATGGATAAGCTGGCATCCGGCGGCACACATCAGGGTGTAATTGCTGTGGTATCGGATTATCAGTACTGTACGGTGGAAGATATTCTGAAGCGGGCAGAAGAACGCGATGAGGCACCGTTCTTGTTGATTTTAGATGGACTGGAGGATCCGCATAATCTGGGCGCGATCATGCGGACGGCAGAATGCGCGGGTGTGCACGGAATTATCATTCCGCGAAGGCGATCCGTTTCTGTAACGGAAACGGTTGCGAAGACTTCGGCAGGAGCGGTGGAGTATATGCTCTGCGCGAAAGTCGGCAATATCGGACAAACGATTGATCATCTGAAAGAACAGGGGTTGTGGATCGCTGCCTGTGATATGGGGGGAGCAGATTATCATCAGCAGGATTTGAAAGGGGCCATCGCGGTGGTGATCGGCGGAGAAGGCAGCGGCGTCAGCCGACTGGTTCGTGAGAAGTGCGACTTCGTGGTATCAATCCCGATGAAAGGAAAGATTACATCTTTGAATGCATCAAATGCGGCGGCGATTCTGATGTATGAGGTCGTGCGGCAGAGAGGGGAATAATGGGAGACTATTACAGCTATATGGAGCAATATGCGGATCAGGAGCTTGCTTTGATGGCGCAGAACGGGAATCTCGATGCCGAGGAAGCATTGATTCGCAAGTATAAAGAAACCGTAAAGGTCAAAGCCAACATGTACTTTATGGCGGGAGCGGATGAAGAGGACGTCGTGCAGGAAGGCATGATCGGGTTGATGAAGGCGGTGCGTCAGTACGATGCGCGTAAGGATGCGGGCTTTGGCACCTTTGCCAGTATCTGCATTACCAGCCAGATCATCAGCGCCATTCGTTCTGCGGGCAGGGATAAGCATAAGGCGCTGAACACGTCCATTTCTTTGAACAATCCGGTAAAGCCGGAGGAGGAAGACCTGACCTTGGCAGATACGCTGAAAGCGAGCCTTGTGGAAAATCCGGAGGATTTGCTGGTCATTAAGGATCTGGTATATTTTATTCTGCACAATGGCGATAATATTTTCAGCAATTTTGAAATGCAGGTTTTAAACGAGGTGCTCAAGGGAAAAGCCTATGATAAAATTGCCAAAGAGCTGGGAAAGCCCTTGAAATCCATTGATAATGCCATGCAGCGAACGAGAAAGAAGATCGTGAATTATCTGCTGTAAGCGGGAACGGAGAAGTGTGTGAATAGTTTTTCATATAAAAATCCATAATATGTATTGACATTTAGGTTGAATATTGTATCATTATAGTATACTAAAAAGGTACAATAAGTTTTTTGATCATGAAGAGGAGGATAAAGATGGAATTAAAATTTTTTGTATGTGAACATTGTGGTAATATCATAACTTTTGTAGAGGATAAAGGTGTTCCTGTAATGTGCTGTGGGCAGAAGATGACGGAAATCACTGCCAACACTACGGATGCTGCACAGGAAAAGCATGTTCCGGTAGTTTCGCAGGAAGGGGACGAAGTAAAGGTATCTGTAGGCTCTGTAGAACATCCGATGACAGAAGAACACAGCATTGAATGGATCTGTCTCAAGACAAAGAAGGGCAGCCAGATCAAGTATCTGGATCCAGCAGAAAAGCCGGAAGCTGTATTTGCAGTAAAGGATGATGAAGTGGAAGAAGTTCTGGCATATTGCAATCTGCACGGACTCTGGAAGGCATAAAGTTTATGTCTGTAAGGCTGAACGAGGATCGGGAGATGGTTGCCGTGATCAAAGAAGGATTGAGGAAGAAGAACGGTTACTGTCCCTGCCGCTTGGAAATAAAGCCGGAAAACAAATGTATTTGTGAGGAATTCAAACAGCAGATAGAAGATCCTGAGTTTGAGGGCTACTGTCACTGTATGCTGTACTATAAAGCGAGGGATTAATAGAAGGACAGAGACGGGAATGTCAAAATTAACGGAAAAAGCATTGATGGATGCTGCGATGGAGCTGCTGGCGGAGAGACCGCTCGATAAGGTTACGATTCAGGATATCACGGATCGCTGCGGCGTTACGAGAAATACATTTTATTACCATTTTCAGGATATCTATGATCTGTTGAGCAGGGTAATTCTTCGTCAGGCGGATGAACTGATCGAGATTTATCAGGATGTAGGTGATTGGCAGACGAGTTTTCTGACTGTGCTCAATTACTTTTACGAGCATAAGAAGATGATCAATCATGTTTATAAGTCGATCAGCAGGGAGGAGCTGGACCGTTATCTGAATGGAATTATCGGAAGCTATGCACTGGAGCTGATCGAGATGCAGCTCGGAGATGAGAAGGTCAGTGAAAATGCCAAGATTTTGACAGCGGACTTTTTTAAGAACGCCTTTGTTGGAGAAATTTCGCAGTGGATTGATGAAGACATGAGCATGACGCCGGATACCTTCGCGGCAATTTGCAGCGGCATGTTCGATGGAACTGTGAAAGCGGCGCTGCGTAGCGCTGAGAAAACCCTTGCTGAAATCAAATCAAAGCAATCGAAGTAAATTAATTTTCACAAAAAGAAGACATTGCACAAAAATTGTGCAATGTCTTCTTTTTGTGAATGGATTTTTTTTCAGACAGAGATTACACTATCAACGGATATGGATAATAGAGGTGACAGAAGGTATGTTAAAGCTTGGAGAAGCCATTACAAGGCGAAGAAAACTGATATTGGTGATTGCGGTTTTGCTGCTCATCCCTTCTTTTTTTGGGATGATTGCAACCCGCATCAATTACGATGTTCTGGATTACCTTCCTGATGATATCCAGACGATCAAGGGGCAGGATATCCTGCTTGATGAATTCGGCAAAGGCGGATTCTCAATGGTTATGGTCGAGGGTATGGATAAGAAGGATGTTGCTGCCATGAAAGCGGACATCGAGAAGGTTGATCATGTGGACAGCGTCATATGGTATGACAGCATTGTGGATGTTTCGGTTCCTTACGATGTGATTCCGGATAGCGTCTATGAAGAATTTAACAGCGGAGACACGACACTGATGGCTGTGTTCTTTGATTCTTCTACATCGGCGGATGAGAGTCTGAGCGCAGTGTCCGAAATCAGGAAAATCGGCGGACAGCACTGCTTTGTCAGCGGGATGACGGCCTTTGTTGAAGACCTGAAGGAGCTTGCAGAAGCAGAAGAGCCGATTTATGTGATGATGGCTGTTGTGCTGGCATGTATCGTGCTGGGTCTGTTCATGGACTCGTGGCTGATTCCGGTGATTTTTATCGTTGGAATCGGAATGGCGATCTTATATAATCTGGGATCGAATGCATTCATGGGAGAAATCTCTTATATTACAAAGGCCCTCAGTGCTGTACTGCAGCTCGGCGTAACGATGGATTATTCGATCTTTCTCTGGCACAGCTACGAGGAAAAACGTGCCAATGGCCTGGAGAAGCAGGAGGCGATGTCGCATGCGATTGCAAGCACTGTAACATCGGTAGTCGGAAGCTCGATTACGACGATAGCGGGATTTTTAGCGCTGTGCTTCATGACATTTACTCTGGGAAAAGATTTGGGCATCGTTATGGCAAAGGGTGTTTTGTTAGGTGTCATAGGCTGTATCACGATACTTCCTTCGCTGATTCTTACGTTTGAAAAAGCGATTGAAAAGACGCGGCATAGAGGGCTGATGCCAAAATTCCGCAAGATCACGAATTTTACGATCAAACGATATAAGCTGCTGCTTGTACTTTTTGTGGTTTTGATGATCCCGGCATTTATCGGCTATTCCAAGACGGATGTTTACTATAATCTGGATAGAAGCGTACCGCAGGATCTGCCGTTCAAAGTTGCCAACAATAAGCTCGGCGAGGAGTTCGACATGAATACGACGCATATGCTGCTTGTCGATTCGCAGATGGATACAAAAGATGTAAGAAAGATGGTCAGCGAAATCAACGAAGTAGACGGTGTGAAGTATACGCTGGGCATGACAAGCCTGCTCGGACCTACGGTTCCCGAGGACATTCTGCCGGACAGTCTCGATGGAACCTTGAAGAGTGAAAACTATCAGTTGATGATCGTAAATTCTGAGTATATGGTGGCGAGTGACGAGGTCAATGCGCAGATCGACCGCATCAATGAGATCATCAGCAAATACGATGACGGGAGCATGCTCATCGGGGAGGCACCGTGCACCAAAGATCTGATCGATATTACAGATAAGGATTTCAAAACGGTAAGTTTCATTTCAATTATCGCCGTATTTGTAATTATTATGCTGGTACTCAGATCTTTGAGCCTGCCCGTGATATTGGTAGCGGTCATAGAGTTTGCGATCTTTATCAACATGGGAATCCCGTATTATACCGGTACGGTGCTGCCGTTTATCGCTTCGATCTGTATTAGTACGATACAGCTGGGGGCAACGGTAGACTATGCGATTCTGATGACGACCAGATATAAGCTGGAAAGAGGAAACGGACTGGATAAGGTGGAAGCGGTGAGAATTGCTCACAGCACATCGATGCCGTCCATACTGGTAAGTGCGCTGTGCTTTTTCGCTGCTACATTCGGTGTGGGGCTTTATTCCGATATTGATATTATCAGTTCGCTCTGCAATCTTATGGCGAGGGGAGCCATCATCAGTATGCTTGTGGTCATGCTGATACTGCCGGCGATGTATATGGTATTTGATAAAATCATTTGCAGGAGGGAAATAAAATGCGGATTCAAAAAACTGGAAAACGAGTAATCCTGACGATTGCGACTGCAGCGGCTGTCACCATGGCAATGACTGTATCACCTGTCCTGGCTGCAGAGACCAGCGGCATCGTAAAAGATGAGACGGTTTATGTTGTGACGTCAGCGGACGGCAGTCAGAAAGAAGCCATTGTCAGCGATCATCTTGAAAATAAAAAGAACCAGAAAACGATCAAGGATGCCTCAGACCTGAAGCAGATCGAAAATGTAAAGGGAGATGAGACGTTCCAATATAACGAGAAGCACGGAACCCTGACATGGAATGCTGACGGTAAGGATATTTACTATCAGGGAAAATCGGATCAGAAGGTTCCGGTCGCACTCGACATCACCTATCATCTCAATGGAAAAAAAGTATCCGGTGATGAAATACAGGGAAAAAGCGGCAGCCTCAGGATCGATATCAATTATAAAAATAATACGGAAGTACCGTTTGTTGCCATGACGGGCTTTGTCGCAGAGAATGACTGCCTGAGCCATGTATCGATCAGCAGCGGTAAGGTGATCGATGATGGCGATAAACTGTTTGTAGCGGCAATGGCAATGCCCGGGCTTGCAGATCAGTTTGGCATTACGCAGCAGACGGAACTGCTGACAGATCATGTGCGGATTAAGGGCGAGATCAAGGATTTTTCCTGTGAAGATATGATGACTGTTGTGACGAGCGATATCTTCAGCGAGATTGATGCGGAAGAATTCGGCGATATGGATATGGACGATCAGATCGATGCGCTCAACAGCGGCGCCCTGAAACTGGTGAGCGGCTCCGAAACGCTCTACGATGGCGTGCATTTGCTGGATCAGAAATCAGAACAGCTGGCAGAGGGCGTGGAGCAGCTGGATTCCGGTGCAAAACAGCTGGATGCAGGCAGCAGGCAGTCTCTGGAGGGCAGTAAAAAACTGGCGGCAGGGACTTCGCAGCTCTCGCAGCAGCTGGATACGAATTTAAAGGCTTTAAGCGCGGGAGCAAAAAAGGTTGCAGCAGGAAATGAGGTGCTTTATGGAGGTCTGGCGGCGGTGCAGAGCAGCATCAATGGCGACAATGGTCTGGCGGCAGGCGCGCAGAAAGTCGCTTCCGGCGCCCAGGACGTTGTGAATGGAATTAACCAGCTGGCTCCTGGACTTGATCAGGCGGCTCAAGCCCTGAGCAGCGGGGCAGCGGCCGATCAGGCAGCTTTAAATGAGTTAGAAACGGTAAAAGAGACGATAGGCGATGAGGCCTACGCGAAAATCGCAGAAAATATCAAGGCTTCGAGGGATGCCCAGCAGCAGGTGGCAGGCTCTCTCAAGCAGGACAGCAGTGCACTGAGCTCCGGCGCGCAGCAGGTGGCAGCAGGGGCGCAGGCAGTTTCTGACGGTGCGAAGAATCTGCAGACGGCTTTTAACGGCGGCGGAAATTACGGTGCAGGTCTTGTGGCGAGCGCCAAACAGCTGCAGGACGGTTCCATGCAGGTTTCTGCAGGTCTGGCACAGGCAACGGGAGATACCAATTCCCTGACATCCGGTGCCAAGGAACTGGAAGCCGGTGCGGATGCGCTGATGCAGGGTCAGAGTCAGCTCAGCAGCGGTGCGCAGGAGCTGGCGGAAGGCATGGGTCAGCTTCATGCAAGTACAGCCCCGCTGGTGAGCGGCGTCAACGCACTCGATCTTGGTGCAAAGCAGCTCAGCAAGGGAATGCAGGAACTTTACAGCGAAGGCATCAGTAAGATCGTGAAGCTCTATCAGGAAGACCTGAAAGGTATGCTGGAAGGGCTTGATTCACTGACCGACGCTGAAAAGAGTTACAATTCCTTTACAAAGCTGCCGGCAGGCATGGACGGAAGCGTGAAGTTTATTTACAAAACCGCAGTGACAGACAGATAAGTTCATCAATCCTGAAAAAGCATCTCCGCATGAACCGACCCCAAAAGTTAGATCTAAAAGCTAACGATTGGAGGTCGGTACAAGCGCGGAGATGCTTTTTCTTATGGCAAATTTTCTATATTTTCGATTAGATAATTGATAAAGTACTTGCTTGCAATCGGCAGGCTGTTTTTGTCTTTATAGCCGATTGCGAGTTTTCTGTAAATCGGCGGATCTGCAGGCAGACATACGATATCGTAGTTGGTGCGCCGAAGCATCAGCTCTGCCAGAATGCTGATCCCCAGTCCGGCTTCTACCATGGTCATGATGGCGTAGTCGTCATGAATCGTGTATTTGATATTCGCTTCCAGCCCCTCGTCATGAAAGGCATTCATCGGTTCGCTGTAATGACCTTCTTCCAAAAGAATAAAAGGCTCCTCTGCGATGTCCTTTAAGCGGACAGAGGGCTGCTTTGCAAGCGGATGATCCGCGGGCAGAAGCACCAGCATTTCTCCGTCTTTTAAGGGGATCGTTTCCAAATCGGTTACAGCAGGCGGTGTAATAAATCCGAAATCCACTGCTCCTGTCTTGATCCATTCCTGAATGGAGCTGTAATCTCCCTGGTGAAAAAGAAACTGCACATGGGGGTACCGTTGCTGGAACCCGTTGATCAACTGCGGCATCCAGTGGCAGGTAATGCTGGAAATCGTGCCGACACGGATGATCCCTGTTGCCAGTCCCTTGATTTCATTCGCTTTTTCCTGCATTGCCCGGTACTGCAAAATGCTGCGGTCAATAAACGGATATAGATCGGCGCCTTCAATCGTCAGCTTTACACCTGTGCGGGAGCGGGTCAGGAGCGTAATTCCCAGTTCTTTCTCCAGCGAGGCGACCATCTGACTGATGGATGACTGCGTATAACCGAGTGCTTCAGCAGCCTTCGTGAAGCTTCCCAGTTCGATGATTTTCTGCAGAGCAATGTATCGATTCATTTTGACAAATCACTTTTTATAATAAAACCATTAGAAATATTTGTTTTACTTATTTTACTATGCACGCTATACTGTAGTCAAGAAAAACAAAAAAGCCGGCGGATGATTTAAGGAGTAAGCAGCATGAAGCTTGTAAAATACGACGAAAAATATAAGCAGGAGTTTATCCGCTTGAATACGGAGTGGGTTGAGAAATACTTTGTAATGGAACAGGAAGATTACGATATTCTCTACCATATAGACGATTTTTTAAGAAAAGGAAGCATGATCTTTTTTGCGGTAGAGGGGGACTGCGTACTGGCAACCTGCATGGTGATCCCGATCGGGAAACATGTATGGGAAATCTGCAAACTGGCAGCCAGCGAACAGCACCAGAACCATGGTGCGGGAAGCGCGGTATTTCAGGCCTGCATGGAGTATGCGATGGCACATGGTGCAGAAAAACTGACTTTGATCTCCAATCATATTCTGAAACCTGCGTTACATATTTATGAGAAATTCGGGTTCCAGAGAGTTCCCGTCGATCGGGATGATGAATATGAACGCTGTGACGTACAATGTGAATACATCGTTTCAAAGGTAAAACAATAAGATTTTATACGAATTCAGGAGGACAAAATTATGATTACGAAAAAGGAAGAAGCAAAAAAGAGAATGTTCAAAGGCGTAAATCTGGATTCTCTTGCGGTGGGAGAGAAATCAATGGTATGTAAAATGAATTATGTAGCTGGCAATTTTGCGGAGGAACACAGCCATCCGCATGAACAGAGCGGCTATGTAATTTCCGGAACCTATCTGATGACAGTTGACGGCGAAGCATATGAACTGAATCCCGGTGACAGCTATGCGATTCCGGGAAATGTACCGCATTCTTTTAAGGTGATTGAGGAAGGCGAAGTGATTGATGTCTTTACGCCGATCAGAGAAGATTATCTGTAGATCAGATTTGCGGGATTTCACCTCGAATTTACGGCAAAATCTTGTATGAAAATCGCTCTAACCTGTTGCAATATGGTTGACAGAGGCTGCAAAATATAGTACCATAAAGAAGATTGGTATGCTGCTGTAGCTCAGTCGGTAGAGCACTTCATTGGTAATGAAGAGGTTCGGCAGTTCAAGTCTGCTCAGCAGCTCCATTTTATTTTAGATTGATTTTGTATTAGGAGGGATTTAAAATGGCAAAGCAGAAGTTCGAAAGAAACAAACCGCATATCAATATCGGAACAATCGGTCACGTAGACCATGGTAAGACAACGCTGACCGCAGCAATCACAACAACACTGCAGCAGAGATATCAGTTAGGTGAAAAGGTAGCATTCGACCAGATCGACAAGGCACCGGAAGAAAAAGAAAGAGGAATCACCATCGCAACAGCACACGTAGAA
>Ga0129308_1002523_pt1 | contig 15230 bp, 10 predicted proteins | sample L827metagenome_FD_94440 | JGI IMG/M metagenome (GOLD analysis project Ga0129308, IMG submission 94440) | Ring-tailed lemur group fecal microbial communities from Wisconsin, USA - L827 metagenome | ecosystem: Host-associated > Mammals > Digestive system > Large intestine > Fecal | place: USA...
AGAGGCGGCCTTGGCCTTCTTCTCGGCGTCCTCGAACTGCTTGATGGTGGCAAGGTTATCCTCGACGCGCTTCACGACCTCGCCGGGAGCGACCTTGAGCAGGTCGGCGGCAGCCTTGAGGCTGGCCTGCTGCTCGTTGAGGAAGGCAAGGGCATCGAAGGAGGTCACAGCCTCGATGCGGCGCACGTTGGCTGCGACAGAGCCCTCGGAGACAATCTTGACCAGGCCGCACTCGGCGGAGTTGGCCACATGCGTGCCGCCGCACAGCTCGCGGGAGAAGCCCTCGACGTCGACGACGCGCACCTCGGAGCCGTACTTCTCACCGAAGAGCGCGGTGGCGCCGCTGGCACGGGCCTCGTCGATGCTCATGACGCGGGTGGTCACGGGCAGGGCGGCCATGATCTTCTCGTTGGCGATGCGCTCGACCTCGGCAAGCTCGGCGGCGCTCACAGCCTGGAAGTGCGTGAAGTCGAAGCGCAGGCGCGAAGGCTCCACGAGCGAGCCGGCCTGGTTGACATGGGTGCCGAGCACCTGGCGCAGGGCGGCGTGCAGGATGTGCGTGGCGGTGTGGTTGCGGGAGATGCGGGCGCGGGCCATCGTGTCGATGGCGGCGGTGCACTCGTCACCTGCGTTGACGGTGCCGCTGAGCACCTGGCAGTGATGGACGGTGAGGACCTTCTCGGCATAGGTGGTGCCCAGGACCTGGAGCTTGAAGCCGTCGGCCTCGATGAAGCCGGTGTCGCCGCACTGGCCACCCTTCTCAGCGTAGAAGGGGGTGCGCTCGAGCAGGACATCGACCTTGTCGCCGGCGCTTGCGCTCTCGACGCTCTTCTCGTCGGCGACGAGGGCACGCACGACGGTCTCGCAGGAGTCCTCGGTGTAGCCCACGAACTCGTCGGACTTGAACTTGTCGGCAAGGGCCACCCACACGGTGTCGAACTTGCCCCACACGACGTCCTTCACCTGCGAGCGGGCGCGCTGGCGCTGGGCGTCCATCTCGACCTTGAAGCCCTCGAGGTCGACGGTGTGGCCGGCGGCCTCGGCAATCTCGACGGTGAGGTCGATCGGGAAACCGTAGGTGTCATGCAGCTTGAAGGCGATGGCACCGGGAACTTGGGCGCCGGCCTCGAGGTCGGCAAGGACCTCGTCGAGGTAGGACTGGCCGGTGCGCAGCGTCGAGGAGAAGCGCTCCTCCTCGGACTTGACGATACGGTGGATGAGCTCGGAGTTCTGCACGATCTCGGGGTAGGCCGAACCCATCGCGGCGATGACCTCGTCGATGTAGTTGGCCATGAAGGTGCCCTCGACGCCGAGCATGCGCGCATGGTAGACGGCGCGGCGCAGCAGGCGGCGAAGGACGTAGCCGCGGCCCTCGTTGGAGGGCAGGATGCCGTCGCCGATCATGAACGTGACGGCGCGGGAGTGGTCGGCAAGGATGCGCAGGCTCATGTCAGACTTGGGGTCCTCGCCGTACTTCTTGCCGGTGAGGCGCTCGCCCAGCTCGACGAGGCCATGCATGAGGTCGCCGTCGTAGTTGGCCGACTTGCCCTGCATGATGGCCGTGATGCGCTCCAGGCCCATGCCCGTGTCGATGTTGCGGTGGGGCAGCTCGGGCATGGAGCCGTCCTCCTGGCGGTCGTACTGGGTGAACACCAGGTTCCAGAACTCCAGGTAACGGTCGCAGTCGCAGCCGGGCGCGCAGTCGGGGCTGCCGCAGCCGACCTCGGGGCCCTGGTCGTAGTAGATCTCCGAGCACGGGCCGCACGGACCGGTGGGGCCAGCGGCCCAGAAGTTGTCGTCCTCGCCCAGGCGGGAGATGTGCTCCTCGGGCACGCCGAGGCTCCTCCAGATGTCATGGGCGTCGTCATCGTCGGTGAAGATGGTGAAGTAGAGCTTGTCGAGCGGCAGGCCCAGGTACTTGGGCGAGGTGATGAACTCGAAGGCCCACTCGCAGGCCTGGCGCTTGGTGTAGCCGCCGAAACCGAAGTTGCCCAGCATCTCGAAGAAGGAGAGGTGGCGGCCGTCCTTACCGATGTTGTCGATGTCATTGGTGCGCAGGCACTTCTGGCAAGAGCAGGCGCCGATCTCGGCCATGGTCTTCTTGCCAAGGTAGTACTGCTTGAACTGGTTCATGCCTGCGTTGGAAAGCAGCAGCGACGGGTCGTCGGGGATGAGCGACGACGACTGGACGCGGCGGCAGCCCTTCTCTTCGAAGAAGGACAGGAAGAGCTCGCGAATCTCGGCGGACTTCAAGGGAAACTCCTTTGCTTACACGGTAGCGGCGTGTGGCCGACAGATCACAGATTGACGTATCTTACGCCGAAGGGTCGATATCTTTGCGCATGCGTTCAAGCGTCTTGTGCAAAAGCCTTGAAACCTGCACCTGACTCATGCCCATGCGCTCCGCAATCTGGGACTGAGTGAGTCCCTCGACGAAGCGCATCTCGACAAGGGCGCGCTCGTTGGGCTCGAGCTTGGCAAGCGCCCCGGAGAGGACCATCTTGTCGTCGAGCGAGGCGAGGTCGGTGTCGACGGTGCCAAAGCGGTCGATGATCGAGGGCGCGTCGTCGTCGCCAGAACCGGGAGACTCCAAAGGCACGCTCGCGTAGGCCTCGGAAGACTCCATGGCCTCGAGCACCTCGTCGACGGAAACGTCCAGGTAGTTGGCAATCTCCTCGACGGAGGGCGTGCGCTGGTTGCGCTGGGTGAGGGCCTCGTTGGCCTGGTTCACCTTTGCAGAGAGCTCCTGCAGACGGCGCGGCACACGCACCGACCAGCCCTTGTCGCGGAAGTGGCGCTTGATCTCGCCGAGAATGGTGGGCGTGGCATAGGTCGTGAACTCAAGGCCGCGCTCCGGCTCGAAGCGGTCGATGGCCTTGATGAGGCCGATGGTGCCCACCTGCACGAGGTCGTCGAGCGGCTCGCCGCGGTTTGCGAACTTCGCGGCAAGGAAGCGCACGAGGTTGAGATGGTTGACGATGAGCTGGTCGCGCGCCGCCATGTCGCCCTTGTCCTTGTATCGGGCGAAGAGCTCACGGGTGCGCTCCTTGTCCCAGGCGAGCTTGTGGGACCCCCTTGAATCAGCGGCCATTGGCATCCCCGGCTTCTTTTTCGAGGTGAAGGGTGATGTCGGGCTCGTCGGAAATCTCATAGACGTCGCACATGGCCTGCAGGATGAGCGCCGAGTAGGCAAGCGCGGGCTCGTCGGGGTCGTCGGCGCGCCAGTCGTGGCCGAGCGCGAAGTCCATGGAAAGGCGGCGGCCCGACACGGCAAAACGAATCGAGAGGCGCTCGCCGGGGTTCGTGGCAAGCGAGTAGATGAAGGCCTCCTCGGCGGCCATGCGCACGTCGTCGACTTCCTCGATGCCAAACCCGGCCAGGGTGGCGAGGTTGGCAGCGGTCATGCGCACGACGCGTGCGTAGTCGCCTTGCGCGGGTACTTCCAGGGCCGTCAACTCGGTCTCTACGCTGTGCTTGGAATCAGTCATGATGCTCCTCGGGCCTTAATCGTTGTCAGGATAGGTGAAGTAGCCGGCTTCCTTGCGTGCAACCTCGATCTGAGGAACCGCCTCGAGGGGCTCGTCGCAAGACGCCTGCACGTCGGCGTCGGAATCGCGGGCAGACCCGTCGGTCACATCGGCCTCGCGGCTTGCGTGCCCGCCTTCGGAGAGGCCCTCGGCACGATGCCCCAGGCGACGGCCGAACGCCGACTTCGCGCGCTGGGCGATGTTGCCGGCGGCGTCGTTGACGACACTGGCGGCATTGCCGGCCACGTTCGTGGCGCGCGAGACGTCGCCCAAGATAGCGTCGAGGCGGACGAGGTCGTCGGAGAGGGCGCCGATGGCGCCGGCAGTCTGGCGGAGCACAGGCTCCACCTGCACCACGGCAGGCTGGGCCTGCTCGAGCACGGCGTCAAGCTTGGCGACGACGGGCTTGGCCTGCTCCACGACCTCGCCGGCGGAAGCAACGACCGGCCCCAGGTCGTCGGCAGCCTTCTTGAAGGCGTCGATGCAGGGACGCGCGCCACGCACGGTGAGTGCGACCTCAACCGCGAGCCAAACAAGGGCCGCGACAAGGACGACGAGCGCTACGGTAAGAATGGTTGGCATACAAAGCCCCTTTCGGTTATGGGACAAACCCTATGCATCATGCCCTAGTTGGCGCACAACTATACGCCCTGCTCGCCCTGCGGCGAGCCTCCCAACAAAAGCTGCCCATCAACGCTGCGCCTGGCGTACTCCCAACGGTACTGCTCCCAGCCGATTTGACCCGGCTCGTAGAAGCACCCGCGCTCGAGGCCGTCGGGCAGGTACTGCTGCGCCACCCAATGGCCGGGATAGTCATGCGGGTAGATGTAATCGCCGTAATTCTCACTGCCGGGACGGTGCCGGTCGCGCAAATGGTTGGGAACGGCACGGGCGGGCGCCTCGCGAACGTCTTTGAAGGCACGTGCGAGACCCTTGTAGCTCGCGTTGCTCTTGGGCGCGAGGGCCATGTACACAGCAGCCTGCGCGAGGTTGATGCGGCATTCGGGCATTCCGATGACCTCGCACGCCTTGAAGGCGGCCTCGGCCACGAGGATTGCCTGCGGGTCGGCGTTGCCCACATCCTCGCTGGCAGAGATGAAGATGCGCCGGGCGATGAACTTGGGGTCCTCCCCTCCTTCGAGCATGCGCGCCAAATAATACAGGGCGGCGTCGGGGTCGGAGCCACGCATCGACTTGATGAAGGCGGAGACTACGTCGTAATGCTCGTCGCCGCCTTTGTCGTAGCGCTGGGCGCGCGTGGGGGTCGCCTGGTCCACGTCCTCTGCACTCACCGCGATGGGGCCGTCGCCGCCGCGCCCGTCGCGCGCGTCCGCGAGCTCGCAGGCGAGCTCGAGGGTGGTGAGGGCGCTTCGGGCGTCGCCGCCCGCAAGCAGGCACACACGCGCCAGCGCCTCGTCGTCAAGCGTGTACTTGCCCGCAAGGCCGTCCGGGCTCGCCAGGGCGTGACGGCAGATGGAGGAGATGTCCTCGTCGGTGAGGCTGTGGAGCTCGACCACGCGCGAGCGAGACAGAAGCGCCTGGTTCACCTCGAAGAACGGGTTCTCCGTTGTGGCACCCACAAGCACGACGACGCGGTCCTCCACGGCGTGGAGCAGGGCGTCTTGCTGGCCGCGGTTGAAGCGGTGGATCTCGTCGACGAACAAGATGGTGCGACGGCCGTTGATGACCAGGCGGTTCTTTGCCGCGTCGATCTGCTCGCGCAGGTCCTTCACCGTACCGGTGACAGCCGACACCTCCACGAACTCGGCGCGCGTGGTGTGGGCGATGATGCGGGCCAGGGTGGTCTTGCCTGTGCCGGCCGGGCCAAAGAGGATGACCGAGCTCAACGTGTCGTGCTCGATGGCGCGGCGCAGCCACGTCCCGGGGCCCACGGCGCTGTCCTGCCCGCAGTATTCGTCGAGCGTCTTGGGGCGCACGCGCACCGCCAGGGGCGCATTGGCGTTGACGCGACGCTCCTCATTTGCTGTAAACAATGTCTGCATGTGCCTGGTGTTCCTTGGTCGAATCACAGGGTTGTTAGAAAACGTTACAAATCACTGAAGTAGCTGCGGCGGGGCGTTTTCCCCAGTTCTTCAGGGAAGAGGCGCTCGTAGAGCGCGGTGAAGTAGTCGTCGGTCATCGAGGCGATGAAGTCCATGACCGTTCGCTCGGGCGCGTTTTGCCAGTCGTAGTCGTGGCTATAGTACCCCGCATGGCGACAGACCGGCACGACATGATGGGCGAAGATGGGGCTTGTCTCGTCGCCTGAGACAAGGTCGTCGAGCAGGTGTGCGAAGAGGGCCTCGAAACGCGGGGCGATCAACCCCTCGCACTCCCCTCCCACCGAAGGCGTCTCGTAAATGAGCTGGTAATTCTCGCGCTTGGCGGCCGCCAGCTCATTGAAGGCCGCCTGCGAGAGCTCGATGTGGTCCTTGCCGTAGGAGTTCTCCACGATGTCGACCGTAAGCGCCGCGATGACCCATGAGTTGTAGGCACCCACGGCGCCCGTCCTGAACGGCGCATCGGCGTCGAGCAAGCCGGCGAGCTCGGCGTCCTGACGGTCCTTGCCCACGTAGGCGATGATGTCGGACACCCGCACGACGCAGCCTTCAAGTGTGGCGGGCGCAAGGGTGTGGATGAAATCGCGGCCCTTCTCATGACAGGCCGCAATCGTCTCATCAAGCTCGGCAAAGCTGGAAAGGCCCGATGTGCGCAGCACGCGCCGCTCGTACTCGCCGTTGTGGCAGAGGGCCCCGTCGAGGGTCTGCAGCGTGAGGTTGCGCCCGTAGATGCGGTCCATGACCTCGACGCTATGGACGTTGTGCGCAAAGTGCAGGCCGGTGCGCGCGTGATACACCTCGTCAAGGCAGCGCTCGCCGGCGTGGCCGAAGGGCGTGTGGCCGATGTCGTGGGCAAGGGCTATGGCCTCGACAAGGTCGAGGTTGAGTCCCAGGGGACGCGCGATGTCGCGGGCGATGCGGCTCACGAGCTGCACATGCTGACCGCGCCGTGTGATGTCGTCGTTCTGGCGAAACGAGAAGACCTGCGTCTTGCCGGCATAGCGGTTGTACGCAGGCACATTGAGCGTCTTTTCGATGTCGCGGACAAAAGCGGGGCGCATGAGCGTCTGCTCGTCGCGCGCGGCCGGAACGCGGCGCAGGGCCGCGGCGTCGGGGCAGCGCCACGGGCTCACGCGGCCGTGAGCGTAGTCGTCGGCAATCTGGGCCGCCAGTTCCTCGCTCAAAGAGAGCGGTGCGTCATACATGTCGTCTTGCCTCCCGGCGCCCAATGGCTGCCTGTCTTGTGGCGTATACGCCACATTGCCAACATTTGGGATTCTACAAGTCCTCTTGAAGGTTGTAATGGTCTATTATGAAAACCCTGTAAACACGGGCAGTCTGCCCGCACACGAGACTGTCAGACTCCAAGTGACGAGGAGCTATCGCATGGCTAACGAAGGCAGCTTCGAGGCAAGCCTCAAGCGCAGCAACCAGATCAAGGAAGACCTTGCCCTGCACCCCGAGAACTACCGCATGCTCACGGGCGACCGTCCCACGGGCCGTCTGCACCTGGGCCACTACTTCGGCACCATCCGCGAGCGCGTGCGCCTGCAGGACATGGGCGTCAACACGATGGTGCTCATCGCCGACTACCAGGTCATCACCGACCGCGACACCACGGCCAACATCCAGGACAACGTGTACAACATGGTCATGGACTACCTGGCCTGCGGCATCGACCCCGCCAAGACGCCCATCTACACGCACTCGGCCATCGCCGCCTGCAACCAGCTCATGCTCCCCTTCCTGTCGCTCGTGACCGAGGCCGAGCTGCAGCGCAACCCCACCGTCAAAGCAGAGATGGAGGCCTCGGGCCACGCGCTCACCGGCCTTCTGCTCACCTACCCCATCCACCAAGCCTGCGACATCCTGTTCTGCAAGGGCAACGTCGTGCCCGTGGGCAAGGACCAGCTGCCCCACATCGAGGCCACGCGCCTTGTTGCACGCAGGTTCAACGAGCGTTACGGCCAGGTCTTCCCCGAGCCCGAGGCGCTGCTCACCGACGCCATCGAGATTCCCGGCCTGGACGGCCGCAAGATGAGCAAGTCCTACGGCAACGCCATCTCCCTGTCCATGACCGAGGAAGAGACGGCCAAGCGCATCAAGAAGTCCACGACCGACGCCGACCGCAACATCTACTTCGACAAGGAGAACCGCCCCGGCGTGTCTGCCCTCCTTACGACCGCGGCGCTGTGCACTGGCCGCAAGGAGACCGAGATCGCCGAGGAGATCGGCGACGGCGGCTCGGGCACCCTCAAGAAGTACGTCACCGAGGCCGTCAACGGCTACCTCGCCCCCATCCGCGAGCGTCGTCGCGCCTATGAGCAGGACCTCGACTACATCAAGGACGTCATTCACGAGGGCAACAAGCGCGCCAACGAGATCGCCGACGCCACCCTCGACGAGGTCCGCGCCGCCATGGGCATGGTGTACTAGGCTTCCTGACATCGACGAGACCGTCATCGGCCGCGCATTTCAACGCCTAACGCAAAAGGCTCCCAGGATTTGACCCTGGGAGCCTTTTTCATGCCTGGGATATGTGAGAGGCCGTCCTACTCGGCAGCCTTCTCCTGGGACTCGCAAGCCTCAGGCGCAGGGGCCTCGGCCGGGGTCTCCTCAACGACAGGAGCCTCGGGTGCGTCCTGCTCGGCGACGGGAGCGGCCTGAGGCGCCTCGACAGCGGGAGTCTCAGTGGCGGGCGTCTCGACAGCAGGCGTCTCGGCGGCGGGGGCAGCCTCAACAGCGGCAGCGGCTTCGCCCTCGGCGACAGGAGAGATGACCTTCAGCGGCACGTTCTCGGTGGCGCTCACCGGCTGCAGGTGCACCTCAACCTCGAGGTCGTGCTCAGTGAGGTCAACAACCTCGGTGAACGACTTGCGGCTGGGAGCGGTGACCTTGAGGGTGTACTTGTCCTTGCCGGCGCCGATGACGGCCAGGCCGTCCGAACCGGTGCTGGCAAACTGGGCCTTGCCCGTGCCCTCGACCGGCTTGAGCTCGCAACGGGCGCTGCGCTGGGGCTTGCCCGTTTTGTCGTCGATGACGCAGATCTTGAAGTTGCGCTCCGGTGGGATGCGCGCCACGAAGCTGAACTTGTGCGAGGCGCGCTCGTGGGGCGTGTCCATGCCTTCGGGGATGAAGCGCGCCTCCCAGCGATGCAGCTTGGCATCCATGGGCGCAACGGCGGTGAGCTTGTCCCACCACAGGGTCTCGCGCGGCGCCTCGGGCTCATGGAGCTTGCCCTCGGCAACGACCTTCTCGTCAGCGTCGACGATCTGAATCTTCTGGCCACCCAGGGCGCAGCCACTCGAGCAGCTCACGCCGACGCAAACCTCGATGGGTTGGCCAACCCACACGGGCGCGGTGACGCCCCACGTGGAGACGGCGACATGGTGGGGCTCGACGGTGAACTCGAGGAGCATGTCGCGCTCCTCGTGCGGGTTCTTGAACGCCGGACCGCCGTCCTCGGGCATCGGGAGCACGCGGGGCTCGTAGTGCACGACGTACTGGTACTTGCCGGGCTCGGCGGGCATGGTGAGCGGAATTGCCTCGCTCACGGCAAGCTCGCCTTCCTGCGTGACGAACTCCACGTCGGCGACGTTCTCGCCCAGGATGGTGGAGAGGTTCAGCTTGTCGCCCACCAGGTCGCAACCGCTCTCGCAGGTGCCGAAGACCACAAGCGAGCACGAGTCGCCGACATAGAGCTTCTCGGGCACGCCGTCGATGTCGAAGAACACCTCGTGGCCCTGGCCATCGAGCTTGGTGGGTATCTTTTCTTCCTTCAGGCCCTTGACGTCGACCTCGGCCTGCTTGCCGTCTGCCATATACAGCTCCTCCTTGAATCGCGTATGCGCGGACTCGTGAACCAATGCCTACAAGGTTACCCCAAAACTGCGGGAATGATGCCGCCAGAGAGAATCTCGTCGAGGGCGTTTTCGTCCAAAACCGGCACGCCGAGCTCGCGAGCACGCGTGAGCTTGGAACCGGCGGCCTCGCCCGCCACGACATAGGACGTCTTCTTGCTGACCGAACCCGACACCTTGGCACCGTATGCCTTGAGCTCTTCGCCTGCCTGCTCGCGCGTACGGCGCTCGAGCGTTCCCGTGAGCACGAACGTGAGGCCCGCAAGCGTCTGGGGCTTCAGCTTGCGGCTGGCGCCCTCAAGCTGCACGCCGGCCTGACGCAGGCGCTCGATAACGGCGAGGTTATCGGGCACGCGCAGGAAGTCATGGACGCTCTGGGCAATCTGAGGTCCCACGCCGTCGACGCAGGCGATGTCGTCGACGCTGGCCGTGGCGAGTGCCGAAAGGGAGCCAAAGGCGTCCGCAAGGGCCTCGGCAACCGTCTTGCCCACATGGCGCATACCCAGGCCGAACAGGACACGGGAGAAAGGCTTCTCACGAGATGCCTGGATGTTGGCGACCGCCTTCTGCGCCGTAGTGAGGCCGACAAGGACGGGGTCGCCCTTCTCGTGGTCTTTGGACCTGGAAGCATACACGCGGCCGGTGGGCAGCGCAGCCACCTGCTCGACGGTGAGGCTGTAAAAGTCTGCCACGTCACGCACCAGGCCACTCTCAAGAAGCGCGGAGACGAGCTTCTCCCCCACCACCTCGATGTCCATGACCGGGCGGCTCACCCAATGCAGCAGTCGCTCGGAAGCCTGCGCGGGGCAGTCGATGGAGACGCAACGATACGCCACCTCGTCGCCCTCGTGCATGACGGGGCTGCCGCAGCTCGGGCAGTGGGTCGGCATCTCGAACAACGCGGCGTCGGCTGGGCGCAGGCCGAGAACGGGACCCACAACCTCAGGGATGACGTCGCCAGCCTTGTGGACCACCACGGTGTCACCGACACGCACGTCCTTGCGGCGAATCTCATCGATGTTGTGCAGCGTGGCACGCGCGATGGTGGACCCGGCCACCACGACGGGGTCGAACTCGGCGACCGGGGTGAGAACGCCGGTGCGCCCCACCTGCACCGCGATGTTGCGCAACACGGTCTGGCGCTCCTCGGGCGGGAACTTGAACGCCGTGAAGAAGCGCGGGGCGCGGGCCGTGAAGCCCAGGGCATGCTGGTAGGCAAAGGAATCAACCTTCACCACGACACCGTCGATGTCATAGGGCAGGCTGTCGCGCTTGCCGAGGGCCTCCGCGCAGAACTCGTGCACCTCGGCGGCACCGTGGCAGCGCTTGAGGTTGGGGTTCACCGAAAAGCCCGCCATGCACTCCCAGGCAAGGAAGTCCCACTGGCAGTCGACGTCGACCGAGTCCATGTCGGCAAGGGCATACATGAAAGTGGCCAGGTCGCGTACGGCCGTGATCTTGGGGTCTTTCTGGCGAAGGGAGCCGGCGGCGGCGTTACGCGGGTTGGCAAAGGGGGCGCGACCAGCCTCGTCGTTCTGCTCGTTGAGACGCGCGAACGACTCTTTGGGCATAAAGACCTCGCCGCGCACCTCGATCGAGCCATTGGGCGCACTCACATGCGCCAGGGCCTCGTCGGACAGGTGTGCGGGCACGTCTTTGATGGTGCGCACGTTGAGCGTGACGTCCTCGCCCATGACGCCGTCGCCGCGCGTTGCCGCGCGCACGAGCATGCCGTTCTTGTACGTAAGGGCGATACCCAGGCCGTCTATCTTAAGCTCGCACACATAGGTGGGGGCGACGCCCAGCTCGCGCTCGGTGCGCTCGAGCCACTCGTCGAGCTCGTCGAGGTTCATGACGTCGTCGATTGAGTACATGCGAGCGGCATGCGGCACGCTGTCGAACTGGCGAGCGACATAGCCTCCCACATGCTGCGTGTAGCTCTGGGGCGTCACGACCTCGGGATAGGCCGCCTCCAAATCGCGCAGCTCATGCACGAGCTTGTCGAAGGCGGCGTCGGTGATCTCGGGATCGTCGAGCGCGTAATACCTGTAGGCATGGTAGTCGAGCTGGCGGTTGAGCTCGGCGGCACGGGCAAAGGGATCGAATCCCGGCTCAGCCCCGCGAACCGGGGCGGTTCCGGCGGCCTCGGGAGTCACCTCGCCAGCCTCGTCGAACAGAGACGGCGTGGAAGGTGCTTCAGTTGAACGTGACATACGCTGCTCCTTGCTTGCCCGACTCGGCAAGTCACATACCCTGTTGACTGACGGCTGCACATTCTACCGCGACCAAAGAAAGCGGCAAAGGCAACCCGGCAGCGGCATGCGGGGGCGACACATAGAAACAACGAGCGAACGGGCTTAGACCTCAGCGGCTTCTCCGCCCTCGGCCACGTCGGTGGCAAGCGCGCGGGCACCCTTGGTGGAGAAATATTCCTTCTTCGCGATGGCGCGCACGATTGAATTGCGCACACCCGAGAAGGGAACGCCCTCGACGACATAGAAGAAAATCTGGCCTTTGGCGCCATAAGGCGTGATGGAATCGAAGAACACCTTAGGCTCCATCCCCTCCTCGGTACGCAAACGGTCGCCTGCGGCCTCCTTGACGGTCTTGAGCAGATCGGCCGCCACCATATCGGGATCGTAGCCGAGCTCCATCGTGAACTCGAGGGTCGCCTGCGACTCGCTGGAGGCAGGAAGCTGATGAACCGAGGTGGTGTTGAGCACCGAGTTGGGAATGACGATGCGCTCGTCGAGGCGGTTCTCCACCACGGTGTGGCGCATGGTGACGTCCACAACGGTACCCGTGACACCCGCAATCGTCACGTAGTCGCCCGGCTGGATAACACGGCCCACCATGAGCATGAAGCCGCCGAAGATGTTTGAGATGGTGTCTTTCAGGCCCAGCGAGATGACAACCGAGGTCACGCCCAGCGCGGTGATGAATGCGGTGGGCTTGATGCCAAAGACGGGCTCGAGCACACAGATGAGCGCCATCGACCACACGATGACGCGCACGAAGTTCACGATAATGGATGCGGCCGGCAGGCTGTCGAAGTTGGCGATCAGGCGATGAATGAGCTTGCTGAGAAGATGCTGCACAAGAAACGCCAGCGCCGCGATGATGCACAGAAAGAACGCTCGGATAGCGATGATCTCGGGATACAAACCAAAGATAAGTATCTGCCCCGAGTCATCTGTAGAAATGAAGGAGAGGCTCTCCATCAGCACGCTTCCAAGACCTTGCAGCATCTCGCCCATACGGTGCGTCCCTTCACTCGCAACAGTCATCGTAAACGACCAGATAAACGAAAACAGGCGGGAGTCTTTCGACTCTCGCCTGTTTAATCTCCAATGGTGGAGATGAGGGGATTCGAACCCCTGACCCCTTGACTGCCAGTCAAGTGCTCTCCCAACTGAGCTACACCCCCGAAGGTGGTGGGCGTTGCAGGATTTGAACCTGCGACCCCTTCCGTGTGAAGGAAGTGCTCTACCCCTGAGCCAAACGCCCGTGAACCGCAATGGTGGAGATGAGGGGATTCGAACCCCTGACCCCTTGACTGCCAGTCAAGTGCTCTCCCAACTGAGCTACACCCCCGTGGGCTGCGGTGCGAGGAGTAATATTACGCGCTCTCCTCTCCTAGCGCAAGCACTTTCTTCGGAAAGTGCCGATTGTGGAGAACTCTCCACAAATACCGTCCTACTCCGCTTCAGGCGCGGTGTAGGGGTCGATGCCCTTGAACACGTCGAGGGCCTCCTGGGGATCGTAGTCGGAGAAGGTGACAGCGCTGATGGCGCGCGTCAGACGCACGGCTTCGTCGAGGCTGCGCTGGTGGATGTTGCGGCCCGTGGCGTTGCCGGCAGCACCGCCCACATGGATCTGCTCCCAAAGCTGCGTAAGGAACGTCTCGGCGTCAACGGTGGAACCGCCGGCGCACACAAGGCCGGTGCGACCAGCGGCCTTGCTGGCCTGCTTGAGGAGCTCGGCAGACTTCTTGCCCTCCTCCTTGGGCGGGTTAACCTTCACGAAGTCGGCGCCCAGGCAGGCGGCGACACCGGCGGCACCTGCGATGAGGTCGGCGGCCTTCTCGTTGGTCACGGCCTTGCCACGCGGGTAGATCCAAAGAACCACGAGCAGGCCGTAGGCATGGGCATCGGCAATGAGCTGGCCGGCCTCCTCGACCATCTGGGCCTCAAACTCGCTGCCCAGGTAGATGGTGTAACCCACGCCCACGATGTTGGCGCCCATCTCGCGCATGTTGAGCACGGCGTCGAGGTCGGAAAGCATCGGCGAGTAGGGATCGGCCTGGGAGGTCTTGACCAGGTTGGTCTTGGAGTTCATCTTGACCAGGTAGTTGATGTCGGGATAGTCGGCGCCGTAGCGGGCGATGAGGCCGCGCTGGGCAGCGAGCACGCCGATGCAACCCTTGGCACCGATCTTGAAGAGGTGCTCGGGGTCGGCGTCGCTCTCGTCAATGCCCTCGCCGTAGAAGTCGGCGTTGAGGTGCTCGAACTTCTGGTCGCAGGCGTACAGCATGAGCCTGCCGGTGCCGCGGGTGGCGGCCAGGAAGTTCTCGCGATAGGTGTCCTTGTACTCGGGCATGACGTCGAGCGGGACACGCACATCTTCAAACGTGATCTTCTTCATGGTCTCCCTTTCATATGTCTCTTGTTCGGCCGCAACAATCCAACGGCAACGCGTCGAGCGCGGCGGCCCCTATAGAAGCGGCGCGCCTGCGGGCACAGACCCGCAGGCGCGATGTAGCACCTAAGAGGATTTCTTCTTGGACGACTCGCCGGGCAGGGCACGCCGCGCGTCAAAGACTCCCTCGTAGCTCGCCAGACGGTGCAGGAGCGGGTCGAGGGCCTTGACATTGGACAGCTCAACCAGGAAACGCAGGTTGGAAATGCCGTTCTTGTCGGTTTTTGTGCCGCACGACACGATGTTGCCGCCGGCGTCGGAGATGGCGGTGGAGACGTCCACAAGCAGGCGCGTGCGGTCCATTGCCTCAACGACGATCTCGACCTGGAACGTCGAGGAAAGGCCCGTGTCCCACGACACGCCGATCATGCGGCCCTCCGACTTGCGCAGGTCGGTGACGTTGGGGCAGTCGGCACGGTGCACGCTCACGCCGCGCCCGCGCGTGACGAAGCCCACAATGTCGTCGCCCATGACGGGGTTGCAGCAATGGGCCAGACGCACGAGCATGCCGTCGGCGCCGTCGACGAGCACGCCGTTGGAGGCAAGCGCGCGCTTCTTGCGCTCGGTGGAGTTCTGCGCGCGACGCGAGAGGCGCGGCGTGCAGACGGGATTCTGCAGGCTCTCAAGAGCGCGCTTCTCGGCCTCTGCCTGGGTGTCCACCGCATCATCGAGGATTGCCTTCACCTTGGTGGCGACAGTGCGTGCCGAAACCTTGCCGTTGCAGATGAAGACGAACAGGTCCTCGGGGCCCGATACGCCGAACTCCACGGCCACGCTGCGCAGGGCGCGTACGGTGCGGGGCGTGGAGATGCCCAGGCCGACCTTGCGCAGCTCGCGGGCAAGCTGGTCGCGACCGGCGGCCGAGTCGTCAGCCTTGGTCATACGGCTGAAGTACGAGCGGATCTTCTGGCGCGCGCCCGGCGTCTTCACGATGTTGAGCCAGTCGCGGCTGGGCTTTGCGTTGTTCTGCGTGATGATCTCCACGCGGTCGCCCATCTGGAGCTCGTAGGAAAGCGGCACGACCGTGCCGTTCACCTTGGCGCCGATGCAGTGATGGCCGACCTCGGTGTGCACCGCATAGGCAA
>Ga0129308_1002524_pt1 | contig 15196 bp, 15 predicted proteins | sample L827metagenome_FD_94440 | JGI IMG/M metagenome (GOLD analysis project Ga0129308, IMG submission 94440) | Ring-tailed lemur group fecal microbial communities from Wisconsin, USA - L827 metagenome | ecosystem: Host-associated > Mammals > Digestive system > Large intestine > Fecal | place: USA...
AAATTCGCCCTTGATGCAGTAGCCGGGGCCGCCGGTGCCGGTGCCCTGGGGGCAGCCGCCCTGAATCATGAAGCCGGGGATGACCCGGTGGAAGATCAGGCCGTCATAGAAATTATGATTGCACAGGTCGATGAAATTCCGGACGCTCTGGGGCGCTCTGTCGGGGTACAGCTCGCCTTCGATAACGCCGCCGTTTTCCATGGTAATTTTGAATGTAGGATTCATTTCTAATATCGCTCCTTCATAGCCCGGTCGATCTGACGCTTGGCGTCCCGCTCTGCCGAGGCTTGTCGTTTATCGTAGAGTTTCTTGCCCTTGCACAGGCCGACCTTCACCTTTACCCGGCTGCCCTTGAAGTAAACGGACAGGGGAATCAGGGAATAGCCGTCCTGCTTGACCTTGCCGAAAAGCCGCATGATCTCCCGCCTGTGCATCAGCAGCCGCCGGGGCCGCTTGGAATCCCGGTTGAAGATGTTGCCGTGGTCATAGGGAGAAATGTGCATCTGATTCAGAATCAGCTCTCCGTCCTTGATGCCGCACCAGGAGTCCTTCAGATTCAGGGTGCCCTGGCGGATGGATTTGACCTCGGTGCCGCAAAGCTCAATGCCGGCTTCCATTTCCTCCTCAACGAAGTACTCGTGGTAGGCCTCCCGGTTTCGGGCCATCACCTTGACGCTTTCTTTTTCCAACCGCCTCACCTCCTGCGTGGGTTCTGTAAGCTATTATACCATGACTGTCAAGAGGATTAAACTGGGAAATCAGGAAAAGTTTTTATCATGAACGGATCATCCACGGAGTTCAGGCTAACTGTTACACCTCATCAAACAGAAAACGCTCCAGGGCCTGGGCGGAATCAAAGGTAAAATCGCAGAGGGCTGTCATTTCCCGGCTCAGCTCCGGATAATCCTTCCTGCCCCATGCGGCAAAGGCAATGGGAACCCCCGCAGAGGACGCCATCTGGCAGGCTGGTTTCATATCATCCACCACCAGCAGCTCCGACCGCCGGTAGCCGTATTTTTTCATGATCTGTTCCAGAGGATAGGTGCTGGGCTTTCGCAGCTCCTCCGGCAAATCCCAGCCGAAGATTTCGTCGGGCAGCATTCCAAAGTGGGTCAGGTAGTCCCGGGTGATGTTTTCCTCACAGGAGTGGGACACCACGCAGATTCTGCCCCCCAGCGCCTTCTGACGGCGGATGACCTGGCCGATGCCGGGGAAGGGGGCGGGGACGTGATCCCGGATGTACACCTTCCAGCCCTCAAATTCCTCTGCCAGCTCTTCGCCGGAAAATCCGTACCAGCTCCGGCACATGTCCGCAAAGCCCAGGCGGAAGCAGCCATCGGTGTATTCCTCCAGGGTTATTTTGGTTCCCGGACGAAACTGATCCAGAATATATTCAAAATAGGGGAAATTGACGCATTTTTCACTTTGAACCACGGTATCGTCGTGATCCAGCACAAGGCAGGGATATTTCAGCATGATTCTCTCTCCTGATGTTTTTCTGCATTATATCAGGTTTTTGGACATTCATCAACAGAAATTTTGCCGGGGGTTATCATTGCTTCCCGGGGATTCATGAAGTATAATGGAGAAAAATAAAGGAGGCATCCTCATGTCCATTGTAACATTCTACCGGGGAGACCCGAAAAAAGCGCCCAAAACCACCATGCCTGCCCATCTGGGGGCCAACGCCGTCATCACCTGTCAGGGAAAGCTCCTGCTGGAGCGGCGGCGGGATTCGGACACCTGGGGGCTGATCGGCGGCGGCGTGAAGAAAACGGAGAGCAGTCTGGAGGGAATGGTTCGGGAAATTTATGAAGAGCTGGGGCTCCGAGTTCCGGCGGAGAAGCTCACCAAGCTCCAGACTTACGGGGAGCCCGGGCGGGTTGCCGCCTTCCGGGACGGAAGCGTCTGGCGGATGGTGATTGTGGTGTACGGTCTGGAGCTTGACCGGGAGCCGGCGCTGCGGATCAGCTCCGAATCCAGGGAGCTGCGTTTTTTCAGCAGGGAGGAGCTGCTTGCCATCGAGATCCCTGTGACCCATCAGGATATTGTGGAGGACTGGTTCGTGAACCGGATGTGAATTTTTTATGCATTTGTAGATGCAGTGAAAAAATACTTGTATATTCATGAATGATGTGATAATATACAATGTAACGGTGCAGTATCCTAGTCAGTGTGGCCATCTTCCAGGAAGGGCCTAAAAATCCTTTGAAGGGCACATCGATGAAGTCCCTGGTGTCTGCTTTTTACGCCCAGTTTAGGGTGGGTGCTGGGGGTTAAGGATTCCGGGCGCGTTCCAATGGCATGGAACATACGACCCGGTTTCCGTGGAGACTTGGTCTTGTGCGACGACGGTAAGTTCCTCGGTCTGAGGCCCGCTCGCGTACGAACCAGGATAGGAACCTGCAAGGCAGTGCGCAGAGTCGTGTGCTGCGTGCAGCGTAGCCTGCCTTGAGTGAGCATGTGGGGAAAGAGGATCATGCAGCTGAACGTTGCTGGCCAGAACAGTCGCTGAAATCGCTTCTGGAAACCATGCTTGCAAAAGAGGCTAAGACTATGGCACACATTGTCGTGGAAAACACCTAGGCTGTCGTCATTGGGCAGGCGGGGGATTGCGGTACGGACTAAGTGGCAATCGGGTATTCAGGTTGGCAACGCCTGAACGGGTGAATCAAATGGAAACTGCCTGCGCGGCAACGGCAGGTTTCGCCCGGGGAAATCCAACCCGACCTAAGCCGTAAGATTTATCCCGCCTGCTACCATTATTATCAGAAAATAGGAGAATTATCGTGGGAAAGTCTGACTCCACAGCATCCAAGCGTGATAGCAAGAAAACTGTTCGATGGGTAATAACGATTTTTGTTATTACCTTTTTTGTATCCGGCGCCATCAGCCTGCTCTCCGAGGAGCTATTGTCCCGGAGCGGTATGGCGGTGGCTTTCCTCATATTGTTTGTAATTGTTCTGGTGGGCATCCTGTTTGATGTGGTGGGCGTGGCTGTCACGTCGGCAGACGAGAGGCCCTTCCATTCCATGGCGGCCAGAAAGGTACCGGGGGCCCAGGAGGCAATTGCACTGCTGAGAAACGCCGAACGGGTGGGCTCCATCTGCAATGACGTGGTGGGGGACATCTGCGGCGTCATCTCCGGTTCTGCCTCGGCGGTGATTGCATCGAAGGTGATCGCTCATTTCACCTTTTCCTGGCCAAATCTGGTGTCCCTGCTCATGTCGGCCCTGGTTGCCGCCACCACGGTGGGGGGCAAGGCCATTGGAAAAACCTACGCCATCAAATCCTGCACGGCAATTGTGCACCAGGCGGGCAGAGCGATTGCCCTCTGGCATGGCGTGACCGGGCTTTTCCGCAGAAAAAGAAACAGATAGGTTGTGTGTGCTTTGAAGATTTTACCGGGCATCAAATGTCACGAAGACCTTCTTCGTCTCACCGATGATGAGAAAATACAGCTGTGCGGGGAAATCCGGGAATTTCTGATTTCCGGCGTCTCCCAGACCGGCGGCCACTTAGCAGGGAATCTGGGCGTTGTGGAGCTGACGGTGGCTCTGGAGACTGTCTATGATACCGCCAGGGACCGCCTGGTTTTTGACGTGGGCCACCAGTCCTACGTGCATAAGCTGCTCACCGGGCGGCAGGACAGGTTTGGCACTCTGCGGCAGTTCGGGGGCCTTTCCGGCTTCCCCAAGCCAAGTGAGAGCGTGACCGACTCTTTTGTGGCCGGTCATGCTTCCAGTTCTGTGTCCATTGCCCTGGGCATGGCCAGAGCCAGGACTTTGATGGGGCAGGATTACCAGGTGGTTGCCCTCATCGGCGACGGCGCCGCCACCGGCGGCATGGCCTTTGAGGGGCTGAACGATGCGGCCGACAGCAAGGAGCCCATGGTGATCATTCTCAATGACAACGAGATGTCCATTGGCAAAAATGTAGGCGGCATTTCCAGGCATCTGTCCCGGGTTCGCTCCAGTGAGCACTATCTGGGGGTGAAGCGCTGGTATCGCCGCACCCTCTACAGCATCCCCGGCGGAAAGCAGGTCTACCTGTTTACCAGCCGGGCAAAGAACAGAATCAAGCATTTTCTCCTGCAGACCACCATTTTTGAGAACATGGGCTTCAAGTATCTGGGGCCTGTGGACGGTCATGATCTGCGGGATTTGATTTCCGTCCTCCGGGCGGCCAAAGATTTGCAGGAGCCCACGCTGGTGCACGTGGTGACCAGAAAGGGCTGCGGCTACGCTCCGGCGGAGGAAGACCCCGCCAAGTTCCACGGCATTGGGAAATTTGATACCGTCACCGGCAAAAAGCTGGGGCCGAAGGTGCGCACCTTCTCCGACTGCTTTGGGGAAACTCTGGTTTCACTGGCGGAAAAGAATGCGAGAATTTGTGCCATCACCGCTGCCATGCCCGGCGGAACAGGGCTGCTTTCCTTTATGAGGCGGTTTCCTCAGCGCTTTTTTGATGTGGGCATTGCGGAGGAGCATGCGGTTTCCATGGCCGGCGGCCTGGCGAAGCAGGGAATGATCCCGGTGGTGGCCATCTATTCCACCTTTTTGCAGCGGGCCTTCGACCAGCTGATTCAGGATGTGGCCATGCTCCGCCTGCATGTGGTGCTTGCCGTTGACCGGGCCGGACTGGTGGGGGACGACGGCCCCACCCACCACGGGGTATTTGACGTGGGTTATCTGCGTCAAGTTCCCGGAATGCGCATTTTAGCCCCCGGGAGCCTCTGCGAACAGGAGCGGATGCTCACCTGGGCCATCGAGGAATACAACGGCCCCGTAGCCGTCCGGTATCCCCGGGGAACCGAGGGGGAATATCGGCAGTCTGCCTGGGATGGCAGTTCCGGGGTGGCCTGCCACCGCAGCGGCGCTGATTTGACCCTCATCACCTACGGCACTCTGATCAATCCTGTGATGGAGGCGGCGCAGATGCTTTCCGATTCCGGGACGGAGTGTACGGTGCTTCGGCTTTTGGAGCTGTCAGAGCTTCCAATTGAGGAAATCCTTCAAAAAATGTCGGAGCGAAAAGCCGCCGTGGTCATCGAGGAGGCGGCAGCGAACTCCGGCATCAAGCAGGCCCTGGCCTGGGAGCTGGGGGAGCGCTGCCCGGATTGCAGGGTCAGCGCCATCGATCTGGGAGCCGATTTTGTCCCCCACGGCGATCAGAAAAGCCTTTATGCCCAATGCGGACTGGACTGCGCCTCCATTGCCAAATTTGTAAACGGAGTGCTGGCCAATGAAAAATAAAAAAAGACTGGATGTGCTGCTGACTGATTTGGGCTATGCGGACAGCCGCTCCAAGGCCCAGGCAATTATCATGAGCGGCCTTGTCTATGTGAACGGTCAGAAAGCGGATAAGCCTGGCATTTCCTACGAAGAAACCGTCGGCATCGAGGTGCGGGGAGCGGTGTGCCCCTATGTCAGCCGGGGCGGCCTGAAGCTGGAAAAGGCCCTGCGGGACTTCGGCGTAAAGCCGGAGGGATTTGTCTGCTCGGATTCCGGCGCTTCCACCGGCGGCTTTACGGACTGCCTTTTGCAGCAGGGGGCCAGGAAGGTATTCGCCATCGACGTGGGCTACGGCCAGCTGGATTGGAAAATTCGTTCCGACCCCCGGGTGGTGGTGATGGAGCGCACCAACATCCGCTATGTCACCCCTGAGCAGCTGGGAGAGCCCCTGGATTTGTCGGTGGTGGATGTAAGCTTTATTTCACTGAAAATCGTTCTTCCCGCCATCAAAGCCCTGTTGAAGCCCACCGGTCAGGTGCTCTGCCTGATCAAGCCCCAGTTTGAGGCGGGGAAGGACAAGGTGGGTAAGAAGGGTGTGGTTCGGGACCCTCAGACCCATCAGGAGGTTCTGGATCAGTTTGTGGCCCTGGCCCATGAGCTGGGCTTTCATATTCTGGGGCTGACCTTTTCTCCGGTAAAAGGGCCGGAGGGAAATATTGAATTTTTGGGTCATTTGAGCTTGGAGGATTTACCGGAAGAATACCCGCAGACGGCCCAGGTGGTCGCACAGGCCCACCGAACCCTGGATCAAGGAGCGGAGCGATGAAGAATTTGATACTGACCCCCAATCCCTACCGGGATAAAAATTTCCATACCCTCCGCAGCGCCATGCAGATTTTGAAGGAGGCAGGGTTTCAGGTGAAGGTCTGCCTGCCCTTCGAGGTGGATCACAGCTGTGAGCTGCCCCGGGACATTCACTTTTCCCGCCTTGACCGGGAGCTGGGCAATGCGGAGCTGGTGATCTGCTTCGGCGGCGACGGCACCATTCTCCATATGGCCAAGGCGGCCACCAAACGGGGCTTGCCCCTTCTGGGGGTGAACATCGGCACCATGGGCTTTATGGCGGAGCTGGAAAGCTCGGAGCTGGATAAGCTCAGGCTGCTGGCCGCCGGAAAATACCGGATCGACAGCCGGATGATGCTGGATGTGATCGTCCAGCGGGATCGGGAGATCATCTTTCACGACATCTGTCTCAACGACGCCGTGGTCACCAAGGGAGCCGTGGCCCGGATTGTCCACCTGGCAGTGAAATGCGACGGCGTTCAGGCCATGGAGTGCGGCGGTGACGGCGTCATTATTGCCACGCCCACCGGTTCCACGGCCTACAGTCTCTCCGCCGGCGGCCCCATTGTGGAGCCGGAGGCCGACGGGATCATCATTACTCCCATCTGCTCCCATGATGTGGCCAGCCGGAGCATTGTAGCCTCCGGCAAACGGGTGATTTCCGTGGGCATGACCAGTAATTCCAGGAGAAGCGCCTATCTGTCTGTGGACGGGGGCAAGACCCTCCGGCTGAATATGGGCGACGTGGTCACCATCAGAAAATCAAAATTGGAAACAAGACTGATTCGGCTCAATGACCGCAGCTTCTACGATGTGGTCAATACGAAATTCCGCAGAGGGTAGGTGGCGGCAGCGTGAAGTCAAAACGTCAGGCAAAGATCATGGAGATTATTTCCACTTCAAACATCGAAACCCAGGAACAGCTGCTTCAGGAGCTCCAGAATGCCGGTTTTTCCGGCACCCAGGCCACCATTTCCAGGGACATCAAGGAGCTTCGCATTGTCAAGGAACTGACCAGCCTCGGAACCTACCGCTACAGCGCCCCTTCCCGGGAGGCGTCCAACACCTTTTCCAACCGGCTCAACTCTATTTTTAAGGATTGTGTCACAAGCTTTGACTATGCGCAGAACATTGTTGTGATTCACACCCTGCCCGGCTTTGCCAATGCGGCGGCTTCCGCCCTGGATGCCATGAGCCGCAGCGTGATATTGGGTACATTGGCCGGTGACGATACGGTGGTGGCCATTATGCGGGATAACAATTCCGCCGCCGCCTTCTGCGGGGAAATCAGAAGCATGATGAATTTGTAATTCCGAGGAGGGCAGACCGTGCTGAGTCTTCTGCATATTGAAAATATCGCGGTTATAGAAAGTGCGGATATTTCCTTCGACAGCGGCTTCAACGTGCTCACCGGTGAGACCGGTGCCGGTAAGTCCATTGTCATCGACGCCATTTCCGCCATTCTGGGGGAGCGGGCCTACCGGGATATGATCCGCACCGGGGCTAACAAGGCCTCTGTCCGGGCTGTGTTCACCCAGGTGCCCCAATGCAGCTGGTTTGCGGAAAACGGGGTGGAATACGACCAGGAGACGGTGATCCAGCGGGATATTTTCCTGGATGGAAAAAATGTATGCCGGGTGAATGGCGCTCTGGTTTCCGTGGCGATTCTGCGAAAGCTGGGTATTCAGCTCATCAACATCCACGGCCAGCATGACTCTGCCCAGCTGTTCGACGAGGCCAACCACCTGATCTTTCTGGACGACTTCTCCGCCAATCAGGCCCTGCGCCAGACCTATCAGCAGAAGTATGAGGCCGTGGCGGCGCTTCGCCGGGAAATCCAGCGCATGACCATGGACGAGGGAGAGAAGCTGCGCCGGATGGAGACCCTGAAATATCAAATCGCCGAGATCGAAAAGGCCGACCTGGAGCCCGGGGAGGATGAGGCGCTGGAGGAGCGGCGCAAGCTGCTTCAAAATGCCGAAAAGCTCTCCCAGGGGTTGGACGAGGCGGTGGAATCCCTCTACGGCGGAGAGGAATCCGAGGGCGCCTCCGGGCTGTTGGCCCAGGCAGAGCACGCCCTGGGGAGGCTCTCCCGGTTCAGCGACAATTTTTCCTCCTTCCACGAGCGGGTCACCGACCTGATGTACCAGGTGCGGGACGTGGCCGAGGAAGTGAAGGACGCCCGGGACGATCTGAGCTACTCCGCCGACGAGCTGGAGCAAATCGAGTCCCGGCTGGATGTGATTCACCGGCTCCGGAAGAAATACGGCGTTACCTGCGCTGACATTCTGGACTACCTGGAAAAGGCCCGGAAGGAGCTGGACGATATTGAATTTGCCGATGACCACTTGGAGCGCCTGAGAGGGAAGCTGAAAAAGGCGGAGAAGGAGGCCTGGGAGGAAGCGCTGAAGCTCCGGCAGAACCGGAAGGAGAATGCAGAAGTTATGTCCCAGCGCATCCTCACGGAGCTGACCCAGCTGGACATGCCCCGGGTGCAGTTTCAGTGCTGTTTTGGAGAGCAGGAGCTGTCTCCCAACGGGGCGGATACGGTGGCGTTCTACATGTCCGCCAACGCCGGTGAGGCACCCAAGCCCATGAGCAAGGTGGCCTCCGGCGGCGAGCTTGCCAGAATCATGCTGTCCATGAAAAATGTGCTGGCAGAGAAGGACCAGATCGGGACCCTGATTTTTGACGAGGTGGATACCGGCGTCTCTGGACGGGCGGCGCAGAAGGTGGCCGAGAAGCTTCATAAGCTGGCCCGGCACAAGCAGGTGCTCTGCGTTACCCACCTGCCCCAGATGGCGGCCATGGCCGATACCCATATGCTGATTTCCAAAACGGAGCGGGAGGGCAGAACCTATACCTCCGTCACCCCATTGGATTTGGAGGGGCGGAAGCGGGAGCTGGCCCGAATCATCGGCGGCGCTCAGATCACGGAGACCACCCTGAAAAGCGCCGAGGAAATGCTGAACTGGCACGAAAAATGATCCTTGACAAACGGAAAAGAATTTGCTAGGATATGAAGAGTATTACAACACATTGATGGGATGAAGTAGGTGTTTACCTTCCCCCAGAGAGCTGCCGGCTGGTGCAAGGCAGTGGGAAAAAACGCCGAAATACCTCCCGGAGTGGCTTTCCTGAAAGAAGGAGTAGGGAAGGACGGGTTCGCCCGGTACAGCGAGAGCCGTTGTCAGACGGCCTGAGGATCAAGTCGTGAGGCTTGGTCGAACCAGAGGTGGTACCGTGCATTTGAAGCGCCCTCTGTCCATTTGGACAGTGGGCGTTTATTTATTTAGCACCTCAAAAAACTACCCTTTTGCGGTTTGAGCGGATCTTTTGCCCTGACAATTCATTTTGAAAACACCGCAATACACAAAGTATTTCGGTATTTTCAAAACTTTTGTCAGAACAAAATCTCTGGCTCAAACCATCAAAAAGTAGTTTTTAGGGGATGCCTATTGAGAGAGGGAAAGAGAATGGAAAAACCAATGGACATCCTGAAGGAATTTCCGGTGCGAAAATCCAAGGCGCAGAAGCAGGCGTTCCGGGACACAATTGCAAGCTATGCCCAGGGTCTTGGCTATGAGACCAGGGTGGAAAAGGGGAGTCTCGGAAGCCGGAACCTGGTCATCGGCGACCCGGAAAAGGCAAAATACCTCCTGACGGCGCACTATGACACCTGCGCCCGGATGATTGTGCCCAATCTGATCACCCCCTGCAATTTCTGGGGCTTTCTTGGCTATCAGCTGGTCATTGCGCTGATGCTGATTATCCCGATGGGGCTGATTTCCGCAGCTGTGGGGTATTTTACAAAAGACCCACAGGCAGGAATGTTGACAGCGGATGCGGTTCTGCTGCTGCTCCTGTGGCTGATGCTGGCGGGCCCCGCAAACCAGAGCTACGTCAATGATAATTCCACCGGCGTGATTGCAGTGCTGGAAATTGCGAAAGCTCTCCCAGAAAGGGAGCGGGAAAAGGTGTGCTTTGTCTTATTTGACCTGGAGGAGCTGGGCCTGATCGGTTCCGCCTCCTATCGGAAGGCTCACAAAAAGGCGTCCAATTCTCAGTTGGTTTTGAATCTGGACTGCGTGGGGGAGGGGGATTATCTTTACCTCTTCCCAACCTCCAAACTGAAAAAGGACGGGGAAGGGATGGCGGCTCTGGAAAAAATTGTGGGACAGCTGGGGAAGAAAAGCATCAATCTTCGCTCCAAGGGTTTTTCTGTCTATCCCTCCGACCAGGCCAATTTCCCCTATGGCGTGGGTATCTGCGCTCTGAAACGGGGAAAAATGGGCCTGTATCTGGGAAGAATTCACACACCAAAGGATACCATCCTGGAGGAAACCAACGTCAATATTCTGCGTGCCGCACTGATAACCCTGATTAGCGGCAGCGCAGCGCAATAAGAAAGGAAAAGCAGTATGAAAATCTATGATGAACTGGTCGCCCGGGGCCTGATTGCCCAGGTGACCAACGAGGAAGAAATCCGTGAGATGATCGACAACGGCAAAGCCACCTTCTACATTGGCTTTGACTGCACCGCCGACAGCCTGACCGCCGGCCACTTTATGGCACTGACCCTGATGAAGCGGCTGCAAATGGCCGGCAACAAGCCCATCGCCCTGATCGGCGGCGGCACCACCATGATCGGCGACCCCTCCGGCCGCACCGATATGCGCAAGATGCTCACCAAGGAGGACATCGATCACAACGCCGCCTGCTTCAAAAAGCAGATGGAGCGCTTCATCGAGTTTGGCGAGGGCAAGGCCCAGATGGTCAACAATGCCGACTGGCTGCTGAACCTGAACTATGTGGAGCTGCTCCGGGAGGTGGGCGCCTGCTTCTCCGTGAACAATATGCTCCGGGCCGATTGCTACAAGCAGCGGATGGAGAAGGGCCTGAGCTTCCTGGAATTCAACTACATGATTATGCAGTCCTACGACTTCTACCACCTGTTCCAGCACTATGACTGCAACATGCAGTTCGGCGGCAACGATCAGTGGAGCAATATGCTGGGCGGCACCGAGCTGATCCGCAAGAAGCTGGGCAAGGACGCTCACTGCATGACCATCACCCTGCTCACCGATTCCCAGGGCAAGAAAATGGGCAAAACCGCCGGAAACGCCGTGTGGCTGGATGCCAATAAGACCAGCCCTTTTGAATTCTACCAGTACTGGCGGAATGTGGACGATGCGGATGTGATGAAGTGCGTCCGGATGCTCACCTTCCTGCCTTTGGAGCAGATCAACGAGATGGACAGCTGGAAGGACGCCAAGATCAACCAGGCAAAGGAAATCCTGGCCTTTGAGCTGACCAAGATGGTTCACGGCGAGGAAGAAGCCGCCAAGGCCCAGGCAGCGGCAAAAGCGCTCTTTGTAGGCGGCGGCGACGGCGAAATGCCCACCACGGAAATCACCCCGGAGCAGCTCACCGATGGTCAGATTGGCATTCTCAGCCTGATGGTTGCCTGCAAGCTGGCCTCCTCCAACAAGGAAGCCCGGACCCTTGTCACCCAGGGAGGCGTGCTGGTGAACGATGAGAAGGTTCCCGCCCCCACCTTTATGGTGACAGAGGCCATGCTGAAAGAGGGCGTGAAAATCCGCAAGGGCAAAAAGATTTTCCACAAGGCTGTTCTGGCGTAAAACTTCTTTCCGGTAGGTGAACACAATGGTCTTTGAAATGGCAAAGGAAGCGGATTTTGAAGCGGTAAACCGTCTGGCACGTCAGGTGGTTGCCTGCCACGCCCAGTGGGATAAATCCCTGGATTTGAGCATGGAACCCTATCCGAAGGAATGGTTTCTTAAATTCATTCAGGAGGATTCCCTGGAGCAAACCACCATTTATGTGGCAAGAATCGACGGAGACGTGGTTGGCTTCATGCGCTTTTACCTTTGGCAGACGGACAGCGCTGTTTCCGGGCGGCGCAGTATTTTGCAGCTGGATGATTTTGGTGTTGAGGAAACCCTTCGCAATCGCAGCATTGGACAGCAGATGATGCAGGAGTTGAAGGAGCTGGCCCAAAGGGAAGGATGCGCCGAGCTTCGGCTGAACGTGGATGCGTCTAACAAAAGAGCCATTGCCTTCTATGAAAGGTGTGGGCTGCACGTCCGTAACCATGCCATGGGATTGACCTTCTGACGGCTCCATAATGGGACAATAGCCGAAAGTGGTGAAAATATGATTTTTGAAAAAGCAAGGGACGAAGACCGGCAGCAGGTCAATGCCCTGGCGCTGGAGATTCACAGCCTCCATGTGCTCTGGCGGCCGGATATTTTTGAAATGCCCTCTGAACTTTATACGGTGGATCGCTTTCGGGAAGCGATGGAAAGCCTCTACGTGGCCCGGGAGGGCGGCAAGGTGGTTGGCTATGCCGCAATCAACATCCGGGACTACGATTGGGCGGGGATGGTCAAACGCCGGGTTCTGTACATCGATGAGTTCGGCGTTTCCCAGGCCCACCGCAGACAGGGCATCGGCAGATTCATGATGGAGCAGCTGGGAGCCCTGGGCAGGCAGCTGGGCTGTACAGGGATGCAGCTTGGTGTCTACCCTCAGAACGAAGCGGCTGTGGCCTTCTACAAAAGCTGTGGATTTGAAGTTCAATCGGTTACCCTGAGTTCCAAACTATCGTAAGACGAATGCCGCCCGATTTTCTCGGGCGGCACATTTTCTGATTTACAGCAGATGCTGTATGCTTTGACACATCCAGTCGGACGGTATTTCAGCCCATCAAAGATTTCCGGTATTCAGCCATATCCACGACCTTTCCCGTCAGCCGGGCTTCTTCGATGGCATAGGCCATGAGATGGCTTTCCACACTGCGGGAGATGGAGCTGCGGGATTCCCCCTTGCCGAAGAGTTGGCTTGTAAAGTCCTCCATGATCCCGGCATCGCCGCCGCCGTGGCCGCTGCCATTGGTGCGGATGTTTAAGACACGCTGCGTGAAGGGGTCGCCCTGGCTGGATACATGGCGGGTCACAAGGATCTGGCGTTTCCCGTCGTCGGCCAGCAGCTCACCGTCCTCACACATGATGTGGATATTCCGGTGGCAGGCGCTGGTTTGAGCGGTAAGAGAGAAGGTGGCCGTAACGCCGTTGTCAAACTCCATCAGGATGCTCATATGATCGCACACGTCGTTGTCACAGCGGTAGACGCAGCGGCCGTAGGGCCCGGTCCGCAGCGCCTCCATCAGCGCCTCCTCCGTCTGCTCCAGGCACACCACATCCGCCGGCCACTGGCCCAGTACAGGCAGGTAGGCTTTCCTGGCGTCGAACCGGCAGCCCTCCGCCACAGCGCAGCTCAGGCACCGGTCGGAGGAGCCGGCGGGGGCGTTGGATTCCTTGAAATAGGAAAGGGAACCGAAGGCCGCCACCCTGGTGCAGTGAGCGCCGGTGAGCCACAGCAGAATGTCCAGGTCGTGACAGCTTTTTTGCAGGATGATGGGGCTGGACAGCTGACTGTTGCGCCAGTTGCCCCGGACAAAGGAATGGGCCATGTGGAAATTGCCGATGTTCTCGGAGTGCTTGATGGCCACCACCTTGCCCAGCTCCCCGGAATCCAGAATTTCCTTGATCTGCATGAAGAAATTGGTGTAGCGCAGCACATGGCAGACAGTGATTTTCCGGCCCAGGGCATTTGCCCTTTCCTCAATGGCAATGCACTCTCTGGGGTCGGGAGAAATCGGCTTTTCCAGGAGAATGTCATAGCCGCAGTCCAGAGCCTGCATCACATGGCCGTAGTGATCCCGGTCCATGGTGGCGATGATGGCGGCATCGGCAATCTTTCCCAGGGCGAATAAGGGTTCGGCGTCCGCAAAGCGCATGTCTTCCGGCACCCCCAGCTGGTCAGCTGCGCTTTTCAGCCGGTCAGGCCGCTTCTCCGCAATGGCGGCAATGTCAATGCCGTGCTGCTTTGCCCAGGGGGCATAGGTCATTCCCCGGGAACCGGCGCCGATGAGAACAAATTTCATAGGTATTTCCTCCTCTTTCTCTGCTGCCTTTCAGTATATCACAGTTTTATCCGGCGGACAACAGCTTCTTGAGCTTTTCGTAGTTTTCCCGGGACAGGTTTGTCAGGGGCAGGCGGCACTCTCCGCAGTCATACCCCAGCAGCCCCATGGCCGCCTTTACGGGGATGGGACTCACCTGGCTGAACAGTGCCTGGATGATGGGCATAAACCGAATCTGAAGGTTCGCTGCCGTGTCAAAATCGCCGTCCAGCCCCGAGCGCACCATGGCCTGAGTCAGCTCCGGATAGAGATTGGAGAGAACCGAAACGATTCCTTTGCCCCCCAGGGAAAGCACCGGAACCGTCAGCTCGTCACACCCGCCCCATACGCAAAAGCTTTCCGGGCACTGGGCGCGGATGGCGGTGATTTTCGTCATGTCCGTGGCAGCTTCCTTGACTCCCGCAATGTTGTCGATGGCGGACAGCCGCTGGTAGACAGCAACCGGAATGTCCTGGCCGGTGCGGGAGGGAACATTGTACAAAATGATTGGAATGTCAACGGCACAGGCCACTGCGCTGTAGTGCAGATACAGCCCCTCCGGGGTGGCCTTGTTGTAGTATGGAGAGACAATCAGCAGGGCATCTGCCCCCGCTTCCTCTGCGGCCTTGCTCAGGCGGACGGTATGTTCTGTGGAATTGGAGCCCGCTCCGGCGATGATCAGGCAGTCCTTCCCGGCAAAGCTCTTGGCCCGGGCAATCAAGCCCAGCTTCTCCCCGTCGGTGAGGGTGGCCGATTCTCCGGGGGCGCCGCAGCAGTCAATGACACGGATTCCGGCCTCCAGCTGCCTGGCAATCAGCCGTTCCAGCATAGGATAGTTTACCGCCCCATTTAAAAATGGAGTGACCAGAGCGGTACAGGCTCCTGTAAAGAGTGGATTATTCATATAGAAGCACCTCCGTCCCAGTCTATGCAGGGAAATTTCAATTTGTCTGTTGCAAAATACGCCGAAATCGACTATACTGTTTCCGTTTGAAATCGGAGGAATGAAACGTGAAAACCCATGATTTTTATTATGAGCTGCCGGAAGAGCTGATTGCCCAGACGCCCTTGCAGCAGCGGGATGCCTCCCGGCTGATGGTGCTGAGCCGCTCCACCGGTGAGATTACCCATA
>Ga0129308_1002525_pt1 | contig 15196 bp, 12 predicted proteins | sample L827metagenome_FD_94440 | JGI IMG/M metagenome (GOLD analysis project Ga0129308, IMG submission 94440) | Ring-tailed lemur group fecal microbial communities from Wisconsin, USA - L827 metagenome | ecosystem: Host-associated > Mammals > Digestive system > Large intestine > Fecal | place: USA...
CAGGACGGTCGGCGGCGATATGATCGTGGCCGGATTCGAAGCGTTCGTACTCGTCGTTATACATTGCTGCGAGTGCGGAAGGGTCGAGTCCGACGAACTTGGCGTAGCCCATGACCATATTGCGCGCATAGCCATGGGGTGGCATGTTGGGGATGTCGCTGTTTTCGATTGCCTGCAGGATATCGGGACGTATACGCAGGCGTTCTGCAGCCTGGGAAAGCGACAAGCCCATACGCTTGCGTTCGTTGCGCAGAATATCGCCGAAAAGACGCTGTTCCATTGCGTTGCTCCTTCGTTATTTCGAATCGTTCATTTCGAACGCTTTCAAAGTTTCCAATTCCAGTTCGTCAACGAGAACTTCACGGGGGCGGCTGCCATTAGGTGGTCCCACGACCCCGATTTCCTCCAACATATCCATTATACGACCCGCTCGTGCATAGCCTATGGAGAGGCGGCGCTGAATATTTGATGTCGAGCCGAGCCCGCTTGACACGACGATTTCCGCAGCTTCCCAAATGAGGGGGTCAAGCGATCCGCCTCCCCTGCCGCCTGATCCGTCGGGTGCGGTCGAACCCATCTGGATGACGTTGGTGTTCAGGATTTCGTGATGGTACTCGGGTTCGCCCTGTTCCTTCAGGAAATCCACCACATCGTTGATTTCATCTTCGGAAATGAAGCATCCCTGCAGACGACGGGGTTTGGCGTATTCGGGACATGACATGAGCATGTCGCCCTTGCCGATCAGGTTTTCCGCACCGGTCTGGTCCAAGATGACGCGGCTGTCGATACCCGAAGCCACATTGAAGGCGATGCGGTTGGTGATATTCGACTTGATAAGACCGGTTACGACGTTAGTGGAAGGCCTTTGCGTTGCGACGATCATATGGATGCCCGCAGCACGCGCGAGCTGGGCAAGGCGGCTGATCGAGAGCTCGACTTCCTTGCCCACGTTCATCATCAGGTCGGCAAGCTCATCGATGATGATCACCATATAGGGCACCTCTGCTGCAGGTTCGTCGCCGATCATCATGCCCGCTTGTGCCTTTGCATTGTATTGGCTGATGTTTCGAGCACCCACCTTGGAGAACACCTTCAAGCGGCGTTCCATTTCGGCAACCGCCCAGGAAAGGGCGCTTGCAGCCTCACGGCATTCGGTGACCACGGGTACGTACAGGTGCGGAATCCCGTTGTAGGGCGTGAACTCGACGCGCTTGGGGTCGATCATGATGAAGCGGACCTCGGCAGGGGTTGCATTCATCAGGATCGACATGATCATGCCGTTGATGGAGACGGACTTACCGGAACCGGTGGTGCCGCCAATGAGCAGGTGGGGCATATCCGCCAAATCGGCAACGATGCAATTGCCCTCGACGTCCTTGCCGATTGCCACCTGCAAGGGTCCGCGCTTGCCGAAGCTGGGTAGGATATCGCCCAAAAGCACATTCTGGCGACGTACGTTGGGCACCTCGATGCCCACATAATTAGTGCCTGGCACCGGCGAGAAGATGCGCACGCCGGGCGCTGCGAGCGCGCGGGCGATGTCGTCCGTCAGGTTGGTGACCTTGCTCACGCGGATGCCGGGAGGAAGGTCGATCTTGAACAGGGTTACGGTGGGGCCTGCAACCCAGTCGACCACCGTAGCGTCCACGCCGAAATCCCCGAGGGTTTCCTGAAGAAGCTGGGCGGTTTCGCGCAGGATGGCGGCGCTTTCCCCGTCATCGAACTCGGGTTCGCTCACGTTGATGAGCGTGCGCGGGGGCAGCTCGAAATCCTCAGACGGATGCGGCATCGCCGTTGCCTGGGGAGTACGCCTGCTTCCCTGCGCGGCATCCTTCGCAGCGTTCGCGCGAGCCCCCAAGCGTCGGGTCATGGCCTTGGATTTTCCCGACTGCTTTCCCTGGTCTGCCAAAGGCTGCGTGATGTGCTGGGAATTCGCAGCACCAGAAAGGGGCAGCTTCTGGGTTGCCTGCTCGTCGCGGACATGCTCGAGCGGTTGGGTGAGCGCACGGGACCTGCCGGCACTCCCCTTCCCCACTGTCGAAGCTGGAGTGCCTGCATTATCGGGAACGGGAAGGTATTCGGGCGCAGGGGCAACATCCAGTTCGCGTTCGCGACGCAGATTCTGAAGCTGGAGCTGCTTGACCTTCCCGACGATAGCGGTAACCGAAAAGCCGACGATGATGAGCGATATGATCATCAAGCCGATGACGATGATGGTGCCGATGGGTTTGCCCAAAAGCGAGTAGAGCACCCAGGCGAAAGCGGCACCGATATAGCCGCCCTGCGCAGCCACCTTTTCAGGTTGGAACAAATGCTGCAGGTTGCCTTGGGCGATACCGGGCGTGTAGAGCGCGAACATGATGAGCAGGCACAGGAAGAACAGCATCAGGCCCAGCGCCACCCTGACGGGCGAGTAGCTTTCATTGGTGCGCACGATCAAGGCAGCTGCAACGAGCAGCATGAAGAAGGGGAACAGATAGCACCCGATGCCGAAAAGCAGATGGAGGCCATTCGATGCCAAGACGCTCAATACGCCCGAAGAGGGCATGATGGCAACTACGAAGAGCACGATCGCCAGGATCACGCAGGCAACACCGGCGATATCGCGCTTCGAACGATCATCGAGGATGGATTGGCGGCTCTGCGCTTGGGTATTTGACGCTCGTTTCGCAGAAACGGCACTGCGCCCCTTCTTTGCGGAAGGGGCGGCAGCTTTCTTCTTCGGTGCGGTTTTTCCATTGGACTGGCGTGCCAAGGGAATCTCCTTCGAATCGATGAAACGGTTTGGGCCGGACCCGGCACCGCAAGGGTGCAAGATCCGGCAGAGTGATTACAGCTCGATAAGACTCACGATGACCATGGGACGCTGCTTGATGCGTGACCAAAGGATGCCCCGTAAGGTCTGGCGGCAGATCTTGATGCATTCATTCCGCTTTCCGCCGTCACGGAGCAGGCGGTTGATTTCGCCGCGAACCGACGAGCGCATTTCGTCGATGAGCAGCTCATGATCCGAACCGGTGATGCCGTGCATCTCGATCTGGATGTCCCCGGCGATTTCCTTCTTCTTGGTATCGATCGCCATCGCAACCGAAGCGAATCCGGTCGCTCCCAGGTTGCTGCGCTCATCCAAGACGTTTTGGTTGGTATCGCCAACGGAAAGACCATCCACATAGACGATGCCGTGCTGGACGACCTCGCCCCTTACGATGCTGTCACCGGTCAGTTCCAAGGTGTCGCCATTGTCCATGATGAAGATGGAATCCTCGGGGACGCCGGTCTGTTCCGCCAATCGCGCATGGGCGCGTAGGTGGACCGATTCGCCATGCACGGGCATGAAGGCCTTGGGCTTGACGATGGACAGCACCAGTTTGAGTTCTTCGGAACCCGCATGGCCGGAGACATGGACCTGGGCCCTGCTCTTGTCGTAGACATCGCAGCCCATCTTGGAAAGCAGGTTGATGATGCGGGTGACCGCTTTTTCGTTACCGGGAACGGGTGTCGCACTGATGATGACCGTGTCGCCCGATTCTATGCTGATGGTCTTATGTTCGCCGTTGGCGATGCGTGCAAGCGCGCTCAAGGGCTCACCCTGAGACCCGGTGCACATGACCACAACCTGCTCGGGCGGGATGCCGTTGAGCTCGTAGGCGTCGATCAGGTTGTTGTCCGAGATGCTCAGGTAATGCAACTTGCGGGCGATATCGGTGTTCTGGATCATGGAACGTCCGGTAACGACCACCTTGCGCTTGTTTTCCACTGCCGCATCGCAGATCTGCTGCAGCCTGTGGATATGGCTGGCGAAGCTGGCGATGATAACGCGGCCCTTGGCGTTTGCGATGATGCTGCGGAGCGCCTGGCCCACCGTAGCCTCGGATGGGGTGAACGCTGTTTTGGTTGCATTGGTGGAGTCGCTCATCAGCAGGTCAACGCCTATTTCGGCAAAGCGGGCCATCGCGGCGAAGTCGGTGGTGATGCCATCGATCGGCGTCTGGTCCAGCTTGAAGTCGCCGGTATGCAGCACATTGCCGGCGGGGCTTTGGAAGAAGATGCCAACCGCGCCGGGGATGCTATGGTTCACCGAGAAGAAATCGCAGGTAAAGCACCCCAGTTTGACGGTGTCGCCTGGATTGATCTCGACAAGTTTGGCATTGGAGATCTTGTGCTCGTTGAACTTGCACTCGATCAAGCCCAGGGTCAGCTTCGTGGCGTAGATCTTAACGTCGCAGTCCAGGTCCTTGAGCAGATACGGAAGCGCGCCGATATGGTCTTCATGGCCATGGGTAATCACGATACCGCGAAGTTTTTCAGCGTTCTCGAGCACATAGGTGTAGTCGGGAAGAATCAGGTCGACTCCGGGATGGTCGTCATCGGGGAACATCAACCCCGCATCATCGATGACGATGTCGCCATTGCACTCGAATACGGTCATGTTATTGCCGATGGCGTCCAGGCCGCCCAGGGGTATCACGCGCAGTTTGCTCGCGGGGCGCTTAGGCCTCGACTTCCTGCCCGATTTCCTGAAGTTCCTCTTGGGTGCCGGAGCCTGCTCCGCACCGGAATCATCCTGATTGCGCGTCAGATGAGGACGCTCGCGCTTGATTTCGACATGCTTGTACGAACGCGTCCTCTTCTGGCGCTTCGAACCCTCTTCGGGCTTCATATTCTGTTGGGTCATACAGTTCCTTCTGCGTTACTGCAGAGCGCCGACCTTTCGCAGAACCTCTTCGAGTTCGCGGGTCTGCTCTGCCGTTGCATCCACCAAGGGGAGCTTTACGCCGCCAACAGGGAATCCCAGGCTGGCAAGCGCCTGCTTGACCAAGATGGGGTTGGAAGTAGCGAAAAGCTGCTTCATGATGGGGAGCAACGCCTCGTGAGCCGCCCATGCAGAGTCCCAATCCCCTGCTGCGCACAGCTCGACGATTTCCTTCATTCTTGCAGGAAGAACGTTCGCAGTGGTGCTGATCACACCCACGCCGCCCAGCTTCATGACGTCGTAGGTCAGCGCATCATCGCCGGAATATACGACGAAGCCTTCAGGAGCGTCATCGATAATCTGCTTGATCTGATCGAGGTCGCCCGATGCCTCCTTCACGCCGACGATGTTCTTGCAGTCACGTGCAAGGCGCAAGGTCGTTTCGGCCAGCATGTTGACGCCGCAACGACCGGGGATGTTGTACAGGATGATGGGCAGATCGACGGATTCCGCGATTGCCTTGAAGTGCTGGTACATCCCTTCCTGGGGAGGCTTATTGTAGTAGGGCACAACCGTCATAAGCCCATCGACGCCAACCTGTTCGGCACGCTTGGCCAAGTCGATGGATGCTTCGGTGTTGTAGGAACCCACGTTTGCAACGATAGGAGCCTCGCCACCGCATTCGTTCTTCATCAATTCAAAAAGGCGAACCTTATCTTCGGTGGAGATGTTGGGACTCTCACCGGTGGTAGCAGCGATCATCAGACAGTCGCTTCCACCTTCCAGAAGACGGTGACCCAGTTCAACAGCGCGCTTGAAGTCAACATTCTTATCCTGGTCGAAAGGTGTGACCATTGCAGGGATAAGCCTGCCGAATGTAAGGCTGGATGACTGCGTCATAGTGTTCTCCTTTTCTATACACAGGGTACGCACGGATTCGTGCGACTCCTTATTATCACATTTAGCAATGCATGTATGGGAAAGTGCTCAGTTATTCCATCATGAAATTCTCGAGCCCAACGATAAGGCCTTCCAATTCGCTGACACGACGGATACCAAGAAGGACGCCGGGCATGTAGCAATCGGTGCTCCAGGATTCATGCTTGATGGTCAGCGCCTGGCCCATCGAGCCGAAGATGACCTCCTGGTTGGCGGAAAAGCCCATGCTGCGTACTGCATGGACGGGAACGCCGTTCACGAGTGCGCCGCGTGCGCCTTCCATTCCGGGCATTTCGGTTTCCTTGCCGGGAGCACTCGATTCGAATCCCCTCGCGTCGCCGATCAGCTGGGCGGTTCGCACGGCAGTGCCGCTGGGAGCATCCTTCTTGCGGCAGTGATGGAATTCGATCACTTCGGCTTCAGGGAAGAAGGGTGCTGCGACCTTGGCGAATTCCATCATCAGTACAGCACCGGTGGTGAAGTTGGGTGCGTAGAACAGGCAGGTGCCCTGAGGTGCCAAGGCTGCCAGCTCCTCGAGCTTTTCGTTGGAAAGACCGGTGGTGCCGATCACGCAATCGATGCCCGCGGGGAGTGCCGTGCGAATGTTTCCCTCAACGGAGGAAGGTTGGGTGAAGTCGACCATCACGTCGAACTTTTCCGCAGCGATCGCTTCCTCGAGCGATTTGTACAGCGGATACTCGGTTTCGGCGGATACTACATCGACGCCGCAAACGAGTTCCATATCATCGGCGGCGGAAACGGCCTTGACGATAGAGGCTCCCATACGGCCCAAACAACCGACGACTGCAACCTTGATCACGATGGCTCCTTCCTTCCGTTACTTCGTTTCCCTATTCGAGCGCAGCCTGGGGCTGCGCGATGTACATGCTATTCCCCGATACCCGCAAGCTCGGCGACTGTTTTCCGATCGTAAGGGCTCACAACCGCGATCGTGGGTTCCTGGGTGAGGATCTGCTGGGCGATGTCTTTCACATCTTCGCAGGTCACGCTACGGTAACGTTCCACGATCTCTTCAGGTGAGAGCAATTCATTGCCCATGGTAGTGCCTCGGCCTGCACGGATCATGCGCGAATTGCTGGATTCCAAACCCAGCAGAAGCTGGCCGCAGATACCTTCCACGGTCTTCGACAATTCTTCCGAATCGGTACCGTCTTGGGCCATCTTAGCCAACTCGGTACGGGTGATGTCGATGACGCGCTTGATGTTTTCGGGACGTGTGCCCGCATAAACGGCGAAAGTACCCAGCCCCTGGTTGAGGCTCTGGGAAGTGAATACGGAATACACCAGACCGTTCTTTTCCCTTACTTCCTGGAATAAGCGGGAGCTCATGGTGCCGCCGAGCATGTTGCTCATCACGCTTGCCGCGAAGCGACGGGGGTCGTTCGTAGGTATGAAGGGCATGCCGTAGAGGATATGGGCCTGCTCGATATCCTTCGTCTGCACCGCGAGGCGCGCACGGTCTCCGAAACCTTCGAGGTCGCGCACGGCCTTCGGCCCCTGGGGCATATCCGCGAACAGGGAATTGCACAGGTCCACCAGGTGGTCATGGTCGACATTGCCTGCGGCAGCCACCGTCAGGTTTCCGCTTACATAGTGTTCGCGGTGGAATTCCAGGCAGTTTTCCTGTTGGTACCCCGAAACATGCTCCCTCGTGCCCAACACGGGAAGACCCAGGGGATGGTCGGGCAGGATATTCGCGAAGAACAGGTCGTAGACCACGTCATCGGGCTGATCTTCTGCGCGGGCGATTTCTTCGATGACCACTTCCCTTTCGGGTTCAATGGTTTCGTTGGAGAATTCCGAGTTGATGACCATGTCGGCCAGGATGGGAAGCGCGGCATCAAGCTTCTCATCGACCACGCGTGCGTAGTAGCAGGTGTATTCCCTGCTGGTGAATGCATTGAGCTCGGCGCCCAGGGCATCGAATTGGCTCGAGATATCGAAGGCGGTCCTGGTAGGCGTGCCCTTGAACATCATATGCTCCATGAAGTGGGTGAGCCCCGCTTGGTCTGCGCGCTCGTCGCGGCTGCCCACGTTGAACCAAAGGCCCAAGGAAACGCTGCGCACTCCCTGCATCAAATCGGTAACGATGGTGATGCCGTTTTCAAGGACGGTCTTCCTATATGCCATGAAGGAACCTGCTTTCTGTGAAGTGGGCACATCGGGTGCCCTTCGATGTCCGTTCGCAATGATACGACAAATCGCCTGATTGCGCGCCCACTCAAAACAAGGAACGGAACCCCGAAGGGTCCCGTTCCGGTAATGCACTGCTCTGCGAATGCCTAGCTGCGGTTGCGGGGCCTGCGATAGTCGCTACGGCCGGAATCGCGGCGATTGCCGCGGTCTCCGCGGTCGCGACGCTGGGCGTCCTTGTATCCGCCGCGCTTCGCACCGCCGTTTGCGGCAGGGGAAGCATCCGGGGCGCTGGGCTTATCGATGCGGTCGAGGCTGATCTTGCCGTTTTCGGCAATCTCGATGACCTGGACCTTTACCGTGTCGCCCTGGTTGAGCACATCTTCGACCTTGGCAACGCGGCCGTTTGCCATGCGGCTGATATGCAGCAAGCCGTCCTTGCTGGGGGTAAGGCGGACGAATGCACCGAAATCCTTGATGCCGACGACTTCGCCCTCGTAGATCTCGCCCACTTCGGGTTCCTTGACGATAGCCAGGATAGCGGCCTTGGCAGCATCGCCTGCAGGACCTTCGACTGCGGCGATACGTACGGTACCGTCTTCTTCGATTTCGATGGTTGCGCCGGTTTCCTCCTGAAGCGCGCGGATGACCTTGCCGCCGGTGCCGATGACCTCGCGGATCTTGTCGACGGGGATCTTGATGGTCTCGATGCGGGGAGCGTACTGGGACAGCTCGGCACGGGGTTCGGCGATTTCTGCGAGCATGGCCTTGAGGATGTGGGCACGGCCTTCCTTGGCCTGCTGCAGGGCGCGGCCCAGGATTTCGGTGGACAGGCCGCGGGCCTTGTTGTCCATCTGAAGGGCAGTGATGCCCTTTTCGGTGCCGGTGACCTTGAAGTCCATGTCGCCCAGGAAGTCTTCCAGGCCCTGGATGTCAGAAAGGATGACCACGTCGTCGCCTTCCTTGATAAGGCCCATAGCGATACCGGAAACAGGTGCGGAAATGGGCACGCCGGCATCCATCAGCGCCAAGGTGGAACCGCAGGTGGAAGCCATGGAGCTGGATCCGTTGGATTCCAGGATCTCCGAGACGACGCGGATGGCGTAGGGGAAGGAATCCTCGTCGGGCAGCACGGGAAGAAGGGCGCGCTCGGCAAGTGCGCCATGGCCGACTTCGCGGCGCTTGGGAGCGCCCATGCGTCCCACTTCGCCGGTGCAGTACGGCGGGAAGTTGTAGTGGTGCATGTAGCGCTTGCCTTCGGCGGGATCGATGGTATCCAGACGCTGGCCATCGCGCAGGGTGCCCAGGGTGCAAACGGAAAGCGCCTGGGTCTGGCCGCGCTGGAACAGGCCGGAGCCATGCACGCGGGGCAGATAGCCGGGAACGATGTGCAGGGGACGGATCTCATCGGCGCGGCGGCCGTCGGCACGCTCGCCGGTGGAGACAACCATCTCGCGCATGGCGCGCTTTTCGAGCGCCTTGCAGGCTGCGGCGATGTCGGCACCCCAAACGGCACGCTCGTCTTCGTTGAAGTCGTTTTCCTTGATCTGGGCCTTCAGCGCCTCGATCTTGGCGATGCGGGAGAGCTTGTCCGCATCATGCAGCGCGGCGGACATCTCACCGTAATGGCGCTCAACGCGCTCGGCGATGCTGGGGTCTGCCTGATGGAGCTTGTATTCCATGGGCTGGGGAGCGACGCGCTCGATGAAACGTGCCTGGGCGGCGCAGAATTCGGCGATGGCCTTCTGGCCAAATTCCATGGCGGCGAGCATGTCCTCTTCGGAAATCTCATTCGCACCGGCTTCGACCATGCTGATGTAATCGGCGGTACCGGCAATGGTGAGCTCTACGTCGCTGAGCTCCTGCTCTTCATAGGTGGGATTGACGATCCATTCGCCGGTTTCCACATTGCGGGCGATGCGCACGCAAGCAGCGGGGCCGTCGAAGGGGGCACCGGCGCACAGAAGCGCTGCGGAGGCGCCGCCGACGCAGATGCAATCGGGAGGATTCTGGCCATCGCACACGAAGGTGGTGGCAACTACGTGGACTTCCTGCTTGAAGCCATCGGGGAATCCAGGGCGGATAGGTCGGTCGATCATTCGAGCGGTAAGCGTACCCTTTTCGCTGGGACGGGACTCGCGCTTCAGGTAGCCGCCGGGGATCCTGCCGACCGCATACATCTTCTCGATGAAGTCGACGGTGAGCGGGAAGAAGTCGTAATCCTTTTCCTCGCTGCTGACGACCGCGGTGAGCAGCACCGTGGTTTCGCCTTGGGTGACAAGCACGGATCCGGATGCCTGCTTGGCAAGCTCGCCGGTTTCAAGACGATAGGTCTTACCGTACAGCTCGAACTCTTCTACGATCTTGTTCATGAAATGATGTTTCTTTCTCTTACCTTCACGCCGTATTGCGGGAAGCTTCTTCGCGACAGGCTCTCTTTCCCCTATCGCACGAGCAACTGCGTCCTTCGCAGTCGACCGCTTGCATCAACGATGCGGTATATACAACTGAAGCCCGCCGGAGCGGGCCTCAGAAGCAGACAAACTAGATGTTGTCGCGGATGCCGAGCCTCTTGATGAGTGCGCGGTACTCTTCGATGTCGCGGTTCTTGATGTACTTCAGCAGACCGCGGCGCTTACCGATGAGCATCATCAGACCACGACGGGTGTGATTGTCCTTCTTGTGTACCTTCAGGTGCTCGGTCAGATTGCGGATGCGCTCGGTCAGGATGGCAACCTGAACCTCGGCGGAACCGGAGTCCTTTTCGTCCTTGCCGTATTCCTTCATGAGTTCTGCAACGCGTTCCTTGGAGATGCTGTACCTGCTAGGCATGTTCTTCCACCTTTCAAAACAAGGCCGGTTTCTTACCGGCGCTTTCCTGTATTCACTCCCCTCTGAGTGGCATGCTGGTGGTGCATGCAGACCAAGCGAGGAGCACTGCTGTGAAAACACAGCCTGATTATTGTAGTATGACGCCCTGCGCTATGGGCATGCCGCCAAGGCGAAATCACCGTTTCCGCACATCTTCAAACAGCGGAAAGCGACTGGAGAATATGCGCTCACTGCTTTCCGGCTTCAGCTTGGGTCCGTGTCCAACGTCTAAACGGCATCGGGCGAAGCAAGCACGCTAGAACAGACCGCAGGAAAGCAGGAAGGATAGCGACTTCAGATTCGTGGAAAGGTTTTCCCTAAGCCAGGTCTGCATGAAGTGGAGCACGGCGAACGACGATTCCGGCAGCATCTGCAGTGCTTCCACCTGTTCGAAGGTACTGCATAAGAGCGCTTGCGACCAACTGACGACCCGGGGATCCACGCGCGTGGTTTCGAAGGCATTCGCGCAATGCGGGCAGACCACTCCCCCATCGGAAAAGGAGAACGCGAGCGTTGCGCTGCAAGAAGCCGCATCGATCGGCTGCGCACAGCAGATGCATTCGGACAAAGAAGGCCGAAACCCCAGCATGGCGACCAGCTTGAGCAGGAACGCGGCTGTGATGGAGGGCGCGAGCTCGATGTCGACGCCTTCGAGCCTATCTAGGGCGGCGCAGGACATATCGAACAGGCGTGGAATCTCCAGATCCTCATGCGCGGTTGCCGCCAAGGCCTCCACAACAGGCGAGGCAGCCGCATTGCGGTCGATCTGGCTGCGTAAGGCAAGATGCGGGGATACGCATCTTGCCTCGGAGAACACATGGAGGCTCCTGCCCTGCGCGATCAGGCAGTCGCACACGGAAAAGACCTCTAAGCGCGAGGCGAACTGGCTCGTCGGCTTACGGGCGCCCTTCGCAACTCCGCGCAGAAGCGAACCGTCCTGGCAAAGGGCGGTGATGATCAGGTCGGATTCTCCCAGTTTGGTTTTCCTCAGAGAAAGTATCCTGCCCGAAAACGCAGGCTTTGCCATTAAATGCCTTCTCCGTAGCCGAACCTGCGGATCTGGTTCAGGTCGCGACGCCAATTCTTGCGCACCTTCACGCGTAGGTCCAGGAACACCTTGCTACCCAGGAACTGCTCCAAGTCGTTGCGCGCTTCGGTTCCGATGCGCTTGAGCGCAGACCCCTTCTTGCCGATGATGATGCCCTTCTGGCTGTCGTGCTCGACGTAGATGGTGGCATAGATGCGTTCGAGATCGCTTTTCTTGACGTATTCCATTTCCTCGACGGCAACACCCACGGCATGGGGCACCTCGTCGAAGAAGGAGCGCAGGATCTTCTCGCGGATGAATTCCGCCACGATGACCTCGATGGACTGGTCGGTATCCATGTCAGCCGGGAACCACATGGGGCCTTCGGGCATAAGCTCGGCCACTGCCTGGATGAAGCCTTCCACGTTTTCGCCCGTCAAAGCGGAAAGCGCCACGACAGAATCCCATTTACCGGCTTCAAAGGCGGCTTGGCGCTGGGCTTCGACGGTTTCGTCATCAACCAGGTCGGTCTTGGTCAGGACCAGGACCTTCTTGGCCTTCGATGCCTGCACCTGGCGAACGACCCAAGCATCGCCCCGTCCGAAGGGTTTGCTGCAGTCGAGCAGGAATGCCGCTGCATCGATTCCCTCCAAGCCCTTGATAGCGGATTCGTTCAATTCTTCGCCCAGGGCGTCGTGGGGCTTATGCAGGCCCGGGGTGTCGACCATGACGAGCTGGAATTCCGGCCTGGTCAAAACGGCATTGAAACGATGGCGCGTGGTTTGGGCCGTGTCGCTGGTGATGGCGATCTTGTGTCCCACAATGGCGTTTACCAGGGTTGACTTGCCCGCGTTGGGCCTGCCGATCATGGCAACGAAGCCGGAGCGGAAGGATTCATCACGGTATCCCAGTGTCTGTTCAGGCATATTCCCTCTCTATGGTTCGGATCTCTTAGAAGAGCTTGGGCACGAAAATTATCAGTGCGATTATAGAGGATACCGCAGAAAGAACCAGAACCGCCGCCGCTGCGCAATCTTTCGCAAGTTTAGCCACGGGATGGATTTTCGGGCACGCGAGGTCGACCACCGCCTCCAGGGCGGTATTGAGGCATTCGCCCGCCAGCACCAAGCCGATGCAGATCAGCACGACGCAGGTTTCCACGCATGAGACGCGCAACAGCCAACACAGGAAGATCGCCAAGGCAGCCACGCCAACTTGGATGCGGAAGTTGCGCCCTTTGAAGCTTGCCGATAAGCCCTCGCAGGCATATCGGAAGGATGGGAGGAAACCCGCGCCCTTACCGGTGCCGGGGATCATCGGCTGCGCCAAGCAGCCAGGATGCGCCGTTCGAGCGCCTCCATCACTTCGGCCTCATCGTCTTCGATGTGGTCGTAACCGCACAGATGGAGCAGCCCGTGGGTAAGCAGAAGTTCGATTTCCTCCTGGAAGGTGGTGCCGAATTCCTCGGTCTGCCTCATCGCCACATCGACGGCAATGACGATGTCACCCAATTCGAAGGGGATATCCACCCCATCGGGCATAGCCATGTCGTCTTCGAAGTCGTCATCGAAACCATCGCACTCGAAGCTGAGCACATCGGTCGGGCCCTTCTTGTCACGATAGGTTTCGTTGAGATAGGCGATTTCCCCATCATCGACGAAGCTGATGGAAACCTCGGTGTTCTGGGGCTTTTCTTCCCACTCCAGGACGAAACGCGCAAGCTCTGCGATGGGCAGGGGCTCGACGTCTTCGGGCCGGTAATCGTAGTTGATTGCGATATCCATGCTATTCCCCTTCTTCCATGGACCGTTCGCGTTTCGCGTTTTCCTTCTTCTTGCGTGCGCGCAGCTGGAGCTGTTCGTCACGATCGTACGCTGACACGATAGCAGCAACCAGGGAATGGCGCACGACATCGGCTCCGGAGAAATCGCAGAAGGCGATATCATGGAGTCCCTCGAGGATGCGTCGTACCTGCTTCAAACCGGAAACTCCCTTCGGCAGGTCGAGCTGCGTGATATCCCCGGTAACCACCATCTTCGAGCCGAATCCCAAGCGGGTGAGGAACATCTTCATCTGCTCGGGAGTGGTGTTCTGGGCTTCGTCGAGGATGATGAAGCTGTCGTTCAAGGTGCGTCCGCGCATGAAGGCGAGCGGCGCAATCTCGATCACCCCGTCGTCGAGCAGACGGTTGGCGCGGTCCACATCGAGCATATCGAAAAGGGCATCGTACAAGGGGCGGATATACGGATCGATCTTCTCGTTCAGGGTGCCGGGCAGAAAGCCCAGGTTCTCCCCCGCCTCTACCACGGGACGGGTAAGGATTATCCTACCCACTTCCTTCCTGTGGAGGGCGGCCACGGCCATGGCCATGGCAAGATAGGTCTTACCGGTACCCGCAGGCCCGATGCCGAAGGTGATGGTGTTTTCTCGGATGGCGTCGATATAGAGCTTCTGACCTGTGGTCTTGGGGCGGATAGCCTTTCCACGATACGTGAGGATGATATCTTCGCGCAAAGAGCTTGGGGAGAATTCTCCCGTGTGGAGCAGGTCGATAGCATGGCGCACATATTCCAAGTCGGGGCATTGCCCGCCTTCCACCATCTTGATCAGATCGGTGAAGAGCATGGTGAGGGAATGGACCTCGGCTGCATCGCCGGTGATGGAGATGCGGTTTCCCCTGACCAGGATATTCGAGCGGAAGGATTCCTCGATGAGTCGTAGGAGCTTGTCGCCCGGCCCTACCAGGGCGGCCATATGAACGGTATCCGGAACGGAAAGGGTGATATTTGCATCGCTTGTCATACGCGGAATACTCCGTTTTCATCTAATCGGGCCAATGTGCAATCCAACAGCGCACCGCGGGTGACGGGCTGATCGAAACGGACGGTAAAGAAGGACTCGGTCGTACCCTGCCCATCCTCTTCGACGAGTACGCCTTCTGAAGTGCCCAACCTGCGCTGCTGTTCCTGTTGGCGTACTTTCGCCGCCAAGCCACGCAAACGTCGCGCACGGTCGGAAACCACTTCGGCGGGAACCTGGTCTTCCCTGACGGCGGCAGGGGTACCAGCCCTGCGCGAATAACGGAAGATATGGACCTTGGAGAACCTGCAATGCTCGACCATATCGAGTGTCTGCTGGAAGTCCTCCTCCGTCTCGCCGGGGAATCCCACGATGATATCGGTCGAAAGGGACATGCGGGGAATGCGTTCATAGAGGGTATCGACAAGATCCCTGAATGCTCGGGCGTCGTAATGCCTGTCCATTTCGGCAAGCACCTTGGAGCTTCCCGATTGCAGGGGAAGATGCAGATGACGGCAGATTCTTCCCCCTGAACGGGCGATCATGTCCACGATCCCGTCGGTGATGCTGGGCGGTTCAATACTCGAGATGCGGATGCGCGCCTCGGGGAGCTCGTCGATCAAACGAGCGAGCAGGCCCTCCAAGCGCATCCCCCTGAAATCGTAGTTACCCAAGTCGATACCCGTGAGCACTATCTCGCGCGCACCGGCAAG
>Ga0129308_1002527_pt1 | contig 15184 bp, 14 predicted proteins | sample L827metagenome_FD_94440 | JGI IMG/M metagenome (GOLD analysis project Ga0129308, IMG submission 94440) | Ring-tailed lemur group fecal microbial communities from Wisconsin, USA - L827 metagenome | ecosystem: Host-associated > Mammals > Digestive system > Large intestine > Fecal | place: USA...
AAAGGTGGCGGCCTGTGCCAGAACGCAGCGGGACATCACAGTCCGGGCAGCCGGGATGCTGCGTCCGGGCGGCTTGATGCTGTACTCTACGTGTACGTTTTCCGCGGAAGAAAATGAGGGAACGATCGCGTACCTGCTCAAACAGTGCCCGGAGCTTGAACTGATCGATCTGCCGCAGTACGAGGGCTTTGAGCCGGGGCGGCCTGAATTGCTCAGGCGGTTAGGGACAAAATGTGGAGGCTTTGAGCCAGACTATTTAGAATTACCTGAATGTTCAGAAAAACAATGTGAAGATTATAGATCGGGCTGTCCGGAGGTATCCGGGCTTTCGGAGGCGGGATATGAGAGCCTGCGCAAATGCGTGAGGATTTTTCCGCATAAAATGGGCGGGGAGGGGCACTTCCTTGCATTGCTTCACAAAAAAGAAATGGTTGGTACGCGGCCCGGCATTGCGGTACCTGCTTTAGAGCCGGAATCACTACGCGGGATCGGGGAGGCGCGGGGCGACCAGAAGGAAACTTTGGGAAAAAGCAGCGCGCCTGTACGGGAGGCCGATTATCCGACACGCAATGCATCCGCACAAAAATCCGTCCATCCGTCCCGTGGCATATCTGCCGGGAACGCGGCCCGCTCAACGTGCGACACACCCGCACAGCAGCCCGTCCATCTGTCTTGCGCCATATCTGCCGGGAACGCAGCCCGCGGGGCACGCGGCACGCTCCCCCGCAAGTCCAACCGCCCGTCCCGCGGCACACCTGCACAGAAGTCCGGCCGTCCGGCCCGCGACGATGAGCAGGTGCTGCGCGAATTTATGCAGGATGTCACAATGGACTGGCGCATGGATCAGATTGAGGTGCGCGCAGGCCAGGCATATTTTATCCCGGAGCCGCCGCAGATCAGCGGAGGCATCCCGTTTTTGCGAAACGGCCTGTACCTTGGCGAATTGAAAAAGGGACGCTTCGAGCCGTCGCAGTCCTTCGCAATGGCCTTACGTGCCGGAGAGTACCGCAATACGGTCAGCCTGAGCCAGAATGACGACCGTGTCCGCAGATATTTAAGCGGCGAGACGATAGAACTTACCGACGACGAGCTGCAGACAGCAGCGAACGGCTGGCGTCTCGTTTGCGTGGACGGTTACCCGCTCGGCTGGGGCAAGCTCGTGAACGGTACTCTGAAAAATAAGTATCATCCGGGCTGGCGCATGACGGTTTCTTAACCCTTTACCGCCCCCGAGGTCATTCCGGAAACGATATATTTCTGACCGAGAATGTACACGACAAGAACCGGAAGAACCGTCAGGATAATGTCAGCGCAGACCAGATTCCAGGATTGCGTGTATTGTCCGAAAAAGTTGTAGACCGCCAGTGTCATCGGCATTTTGTCGGAGCCGTTCAGGTAGTAGACTGCCATCGTGAAGTCGTTCCAGGTCCCCATGAAGTTCAGGACAAACAGAGTTGCCACAACCGGCTTCATGAGCGGGAAAATGATGCGCCCAAAGAGGCTGAAAGCGCCGCAGCCGTCGATTACCGCCGCCTCGTCCAGCTCTCTTGGAATACCGCAGACGAAGCCGTGCGCAATGAAAAAGCTGGTCGGAATGCCGAGCGCCGCATACAGAATAATGATCCCCGTGCGGGTATTCAGCAGTCCGAACGTGGACATGACCTTCATCAGAGTAATATTGTTGACCGGGAGCGCAATGCCTGCGATCAGCAGATAGTACAGCATGCGGCAGGAGCGCCGTCCTGCGCGGGCGATGACATATGCAGCCAGTAGGCATACGACGATCAGGAGCACGGTGCTGAGAAGAGCGTAGGAAAAGCTGTTCAAAAAGCCCTTCAGCAGATGGCCGCGCTCGATCACGGTCGCGTAGTTTTCAAATAAAAATTTCTCCGGCAGGGAAAAATCCATCAGATAGGCTTCGCCCTGCGATTTGAAAGAGTTCAGAAGCACGATCAGAAAAGGCAGTATAATGACGATAGTGAGCATCCAGGCTATGATATTTTGCAGAAGCCGGATGATGAATTTCTTTTTTCTCATAAATCAGTACACCGCCTTTCGATTGATAACCTTGAGGATGACAAAGGAAACTGCCATCGTCAGCAGCGCGAGAATCGTAGATACCGTCGAACCCATAGCATAATTGCCGCGGGAAAATTCAGAAAAGACGACCGTATTCATCACGTCCGTTGCATAGCCGGGGCCGCCGTTTGTCAATACATATACGATATCAAAGACGCGCAGGCCGTAGGAAACGCTGAGAACGACATTAACCGTGATCGTCGGGACCAGAAACGGGATCATCACGTGCTTTACCTTCCCCCAGAAGCCCGCGCCGTCCATCTCCGCCGCTTCATAGTATTCCCGCGGGATCGCCTGAATCCCGGCGATGAAGATTACCATTCCATAGCCGACGCCTTTCCATGTATCGACGCAGATGATCGAGCCGAAGGCTGTTTTGATATTGCCAAGCCAGTCATGTGCGAGCCAGCCAAGCCCTAAAGACTTCAGAACCAGATTCACAAAGCCGGTAGACGGGTGAAGCATAGCCTTAAATACAAGACCTACGATCAGCATGGAAAGCACCTGCGGTGCAAAGGCAACCGCACGGTGAAAATTCGAAAGACGGATCTTCTCCGTAAACAGGATTGCCATTGCAAGCGCAAGAACTGTTTTTACGGTAGTGGAAATGACCGTAAAAGCAAGTGTATTTTTGATAAAGAGCAGGTAATTTGACTTACCTGAAAATACTTTCTGAAAGTTTGCCAGTCCGACAAAGCTTATCGTATCCTTAAAACGGTTCCAGTCAGTCAGTGCGTAAAACATACCCATCACGGATGGCACCAGATACAGGAGCAAAAACAACACAAGCGCGCCGATCGTAAAATACCACGGATAGATTTTTTTCTCATTCATAATTATTCCGCCCAGTTTTCATCGCCCTGCAGGAGTGCCTGCTCATCTCTGCGGTCAGATACATTCTGCAGAACCTCTTCCGGAGTCAGAGCGCCCGCATACATTGCTGCGACGTCTTTTCCGGTGTCGTTCCAGTTAATTCCGGTGTAGAGCACAGATACCTGCATGACAGCTCCTTTGTCGATAGAGTCCAGATAATCCACATACGACTGCGGATACTGCGGTGCGATTTCCGGCCAGCAGATCGCGATACATTCCGGATCGCCCTCAAGTCTCTCCTGCAATACCTCCGGGCTTGCCAGATAGCGGAAAAATTCTTTTGCTTCTTCGATGTGCTCACTGGTTGCGCTGATGAAGTACGCGTTGCTTGCAGCAGCGGTACCGATGCACTGCGCGTCTGCGAAAGGCATGGTGAAGATGCCGATCTTGCCTTCCATTTCCGGATACTGCTCCACAAGAGACTGTTCCCAGCCAAAGCCCTCAAGCGTCATCGCGTAGGTTCCGTCTGCGATCGCCTTGTAGTCGCCTGTCATGCTGTTGGACATATAATCCTCACCGTAGAAGCCCAGCTCCTGGAATTCCTTCATCTGCTGAAGAACCGTGAGCGCCTCCGGAATGTCGGTGATCTTCATCTCGTTCTTGTTCAGCTTGTCATAAAGCCCCTCGTTCTGCTGATTGTAGAAACCGCCCAGCTCATAGAACGGAAGCTGCTGATGCCAGCCGTCCTGCACTGCCTCATAGATTGGGATGATACCGGCGTCCTTGATTGCCTGGCAGACCGTTTTGAATTCCTCGTAGGTGGTCGGCACTTCAAGGCCAAGGTTCTCAAAGATTTCCGTATTATAATAGTACCACCATACCTTATAGCCCGGGAACGTGATACCGTAAACGTTATCTCCCACGGACACGGACGGGATTACAGACGGATCCATACGCTGTACCCACTCCTCGTCGGTGAGCGGCACGAAGTTTGCAGTCGGCTTCCACTGGTCCTCGAGCGCGATCGGATCGGAGTCTACGCAGACAATATCCGGAGCTTCGCCAACGCCGATCTTAGTGTTCAGAACCTCTTTCCACTGAGCGTCCGGCGTGATCTGGAAGTCAATCTTCACGCCCGTTTTTTCCTCGTATTCCTTCGCGATCTGCTGGACGATGCCGCTGCTCGGAAGTCCTGCCTGATGAGAGCCAAACGTCAGAGTCACGTCCTTTTTCTCCTCTGCCGCTGCCACCATGCCAAGGCATCCAATCGCCATAGCAGCCGTCAATACCATAATCGTCTGTTTCTTCATTCTTTTTTCCTCCTTTGATTTCTGTGTGTAAATGATTGAGTTTGGTGAAAAATCGTGTTTTTGAGCTCTCGAGTGCTTTGAATCTATTATATATAACGTGAGGCAATAATTGAATGGACAAAAAATACCAGTGTTTTGCACAAAACGGACTTCTGTTTTGTTTTATATGTTGGTGCAAGTTGACAAGTATCAATAAATGTGTATAATGAATTTAGTGAAAAATCGTGATTTTGGGTTCTCTGTGTGAGTTTTTACTCTATATAATCCGGAGGGCTTATGCATAGGAAAAAGAAAAGAACGCTGAAAATGAAGCTGTTCAGGGGATATTCCCTGCTCTTTATTTTGATGTGGATTGTGTTTGCTGTCTTTATTTATCTGTATTTTTATGCGCAGATCCGGCAGCAGGTGATCAGTCGGCAGGAGCAGGTATGTTCTACGGTAAATGAGGCGCTGCAAAATAAAATTGACGTCTGCGATACGCTGGCGATGAATATTTTGTATTCCCGTCCTGTCCGTGACAGCTTCGAAAACCAGATTTCTTTGCTGGAACAGGCAGATCAGTTGGATGATACGGATCTGCTTTATTTGAATGCTTCCAGATGCTCGGAAGCTCTCTCGAATGTCGTCGGGATGACCGAAGACATTGCGCAGGTGAATCTGTATGACTTTTCGGGGAACATCATCGGCTACGGGCAGTATAACGGACACTTTTTCGGAAATATGGAAAAGATCGGGTGGCTGGAGCCGACGCGGATGCTGTACGGCCGGAAATTCATCAGCGCGCCGCATAAGATGGAGTGGATCTACAAAAATTTTGCATGGGGTGACGAGACCTATATTTCGCTGACGCGTGCGTACAAAAATTACGAGTACAAGGATATCGGGTATGTCGAAATCGTGCAAAGCTGCGGGGATTTTTTTGATTATACGGAGGATATCCTTGAGGAAGCGCCGGAGCTTGCGATCTGCATGTTCAACAGCCGCGGGGAGTGCATTTATCCTTATGAAGATGCGGCGGGATGCCGGGAGCTTCTGGAGAGGTACGATGTGCAGAAGGAGGCGGATACGCTGCGGATGGAGATAAACGGCGAGAAGCGGCTTGTCTCCGGCAGGACGGTTCCGGGCGTGCGGCTGACGATACTGATTTCACAGCCGGAAAGCGTAATTCACCGGACGCTGGTGGATTTTAACAAGTTCTTTTTTGTGCTGGTTACGACGTTTCTGGCGATGGTTCTTCTGCTGTCCCTCGTGCTTGCGAATAAGGTTACGCAGCCGCTTCTGAATCTGCGTTCTGCGATTCAGGATGTGAGCCTGCCGTCACTGTCGATCGCGCCTGCGTCCAGGCCGCTGACAGAGAACAATGAGATTGAGGAGATTGCGGACGTAATCACGTCGTTCAATTCCATGTATGCGACGCTCAGCCAGACCGTAAACGAACTGCTTTTTGCAAAAAGCGAGGAGATCAATCTGAAAATCCTTGCGGTGCAGGCGCAGATGAACCCGCATTTTCTCTATAATAACCTCACAAACATTGCGATCATGGCGGAGGAGGAAATGAATCCGCAGATCATTAAAACCTGCAACGACATCGTTTTTATGCTTCGGTATATCGCGGTGCAGAACACCCAGGGGGTAGAGCTGCAGCAGGAGCTGGATTACACCCACCGCTATTTAAATTGTATGAAAATCCGTTATGAGGATGATCTGGAGATTCATCTGGACATTCCGGACTGTATGCGGACGCTGATCGTGCCGAAGCTGGTTTTGCAGCCGCTGGTGGAAAACTCCATAAAATACGGGCTTACCGGTACGCCGCCCTGGACGGTCAGGGTACAGGGAAGCTGTGCAAATCACATGTGGCGCATTACCGTGACGGATGGGGGCGGCGGATTTTCCGAAGAGGCTCTGAAGCGGCTGCAGGACGAAACAGCGGAGTTCGACCGGACAGCGCAAATCCCGAAGCTGAAATTAAGCGGAATGGGCCTTTTAAATATCTATATCCGGATGAAGCTTTTGTACCGGGAGGATACGGTGTTTGAAGTGAAGAATCTTCCGGCAGGCGGGGCGAGTGTGACGTTGGGCGGCGTGATGACGTGACGCAGAGCAGCCTGTGAGGAGTACCTGACAAAAAGGGGGAGGCGCAGATGAATTATCCATGTCTGATCGTGGAGGATGAAGTGCTGTCGCGCAAAAATCTCTGCAAAAAGATACGTCAGTATGAAGAGTTGTTTTCACTGATGGGAGAGGCAAAAAACGGCAGCCACGCTTTGGAACTGATTGAAAGTACGAAGATCGTACCGGCGCTTGTAATTACGGATATTCAGATGCCGGTAATGGACGGGCTTGCCCTGGCGGAGCGCCTGTTTACGAACTATCCGCAGACAAAGATCCTTGTTCTGAGCGGCTACAATGATTTTAGCTATGCGCAGAAGGCGATCCACTACAATGTCTGCGATTACCTGTTGAAGCCGGTGGAGGACGGCGTTCTGTACGAATCGCTGCTCAGTATCAAGATGCAGCTTGATTCCGTATATCATGTCGGACGCCCGAATCCCGGCATTGTCACAGACGCGACGTCTCCGAAAAACGTGGTAGACAGAATCCGGAGCTATATCAGTATGCACTACACAGAAGAGCTCTCGCTGGACGATCTGGCGGAGCAATTCGGTTTTTCACCCGCGTACCTGCGGAGAATTTTTAAACAATATACAGAATATACGCCCTCACAATATCTGACGCATCTGCGTATCGGCGAGGCGAAGCGGATGCTTCTGACAAATGGGGAATTGAACGTTAACGCCATCGGGAAGCTGTGCGGGTACAAGGATCCGTATTATTTCAGCAGGATTTTCAAAAAGTGCACGGGAATATACCCCACAGAATACCGGTGCCTGCAAAGAACAGAACAGGAGAACTGAAATGAACAAAGAAGAATATCTTACAAAAATAGAAGAAGTGATTGCGGCGGGACCTTATGGCGCGTGCTGGGATTCCCTGTGCGGGCATCCGACGCCGGCGTGGTACAGAAAAGGAAAGTTTGGAATCTTTATTCACTGGGGCGTGTACAGCGTCCCCGCGTTCGGAAACGAATGGTATCCGCGCAATATGTATATCAAAGGCTCGGCCGAAAATCTGCATCATGTAGAAACCTACGGCCCGCTGAAGCAGTTCGGATATAAGGATTTTATCCCGATGTTTGGCGCGGAGCACTTTGACGCGAAGGCATGGGCGGATCTGTTTGCCGGGGCCGGGGCGCGTTTTGTCGTTCCGGTAGCGGAGCATCACGATGGTTTTCAGATGTATGCGAGCGACTTAAGCCCGTGGAACGCGGTGCAGATGGGCCCGCACAGGGACGTCCTCGGAGAACTGAAGGAGGAAGTGGAAAAACACGGCATGACGCTTGGAGCTTCCTCACACCGCGCGGAGCATTACTGGTTTTTTAACGGCGGACGCCAGATTCCGGAGGCCGATGTGAACGATCCGCAGTACGACGGGCTTTACGGCCCTGCGATGGGAATTACCAGAGATATGGACAATCTGTATGACAATGCTCCCACGGAGGAATTTATGCAGGACTGGCTGGTGCGCACCTGCGAGCTGATTGACCGCTACCAGCCCAAGCTGATCTATTTTGACTGGTGGATCCAGCAGTATATGTGGAAGCCGTATCTGCAGAAATTTGCGGCATATTACTATAACCAGGCGGCTAAGTGGGGCGTGGAGGTGGCGATCGACGCAAAATTTGACGCTTACGTGCACGGAAGCGCGGTCAAGGACCTGGAACGCGGCCAGTTGAACCATATCGCGCCGGATCTCTGGCAGAACGATACGTCCGTAGCCAAAAATTCCTGGGGCTATACGGAAGGCAACGATTATAAAAAGCCCTCTGATCTGGTGCTGGATCTCGTGGACGTGGTGAGTAAAAACGGCGTACTGCTCTTAAATGTCGGCCCGAAAGCAGACGGCACGATTCCGGAGGAGGACGCGCATATTTTGAGAGAAATCGGGAAATGGCTGGCGGTGAACGGTGAAGCAATCTACGATACGAGATACTGGAAGGTGTTCGGAGAGGGCCCGACGGTAGTGCCGGAGGGACATTTTACCGACACCTACGACAAGAATTTTACTGCGGAGGATATCCGCTTTACCAGCAAAGGGAATCAGATTTATGCGATTGTTCTCCGCTGGCCGGAGGACGGAGCCGTGCGCATCAAATCGCTCGGCAGCAATGTCCCTCATCTGAGATCGACGATCCGCGACGTGCAGGTGCTTGGAACAGAGCTTCATCCGGCATTTTACCGCAAAGAAACGCTGGAGATTTACTGTGGAAAAGGGATCGCGGCGGGCGATATGCCGGTGGTGCTGAAGATCACAATAGAATAAGAGCCTGAGATACGAAAATAAAACATTTATAGAGACTTTCCCGAATTACGCGGCGCTCCCGCACAGTACGGCATGACGGATGAATATTCAGAATATTTCGTGAAATTTGACGGATTTTAAAACTTTAAAAAACCTCTTGATTTTTCCACGGGATGATGCTATACTGAACAAGCTGAAACGAAGCAACACAATCTAACGATGCGTGGCTCAGCTTGGTAGAGCGCTGCGTTCGGGACGCAGAGGTCGCAGGTTCAAATCCTGTCGCATCGACTCAGTAAAGAGAGCCGCAGATCCGATAAATAAAGGATTTGCGGTATTTTTTATTTTCCATTCAAAGTACTATAATCCTGTAAAACTATTTTGCGGTACAAAATGCGGTACAAAATTTCTAAAACAAATCTGATGCAGCAATAGCCTGTATTTTGTGGATAATGTATATAGTACCCCATAACACGATCTGTTATAATACCTTAAAAGCAAGTGATAAAATAGCATATATACAAGCACAAAAGAGAGCAACTATATAGAAAGAGAGGGCGGAAGCAATGAGTAATAGAGAATATGCACATAAATTATTAGACAGGGTGCCGGAAAGTAAAATATTTTATATTATGGGTATTTTGGAGGGTGCAGCAATCCCGGCTGAGGAGCCAAATGCCGCAACAATAGCCGCTATGAGAGAGCTTGAAAACGGCGGCGGCGAATGTTTTGACACATTAGATGATTTGTGGTCAAGTCTGGAGGAGTAAAATGCTAAAAATCAAAGATTCCGGACAGTTTAAGAAGGACTATAAAAAATGTGTTAAGCGAGGTCTGAATATGGACTTGCTAAAACAGGTTGTTTCGGTGCTGGCAATTCCCGAGCCGCTGGATGCAAAAAACAAAGATCATGGATTGGCTGGGAACTATGGAAAATACAGAGAATGCCATATAACGCCGGACTGGCTATTGATTTACCGGTATGACGGCGAATATTTGGAACTTGTTAGAACAGGAAGTCATTCAGATTTATTTTAAAAACAATAAGAAAGAAAGGACGCAGAAAGAGAGGCATTGAGATCCTGAAATAAGGAGCTGGCGTACACCACCTGGAAATTTCACTTTCGGAGATATTCCGGCAGCGCCTGCACCGCATCCTTCGCAAGTGCCCCTTTTTCTGTCAAATCCTGTCTTATTCAATATTCGCCTTATCCAGATAAACCGCGCCCCAGTCGCACATAGCGTCTAAAATCGGGGCGAGCGTATTGCCGAAATCTGTTAATGAATATTCTGTTTTCGGGGGAACGACAGGATAGACCTTCCTGTTGATCAGCCCGTCACGTTCAAGCTCTCTTAGCTGCTGTGCCAGCATTTTGTCGGTCGCTTTCGGAACGAGCTTATGGAGCTCGCTGTAGCGTAAGGTTTTTCCCATAAGATGCCACAGAATAACCGATTTGTATTTTCCACCGATCAGTTCAATCGTAGCTTCCACGGGACAGTGGTAGCTATTTTTGCAGGTTGTTTTCATTGTCTTTTCCTTTACTTACTTTTTGGATAGTATATACCTGAAAAGTGCATTCTTGTAATAGTGTCTGTTTTCGCTATAATTATAGTGCAGGGAAACTTATAAATCAAGTTCAGGAACAGGAGGAAAAGTTATGAGCTTTTTGGAAATCGCAAAATCAAGGTATTCGGTCCGCAGCTACACAGACCGGAAGGTGGAGCCGGAAAAACTGGAAAAAATATTGTATGCCGCTCATGTTGCGCCGACCGCGGCGAACCGGCAGCCTGTCCGCCTGATTGTTGTGCAGGAGGATGAGGGGCTGAGCAAGGTCGGAAAGGCCGCAAACATTTACGGAGCGCCATTGGCGGTCATCATCTGCGCAGAGCATGACAGGGCATGGACGCGGTCGTTCGACGGGAAACAGTCCACCGATATTGATGCTTCGATTCTTACGGATCACATGATGCTGGAAGCGACGGAGCTGGGGCTGGGTTCCGTATGGATCTGCCATTTCAAGCCGGATGTGATCCGGCAGGAATTTGAACTGCCGGATACGCTTGAGCCTATCAATATTCTGGCGATAGGCTATGCGGATGGAGATCCTGCGGATTCGGAGCGCCATGCAGAGAACCGGATTCCGCTGGATGAGCTGGTTCATTACGAAAGGCTGTAGAAGGCAGTCTGAATTTTTCCGAAATAATTAAAAAATCTGTTGACTCTCACGGAACGTCATAGGCTATGCTGATATCATCAAAGGAGGATAATCAGAAATGAGGACAGTAAAAGAGGTATCCAAAATGAGTGGTATCAGCGTACGCACGCTTCATTATTATGACGAAATTGGCTTATGAAAGCCCAGTTCAGTCAGTGAAGCGGGATACCGGCTTTATGACGATAAGGCACTGGAGGATTTACTGCAGATTCCGGGTGCAGATGTTCCGGCTGAAGGATGAAGGCAAGCTGATGCGGTAAAAGAAGGGCAGGGCAGCACAGGGAGAGGGGCGGCTCTCCTGCGGTGCTGCCGTGGCGTAAATTTGGTATTTGGTTAGCGTGTCGGCTTTGGTTCGGTGGTTTCTGTGGTGCTGCTGTACCGTATTTAGTGTGCTGTTAGCGCGGCGGTTCTGGTTCGATAGTCTCTGCGGCGCTGCTGTACTGCAATTTATCATATTATTAGCGCGCCGCAGCTCTGGCTCAGTAGTCATCGAGGCAGACCGTCTTCCCGAGCTGCTCGCGGGCGGCGTACAGTGTCAGGTCACTGCGGGCGGAGACCGTCCATTTCACGAGTGTCAGGCAGCGGTGCTCGATCTCGATCGCCGTGATCCCGGACGGATGGACGCAGCTCCCGGTGTTGCAGTAGGGGGAGGCGGCTGTGCCGATCATCGGGTGATGTGTGTGCCCTGTGATAAGCAGGCAGTCGTGCCCGCCCGCCCAGCGTGTCAGCTTCTCCTCGGATTTCTTCTTTCTCGTATTATTTTTTGCGGCACTGGTTGGATCCGGGATGCCAAGCTTCTCGAGCGGCCGCCAGACGTAACGCACGAGGAAGCGTGAGAGCTTCCAGAACGTGCTGTTCAGAAGATCCGTCTGATGTCCGTGCGTCAGGTAAATGTCTTTTTTTCTTTTTTCGTCGGTCAGAATGATTCCCTCATAAAAATGAATGCCGGGGCAGAGGGGCTGTTCCGTCTGCGCGTGGTCGCAGTAGAACGTGCATAGCTGCTTGTCGGAAAAGCGGGCGTTTTTCTTTACGAGATCATGATTGCCGTAGAGTGCGTACAGCCGCGCGTCAGCGTAAAACCGGGACAGCATACGGAAGCTTGCCGTATGGATTTCTTTGATCTTTTTCAGCGAGCGGTTCTCCCAGAGCTCGTCGCCGTCGCCGAGCTCAATGTATGTGAAGGAACGCTGATTATAATATTGCAGTGCTGCAAGGTACAGGGGTTCGTTCCTGGCAAAATTGTCATTCGTCCCGCCGGTCCCGCGGTGGCAGTCGCTGATCAGGACATAGCGGGAGCAGTCTGTGAGCGGCAGTGTCAGGGCATCCTGGAAGGCGGCTGAAATCCGCGCATCGGCGCTCATCTTCTGCCTCTTCTGCATGTGTTGCGCATTTTCCGGCAGATACGGCGTGTGCGGGTGCATCGCGATGGCATATGCGGTATGCCGCCGGAGCCAGAGTATGGTTCCGATACGCCGTGTGATGCAGGTGTGTGCGACATGCCGCCAGACTCAGAGTATGATTCCGATGCGCCGTGTGATGCAGGTGTGTGCGACATGCCGCCAGACTCAGAGTATAGCTCCGGTGTGCGTAGTATGTGCTTCCTGCGCTTCTGCGTGCGGCTGCGCCGGAACGTCAGCATATGCGTGAATGCCGGAGGCAGCAGATAATACAGGTACAGCAGTTGGTCAGGCGTCTCGGTAAATGGCTTTGTGATGCAGCGGTACAGGCGGCAGAACAGCCTGTTCTCGAGTTGGGCGATGCAGGCGCGGACCGGATGGATCTCGCTCGGCTGAAGGCTGTGCGGTTCATCAAACGTCAGAAAAACGGTCAGCCCGTATACCGTGAAATCAGCAGCGCGGTAGCCGAGGACGAGCAGCGCATTCGTGAATGCCGAAAGCATACATTCATCGGGGAAGGTGACGGAGGCGCGCATCACCAGATCCTTGGGCCGGGAAAACTCGCCCATGCGAAATCCGGCCAGCCACCAGTGCAGGAAATCAACGGAGAAGACGGGAGCCAGTTCGCGGCAGCAGGCCCGCTTCGCAGGTACGCAGGATGCATCTTTATCCGTGTGGACGGATTCACAGGCAGTCCTGCCAGATACATCATCGGCAGTGCATGCAGAGTTACAGGATGCACTATTTTGAGTGTGGACGGATTCACAGGCAGTCCCGCCATGCGCATCGATCCGGCGCGAGAGCTCTATCGTGAGCGGGAGCATCTGGCTGTCGGGCACGCTCTCAAAATGAGCCTGTTCCGTCTCGCGCGGCGGCACAAGTCTGTCGGCGCGGTAGATGCCGATCTCCCCGCCGGTATTGATTCCATACTGGCCTTTCCACAGCTCAATCAGCCATGTTCGCCCCTCGTAATCAAAGTAGACAGGTTCACAGTCAAATACCATATTAAATAACGAAGCGGTCTGGTCGTACAGCGCACAGTAGCCAAACCCGCGCTGCCACGCGTCAGTTGTAGTGGAAATAATTTCCTGGGACGGCAGCCATACGAAGCCGAATTTAATAAGCTGTTCGTTCAGAAGCGCCGTTTTCTGACAGGAGCTCATGCACCGGATTTTGCGGATACTTCGTTTCCTCCTGAGACAGAATATCAGGCAGCAAAAAAGAACTGCAAAGAGCAGAATCACCGACACGACAAAGCCTGCGGACAGCAGGACGCCTGTCTGTGCGGCAAGTACATATTGATAAAGGGTTGAATCCATTTCAGATCTCCGAACTCTTTTTAGTAGCATATGATCATGACGCCAAAAGGTATACTGCGCGTAAGCGGAGGAATCACTTCTGACGGATGCACATAATAATAGAACAAACAGATTCGGAGAGAATAAATTGCGCGGAAAAATAAGAAAAATAATAGAGGAAGCCAGAGCCGGAGGGCACAGGTTTTGGCATGGCGATATGCCGTTTACGGAAGAGCAGGTGAAGCTGTTCCAGTATGTGATGTTGACGGTATTACTCGCTGCGGCGATGATCCTGCCGGGCTACGGCCTGAAAAAGCATGATGCCCGCACCGCAGCAGGCATGCAGGCGGCGGCACAGAAGCCTGCGGAATCCGGTTCGGTATCAGGACAGACAGAATCGGGCAGTACATCGGGCCAGGCATCAGTGCGGTCGGAATCGAGCGGTACATCAGGGCAGACATCGGAATCCGACGGGACATGGAATCAGGCGACGGCAGGGCAGGCAGATTCAGATGCGGAATCCGGCGGTCCGACCGGAAGCGAAAACGCAGGCAGCGGCGCAAAAGGTACGATTGTACTTGATCCGGGACACGGCGGCAGTGATCCCGGCATGGTTGGCGTGAGCGGAATCAGTGAGAAGGTCCTGAACCTCGTGTATGCGAAGAAGCTGGCGGCTTTGCTTGAGGCGGACGGGTACCGCGTGATTCTGACCAGGACGACGGAGGATGGTCTGTACGACGCGGATGAGCCGAACAAAAAGGCGCAGGATATGCAGCGGCGCTGCGCGCTGATCGAGCAGGAGCAGCCGCTGCTGACCGTCAGCATCCATCAGAACAGCTACACCGATCCCGCCGTCTATGGCCCCCAGGTATTTTATTTTGAACATTCTGCGGAGGGAAAGGAGCTGGCCGCCTGTATCCAGGAGCAGATGAATACCCAGTTGGAGATTGCCAGACCCCGGGTGATTAAGGGGAATACCAATTACTATATCCTGAAGCGTTCCGAGGGAGTCACGGTTCTGGTGGAGTGCGCATTTTTGTCCAATCCCCAGGAGGCGCAGAAAATTCAGACGGAGGAATATCAGAACGCGGTGGCACAGGCGATCTGCAGCGGGGTGCTGGAGTATCTGAAGGATGTTTAAAAGGGAGCTGGAGAGATACAATATTGCATGTTCCATCAAATATTGTTATACTGCTTATGAAATACAGCGGGAAACATTTTATGGGAAAGAGGATAAAAATGGAGATAAATGTGGCAGAAAATAATAAGAAAAGTACAGCCTATAATCCGGAGATAGATATCTGGAAAGGCATATTTACGGTTGTTATTTTCCTTTTTCATAGTAAAAAATTCGATACAACAACCGGCTGGTCACCGTTATTAAAGGGTTATCTGGCTGTGGAATTCTTTTTAATTGTATCGGGGTATTTCATGGCGGCTAAAATCAGAAAGGGCGTCGTGACAGGGAAGAGCGAGGGCACAGCCGATTTTTTAAAGCATAAGATTGGTTCGTTTTATTTGTATTATTTATCCGCTTTTGTGATAACGTTTCTCAGCAGACAGATCGTATTGAAGGTGAATATCGTTTCATTTATCAATAATTTGTTATTCGGAACGAATGAAGTTCTGTTTCTGTATTTGTATGATCTGCCGGCGGGAAGATATTACAATGGACCAACCTGGTATCTTTCCGCAATGCTTATTGCGAT
>Ga0129308_1002531_pt1 | contig 15164 bp, 11 predicted proteins | sample L827metagenome_FD_94440 | JGI IMG/M metagenome (GOLD analysis project Ga0129308, IMG submission 94440) | Ring-tailed lemur group fecal microbial communities from Wisconsin, USA - L827 metagenome | ecosystem: Host-associated > Mammals > Digestive system > Large intestine > Fecal | place: USA...
ATGGAGGCCGCCCGGACCTATGGGGCGGAGATCATCCCCGTGGACTCAGAGCACTCCGCGATTTTCCAGTGCCTGATGGGCTGCCGGGACCGTGGCGAGGTCAAACGCCTGATCCTGACCTGCTCCGGCGGGCCGTTTTACGGCATGACGAGAGAGCAGGCGGCGGGGATGACGAAGCGCGACGCCCTGAAGCATCCCAACTGGAAGATGGGCGAGAAAATCACCGTCGACTGCGCCACCCTGATGAACAAGGGCCTGGAGCTGATCGAGGCCATGCGCCTCTATGGCCTTGGAGCGGAGCAGGTGACGGCGGTCATCCACCGGCAGAGCATTGTCCACTCCCTGGTGGAGTACCGGGACGGCGCGATGCTGGCCCAGCTTGGTGTGCCGGATATGCGGATTCCCATTCAATTGGCTCTGACCTATCCGAACCGCCTGCCGAATCCGGCGGCGGGGCTGGATCTGCTCACCTGTGGGCCGCTGACCTTCGACGCCCCGGATCTGGAGGTCTTTCCCTGCCTGCGTCTCGCGATGGAGGCGGCGAAGACCGGAGGAACAGCCTGCCCTGTGCTGAGCGGCGCGAACGAGGCGGCGGTGGCCCTGTTCCTCCAGGAAAAAATCGGATTTTATGACATTCCCGCGCGGGTAGCCCGGGCGTTGGACGCGGTGCCCTTTGTGGCGCAGCCGACGCTGGAGGAGATTCTGGCGGCTGACGCCGCCGCCCGCCGGGCCGCAGTATTGTGAGGTTTTGCCTGTGTATATCTTGCTTGCCATCCTGATCTTCAGCTTTTTGATCGTCGTCCATGAGCTGGGCCATTTCATCGCCGCCAAGGCCTGCGGCGTCCAGGTCAACGAGTTTTCCATCTTCATGGGCCCCAAGCTCCTGCAAAAGCAGGGCAGGGAGACGACCTATACCCTCCGGCTGATCCCGATCGGCGGCTTCTGCGCCATGGAGGGCGAGGACGAGGACAGCGAAAATCCCCGGGCCTTCACCTCCGCAAAGCCGTGGAAACGGGTGATTATCCTGGTGGCCGGGTCGCTGATGAATTTCCTGGCCGGACTGGTCATTGTGTTTGGAATCTACGGCTCGGCCCAGGCCTTCGCGGCGCCGGTCATCGATTCCTTCTTCGAGGGCTGTCCCTACGAGGCGGAGGACGCCTTTCAGGCGGGGGACCGCATCTACTCCATCGACGGCAAGCGCATCTATCTCTATTCCGACGTCGATATGTTCCTGAGCCGCAATGCGGACCAGGTCTACGACATCGTGGTTGTCCGCGACGGGAAAAAGGTGACGCTGGAGGATTTCTCTTTGACCAAGGTGCCCTATGAGATCGACGGGACGACCGAGTATAAATACGGCTTTTATTTCGGTTACGAGGAGGCCACGCTGGGCGTAAAGCTCAAAAACGCCTGGTACCACGGGATCGACTTTGCGCGGCTGGTCTGGATCAGTCTGGGCGATCTGGTGCGCGGCGCGGTCAGCGTCAACGACATGTCCGGCCCGGTCGGCATTGTCTCGGTGATCTCCGAGACCGGCGAGTCGGCGGAGACGACAAGGGCGGGCGTGGAAAACGTGCTGTACCTTGGGGCCTTTATCGCGGTCAATCTGGCCGTCATGAATATGCTGCCGATTCCGGCGCTGGACGGCGGGCGGGTGTTCTTCCTGCTGATTACCTGCGCCGTGCAGGCGATCACCAAAAAGAAGATCGATCCCAAATATGAGGGCTATATCCACGCGGCGGGGATGATTCTGCTGCTGGCCTTCATGGCGTTTATTACGCTGAAGGATGTGCTGAAGCTGGTGCGATAGGGGAGGAGCGGTACGGATGAAACGACAAATTCTGGTGGGCGGCGTCCCCATCGGGGGCGGCGCGCCCGTCTCGATCCAGTCCATGCTGAACACCAGGACCACCGACGTCGCCGGTTCTCTCCGGCAGATCGGGCAGCTAGCCGCCGCGGGCTGCCAGATCGCGCGGCTGGCGGTGCCGGACATGGAGGCGGCGAAGGGCTTCGCGGAGATCTGTAAGGAATCGCCGCTGCCGCTGGTGGCCGACATCCATTTCGACTACCGCCTGGCCATTGCCGCCGCCGAGGGCGGCGCCGCAAAAATCCGGCTCAATCCCGGCAACATCGGCGGGGCCGACCGGGTGAAGGCCGTGGTGGAGGTCTGCAAGGCCCGGAAGATCCCGATCCGCATCGGCGTCAACGGTGGCAGTCTCGACAGGGCGCTGCTGCAAAAGTATGGCCATCCCACGGCGGAGGCCCTGGTGGAGAGCGCCTTTTCCCATATTCGTCTGCTGGAGGAGCAGAACTTCACCGACATCTGCGTTTCGATGAAGTCCTCCAATGTGCCGCTGATGATGCGGGCCTATCAGTTGATGGACCGGCGGTGCGACTATCCGCTCCATGTGGGCGTGACTGAGACCGGCACCGAGTACATGGGCACGATCAAGTCCGCCATGGGGATCGGCGGCCTGCTGTGCCAGGGCATCGGGGATACAATCCGCGTGTCGCTGACGGCGGACCCGGTGCGGGAGGTCTATGCGGCAAAGGCCATTTTGAAGGCCGCCGGACTGCGGCAGGAGGGCGTCAACATCGTGTCGTGCCCCACCTGCGGCCGGACGCGCATCGACCTGATCGGCCTTGCAAATCGCGTCGAGGAGGCCCTGAAGGACTGCGACAAGCCCATCACCGTGGCGGTCATGGGCTGCATTGTCAACGGTCCCGGCGAGGCCAGGGAGGCGGACGTCGGTATTGCCGGCGGCGAGGACTGCGGCGTGCTGTTTGTCCGGGGCGAGCTGAAGGAGCGACTGCCCTACGACGAGCTTCTGCCGGCCCTGCTCCGCTACATTGAAAAACTTTAGCATACAGAGAGATAAGGAGTTTCTATGGAAAATATCGTCGTCCTTCGGGAGATATTTTCTGAATATTCGTTTCCGGCGGCCCTGGGAGAGGGCGCGGTCGAGCACCTGACCGTCGACCGGGACAGCCGCCGCGTCTCCATCGAGGCCGCCCTGGCGCAGTACGTCCCGGCTGCGGAGATCGAGCGCACAGAGCTGGAAATCGCGCGGCAGTTCCGGCTGGGGCGGCTGACGATTTCGCCCCATTTTCCGCCGGAATCGCTGACGGAGCTGGATCCGGCGGAGCTGAACGCTCTGCTGATCCGGGAATATTCCCCGGCCGCGGGATCGCTGGCCGGCTGCAAATGGAGTCTGGAGGGCGATGTGCTGACGCTCCGGCTGCGCGCCAACGGAAAGGACGCCCTGGAGAAGCACATGTCCAAGGTCCGCAACTATCTGCGGGAGCGGTTTGACCGGCAGGTGGAAATTGTCATTGAGGCCGGCCATGCGCTGGAGGGACAGGCCCTCTATGACGAGCTGGCCCGCATCCGCCAGGAGGCCGCGGCCTCCGTGCCGGAGCCGGTGTTCCGGGACAAGGCCGCCCCGGCCGCATCGGCCGCGAAGTCCCAGGAGAACGCGATTCTTGGAAAGCCCTTCAAGGGCGCGCCCACGCCGATGAAGGAGCTGAACCTCGACATGTACAAGGTCATCGTCGAGGGCGAGGTCTTTGCCGTGGCCCACCGGGAGCTGAAAAAGCGCAACGCCTGGGTCATCTGCTTTGATATCACCGACTATACCGGCTCGGTCCGCATCAACCAGTTTATGGAGGCGGAGCAGGCGAAGCCGGTGCTGGACGCCATCAAAAAACCGGGCCTCTGGCTGAAGATTCAGGGCAAGATGAGCTTCAATAAATATGAAAACGACATGGTGCTGGAGCCGAGCGCCATCCTGCTGGGAAAGAAGCCGCAGCGGGAGGACACGGCGGCGGAGAAGCGGGTGGAGCTGCATCTCCACACCACGATGTCCTCCATGGACGCCCTGACCAAGACTGCCGACGCCGTAAATACTGCCGCCCGCTGGGGTCACAAGGCCATCGCCATCACGGACCATGGAAGCTGCCAGTCCTTCCCGGACGCCCTGAAGGCCTCCGGCAAGGCCAAGGTGGCGGGGAGCGGCGAACCGATCAAGATTCTCTACGGCTGCGAGGGCTATTTTGTCAACGATGTGGACGACCGCATCGCCGTCCACGGCGAGAGTACGCTGCCCTTTGATACGGAGATCGTTGCCTTTGACCTGGAGACCACGGGACTCTCCGCTCAGAATGATACGATTATCGAGATCGGCGCCGCCATCTTCCGGGGCGACGAAATTGTGGACCGGTTCCAGACCTTTGTCAACCCGCAACAGGCGCTTTCGCGGAAGATCGTCGATCTCACCGGCATCACAGACGACATGCTGCGGGATGCGCGGCCCATCGAGGCGGTGCTGCCGGAATTTCTCGCCTTTTGCGGCGACCGGCCCCTGACCGCCCACAACGCCGACTTTGACGTCGGCTTCATTTCGGCAGCCTGCCGGCGGATGGGGCTTGCCTACAATCCTGTCTATCTCGACACGCTGATTATGGCCCAGAACCTGCTGCCGGAGCTGGGTAAGTACAAGCTGAATCTGGTGGCGGACCATCTGGGCCTGCCGGAGTTCAACCATCACCGCGCGGTGGACGACGCCGTGACCTGCGGCCAGCTACTGCAGCGGTTTTTGAACATGCTCCGGGAGGACGGCCTGACTGCCATCGCGGAGATCAATCCGCGGATGGAGACCCTGCGCTCCGGAAGCAAGCGGCTGGACGGCCGCCATGCCCGCCATATCATCCTCTTTGCCAAGAACAATACCGGCCTCAGAAATCTCTACCGGCTGGTGTCCTATGGCAACCTCAAATACTTCAAGCGCGTGCCGCGCATCCCCAAGTCGGAGCTGATCGAATGGCGCGAGGGCCTGATTATCGGCTCGGCCTGCGAGGCCGGCGAGCTGTTTCAGGCCATCGTGGCCCACAAGAGCTACGACGAATGCAAGCGCATTGCCTCCTTCTATGACTTCCTCGAGATCCAGCCCCTCTGCAACAACCGCTTTATGCTGGAAAAGGGCCTTGCGGCGGACGAGGAGGAGCTGCGGGAATTCAACCGCATGGTGGTGCGTCTTGGCGAGGACCTCGGCAAGCCCGTCGTCGCGACCGGCGACGTCCACTTCCTCAACCCCGAGGACGAGATCTACCGCCATATTCTGCTGGCCTCCAAGAAATTCGAGGACTGCGACAGGCCGCTGCCCCTCTATTTCAAGACGACCGACGAGATGCTGGAGGAATTCTCGTATCTCGGCGCAGAGAAGGCCCTTGAGGTCGTCGTCACAAACACGAATCTGATTGCGGACATGTGTGAGACGATCCGTCCCGTGCCCCACAATCTGTTTCCCCCGGCCATCGACCGTTCGGTCGAGCAGCTCCAGGAGCTGGTCTATGGCAAGATGCACCGGCTCTACGGAGAAAATCCGCCGGAAATCGTCAAAAACCGCGTCGAGACGGAGATGCACGACATCATCTCCTGCCATTACGACGTCATCTATATGTCCGCCCAGAAGCTGGTCCAGAATTCGCTGGACCACGGCTATCTGGTCGGCTCCCGTGGCTCCGTCGGTTCCTCCCTTGTGGCGTTTATGTCCGGCATCACCGAGGTCAATTCGCTGCCGCCCCACTATCGCTGCAAAAAGTGCAAATACTGCACCTTTGAGGTGCCGGAAGGCGTCAACTGCGGCGCGGACCTGCCGGACGCCGTCTGTCCGGAATGCGGCGAACCGCTGGTGAAGGACGGTTTTAACATCCCCTTCGAGACCTTCCTGGGCTTTGGCGGCGACAAGGTGCCGGACATCGACCTCAACTTCTCCGGTGAGTACCAGGCCAAGGCTCACGCCTATTGCGTCGAGATGTTCGGCTCCAGCCATGTCTTCCGGGCCGGCACCATCGGCACCGTGGCCGACAAGACGGCCTATGGCTATGCGAAGAAATACCTGGACGAGCGGAACATGACGGTCTCCAAGGCGGAGGAAAACCGGCTGGCGGCCGGCTGCGTGGACGTCAAGCGCACCACGGGCCAGCATCCCGGCGGTCTGGTGGTCATTCCGGCGGAAAATGAGATCTATGACTTTTGCCCGGTGCAGCATCCGGCGGATGCCACGGACACCGACACCATTACAACCCACTTTGAATATCACTCCATGGAGGAAAACCTCCTGAAGCTGGACATGCTGGGCCACGATGACCCGACCATGATCCGTATGATGGAGGATATGACCAAGGTCGACGCCAAAACCATCCCGCTGGACGATCCGGACACCAGGTCGATTTTCCTCTCGAGCAAGGTCCTTGGGTTCGAGGACGACCCGATTCTCGGCTCCGACGGCACCTGCGGCGTGCCGGAATTCGGCACCGGCTTTACTCGGGGCATGCTGCGGGAGACCAAGCCAAAGGAGTTCGACGTCCTGATTCGGCTTTCCGGCTTTTCCCACGGCACCGACGTGTGGCTGGGCAACGCCCGCGACCTGATCCTCTCCGGCACGGCGACGGTCTCTCAGGCCATCGGCTGCCGCGACGATATCATGCTCTATCTCATCAAGTGCGGCATGCCGGAGAAGCGGTCCTTTAAGATCATGGAGGCCGTCCGAAAGGGCCGCGGCCTGCCCGACGGGGCCGAGCAGGAGATGCTGGCCGCCGGCGTGCCCCAGTGGTACATCGAGTCCTGCAAAAAGATCAAGTACCTGTTCCCCAAGGCCCATGCGGCGGCCTATGTCATGATGGCCTTCCGCATCGCCTGGTTCAAGGTCCACCGGCCGCTGGCCTTCTATGCGGCCTATTTCTACCGCCGCAGCCAGAAGGACGGATTCGACGCGGCGATGATGACCCACGGGATCGAGACCGTGAAGGAGCATTTGCTGCGCATCAAGAACACAGAGGACACCACAGGCAAGGAGGACGACCTGCTGACCACGCTGGAGATGTGCTACGAGTTCTATCTCCGGGGCTTTGAATTCCTGCCGATGGACCTCTATGAATCCCATGCAACCAAGTTCCTGATCCGGGACGGCAAGCTGCTGCCGCCGTTCGTGTCTGTTTCGGGCCTTGGCGAGACGGCGGCCTGGGACATTATGGAGGGAAGAAAGGGCCGGCAGTTTATCTCCATCGAGGAGTTTGCAGCCGCCTGTCCCAAGGTGTCCAAAACGCATATCGAAAATCTGAAGGAAGCCGGCGCCTTTGGCAGCATGCCGGAGACCAGTCAAATCACCCTGTTCTGATGGAACCAATGGTTGACGAAATCCGTCTTATATGGTATACAGGGAGTATCAAGGAAGGAAACGGGAATCGCCATGGCGGAGATGCAAAAACCAAAAAAGAGACCTTCGATGGGCGATACCATCGTGCGGGCCAAGACCCTGGTGGCCCGCACCAGACGCACGGATGGATTCCGGCGGCAGGTTCTGGAGGCGGAACGGGAGCAAAAACGGGCAGAGGAACGGGAACGGCGGAGAGTCGAGGCTGCGCGGAAGAGACAGCAGGCAATTCGGGAGCGCCGCCGGGTGACTGCGATGTTCCTTGTATTGCTGCTGCTTGTTTTGCTCATCTTTGTGATGGATACCATGGGGGCAACGCCGGACGCTCCGGCGGAGACGGCAGAGCTGCCGGAGGCACAGGAGGAACCGGAGAGCCCCGCGGCTTCGGCCACGGAACAGGAAGCTGTGTCAAACGGCGGGGATTCGCCGCCGGCGGAGCAAAAGTCCGGGCGGGCTGCGTCTTTTCCGGATACGCTGGCAGAATACCACAGCGACGGCATCGGCACGGAAAACCGCTTTAATAATCTCCGGGTCGCCTGCGAAAAGATCGACGGCTATGTTCTGGAGGCGGGCGAGCAATTTTCCTTTAACGACACCGTTGGCGAGCGGACAAAGGAGCGGGGCTTCCTGGAAGCCTCGGTCTATACGACGGACGACAACGGCCTTGAGGTGGGCGGTGGAATTTGCCAGGTGGCATCCACGCTCTATGAATGCGCTCTGGGCTGTGATTTGCAGATAGATGAGCGCAGCGCGCATATGTACACGGTGGAGTATGTGCCCTATGGCCTCGACGCAACGGTCTATTGGGGGTATATCGATCTGAAATTTACCAATAATTCCGGAGCGCCGATTCAGATTCAGGCCGAAGCGTCCGACAGCGGCGTTACGGTCCGGATGCTGGGAAAAAAGACCTCGGACAAGCGAATCGCCTTGTCGTCTGAGATCGTCAATACCTATGAGTTCGACGTCAAAAAGAACGTGGACTATACAAAAGACGTGGGATATTCCGAATGGGAAACCATGCCAAAAAACGGCTATGATGTATTCAGCTATCAAGACATCTATAGTGCGGATGGCGAGCTGCTGGAGCATCGGCTTGTAACGGCCAGCTATTATCAAAAGATCGATTTGATTTTGCGAGTTGGCCCCGACACCTGACAGGAGGTACGTATCATGAAGAAAATCATTGCATTGCTGCTGGCGCTGGGCCTTGTCCTTGGGCTTTGTGCCTGTGGAGAAAAGCCCGGGGAGGAGAAGCTGCTGGAGGTGGAGCCGCCGGCGCAGGAGGAAACGGATCCGCAAGAACCGGAGACACCGGAAGAAACGCCGGAACAACCGGCAGAGGAGCAGCCGGAAGAGAACCCGGCGGAGGAACCGGCGAAGAATCCGGACGAGAACCCGGACGAAGAGTTGGAGTTGGGCGGAATTGCCAGCAGCGCAGACGGCTATTGGTATGAGGTCGACAGCGGCTCCGGCGAATATGACGACAGCGTTGGGAACCATGAGAGCTACAGCTATGCGATTCCGGCCTTCAATGTGGACTCGGCGGATGCCTCCCGGCTGAACGGCGAGATCGAGCAGCTTTGCAGCGAGTATGTGGATGAAATGCAGGAGGGAGAGGAGAGCAAGACCTCCCTGATTACCACCTCCGTGCGGTACGAAGCCAGTCAGACCGGAAACATTGTGTCGATTCTGATTATCGTGGACACCAACATCGACCTGACCTCCTACCATCCCTTTAATCTGGACGTCTCCACGGGCAGCGAGGCCACGGGCACAGACCTGGCCGCAGCGGCTGGCATTGACGAGGATGCGCTGATTGCCGCAGCGCAGCAGGCGGCCTCGGACAAGTTCGAGGAGCTGTACGGCGGCATGGAGAAGGACGATTTTTATGAGGAGCAGTACGCAAAGACCATGTCTGCCGACGCCTTCAGCCTGTCCATGCCCATGTACCTGAACGGCAGCGGCAAGCTCTGCTTTGTAGCGAGAATTTATGCCATGGCCGGCGCTGAGGCCTACGATTATATTCTGGAAATCGCATAGAGCCGTTTAGAAGAGAAAAAACGCCCACCGGACAAAATCTGTTCGGTGGGCGTTGTCTGTCAGAGGTCCCCGGCGTCCCGGTTGATAGACTGTGTGGCGGTGAATCCCTCCGGATAGCGCGCCGCCAGCTTTTTCAGGTTTTCCTCCAGAATGGTTTCCAGCGGGATGTCGAGGGCGGCCGCCGTCTCAGCGAGATACCAGGCGATGTCTCCCAGCTCCCTGGCAAGCCGGGCCCTGTCCAGCGGATGGCCCTGGGCAAGCCATTTTTTGACGATGTCGATGGCCTCGCCGGACTCTCCGCATAGCCCCATGACGCCGTTGATCAGAACGTCTTTCTTGCTCAGCGCCGGGTTCAGTGTTCGCATGGCCAGAGATTGGTATTCATTTGCAGTCATTGCCTTCGTCCTCCCTGGGAATTCCGGCCGATCAGCCTTCGGCCCGATAGACCACCTTGCCGTCCACGATGGTGATATAGGCGGCGCCGCCGATGGTGGTCAGCGGGTCTGCGGTCCAGATGACCACGTCGCCGTCCTTGCCCGGCTCCAGGCTGCCAACGCGGTCTGCGATGCCGGTCTGGGTGGCGGGATTGATCGTGATGGCGCGCCAGGCCTCCTCCATGTCCAGACCGGAGTTGGCCGCAAGACCGGCGCACATGGGAAGATATTGCAGCGGGATCACCGGCGCGTCGGTGACGATGCTGATGGGGACGCCGGCCTTGTGGAGCACGGCAGGGGTGGTAAAGCTCTTGTTTTTCAGCTCCACCTTACTCTTTTGGCCGAGAGAGGGACCGACGAAGGCGGGCAGGCCCTCTGCGGCCAGCTCGTCCGCGATCAGCGCGCCGTCGGTGCAGTGGTCCAGCGTGATCCGCAGGCCGAACTCTCTGGCAATCCGGATGGCGGTAAAGATGTCGTCTGCCCGGTGGGCGTGGGCCTTCAGGGGAATCTCGCCCTTCAGAACTGGAACCATGGCCTCCAGCTTCATATCAAAGGCGGGATTTTTGCCGGATTCCTTGTCCTCTATGTAGCGGCGGGTCTTGAAGAGCAGCTCCCGCAGCAGGGCTGCCGTGCCCATCCTGGTCATCGGGCTTTTTTTCATGCTCTGGCCATAGCAGCGCTTGGGATTTTCGCCAAAGGCACACTTCATAGCCAGCGGATTCTTAATGACCATCTTATCGACACGGCTTCCGGCCAGCTTGATGGCGATAAAGGTCCCGCCGACGACGTTGGCGCTGCCGGGGCCGGTGCAGGCCGCGGTCACACCGCCTTGGAGGGCGTTCTGAAAGGCCTCGTCCTGGGGATTGATGGAATCGATGGCGCGCATTTGCGGGGTCAGGGGATCGACGGTCTCGTTGAAATCGTGGCCCTCCCAGCCGATGGCCTCGTTGTCAAGGCCGATGTGGCAGTGGGCGTCCACGCAGCCCGGCGTGACCAGGCGGCCGCCCGCATCGATGATCTCCGCGCCGACCGGGGCCTCCAGCACCGGGGCGACGGCGGCAATTTTTCCGGCGTCGTCGATCAGGACGCAGCCGTTTTCCAGCTCCTGCCCCACGATGGGCTTGATGTGTCCGTTTCGGATTAGCAGCATAGTTGGCACTCCTTTTCCTTTTTATTGCACTATCTTATCACAGAATCCAGCGGAATACCACCGCTTTTACAGCTTTTCTTAGTGAGACTCAAACACTGGTTGAAATTCCGAAACAAATGCGCCATTGTAAACAACCGCTGCTTTTGGTATAATTCAATCAACAGGTGAAAGGAGGTTGCCTATGACCTCAATCAGTGAACAAATTGCCGCGCTGCGGCGCGAACGCGGGATGACGCAGGAGCAGCTCGGCGCCTTGGTGGGCGTGTCTGCGCAGGCCGTGAGCAAGTGGGAAAAGGGCGGCGCGCCGGATGTGGACCTGCTGCCCCGGCTTGCCGACTGCCTGGACGTCAGCGTCGACGCTCTCTTTGGCCGGGACGGTCAAACCGATCAGAATATCGAGCAGGCGCTGCTGAACAGGTTGAGCGCGATGCCCGCCGGGGAGCAGCTCTGGGCGCTGTTCCGGCTTCTGCGCAAGACGATCTGGCCGTCTGCGTCGCAGAGCGCGGAGCCGCTCCTTGCCGGCATGATGGAATCCGCCGCCTATCAAAAGGACTGTTTCCTCAATGTTCCCGGGTATGGTACCCAATGGCTGCGCTTCAAGGCGATGACGGATGAGGGAATGACGCTGGGCGTGTTTGCCGACGAGTTCCCGCTGTATCTGCTGATGCCGGAGCCGGAAGGAGGCTATGGCTCGGAGCTTTTGCCCTTTGATCAGTACCGGCTTCTCTTTGACGCGCTGCGAAAGCCCGGCGCGCTGGAGGCGCTGTGCTATTTCGCCGGGAAAAGGGATAACACCTATGCCACAGTTGCCGGGATTGCCCGCAGTCTGGGCTGGGACCGCCAGCAGATGGAGCAGGTCCTTCTGGAGCTCGCAAAGATTTCCCTGCTGCTTCCCATGACCCTGGAGACCGAGGAGGGGGAGGTCAGCGCCTACCGGCTCAATGACCAGAACGCGCTCATTCCGTTCCTTGTATTTGCCCGGTGGCTGCTGGAAAAGGACGAGGCGTGGGTTTTCTGTCTGGATCTGCGCAAACGTCCCATTCTGAAAAGGAGAGAACAGAAAAATGAAACAGAATAAAAAACGGCCGGAATCCGGCACGGAGCGGACCTATTACCGCGCTTTTTACCGGGGCAACCGGCTGACCTTTGCCGTGGCGATGGCGCTCATGATTCTCAGCGCCTCCTTTGGCCTCATCTTCTCGCAGATTCTGGGGGACATTCTGGATCTCATCGCCGCGGCAGATCTGGGCGCGCTTGGCCGCATTGGAATCCTTCTTCTGATTTTGATTCCGGCCATGCTGCTTGTCATGCTTTTGACGGATTTCCTGCGCAGCCGCTTTATCCACCGGGCGCTGGAGCAGTATAAGAGCCTGGCCTTCCGCCGCCTGACGGAAAAAAGCATCTCCGCCTTTACCCGGGAAAATACCGGGCGCTATGTCTCCGCGCTTACAAACGACGTGAGCTCCGTGGAGGAGAACTACCTGAACCGCTCCTTCCTGCTGTTTTATCACTGCGCGCTCTTTGCCGGAGCGCTGGCCATGATGCTGTTTTACGACTGGCGGCTGACTCTTTTGAGCGTTGTCCTCTGTGCGCTGCCGATTTTGATTTCCGTCGCCCTTGGCGGCGGTCTTGCGACCCGGGAGCAGCAGGTGAGCCAGCAGAACGAGCGCTTTGTGACGTCGCTGCAGGATCTGCTGCGGGGCTTTTCCGTCATCAAGAGCTTCAAGGCCGAGGACCGTGTCCGGGCCAGCTTTAATCGGGACAACCACGAACTGGAGACGACCAAACGCGCACGGCGGTTCTTTGAGCAGGTGTTGAATGCGCTGGCGAATTTCAGCGCAGAAATTTTGCAGATGGGCGTCTTTGTCTTCGGCGCTTACCTTGCCATCCGGGGAGATATCACGGTGGGCACTGTGCTGATTTTTGTCAATCTCTGCAATTACCTCATTTCTCCTATCCAGACGGTGCCTCAGTATCTCGCGACCCGCAAGGCGGCGCGGACGCTGGTGCACAAGCTGGCGGAGATCACGGACGAAAATACGGAGCAGGCCGGAGCTGCTGTCGAGCCGGTGCTCCGGGAGGGCATTTGCTTCAACCATGTCGCCTTTGGCTACGATCCGGAGAAGCCGGTCCTGCGCGATCTGACGCTCACCCTGCGCCCGGGTCGGCGCTACGCGCTGGTGGGCATGTCGGGCAGCGGAAAGTCCACCTTTCTGAATCTCCTCATGGGCGCGTACCGCAGCTATGACGGCTCCATCACCGTCGACGGGCAGGAGCTTCGCGACGTCAACGGCGACAGCCTCTATGATCTCATGAGCCTCATCGACCAGAATGTCTACCTGTTCCAGGACACCATCCGCAACAACATCACCATGTTTGGCGATTTTCCCGCTGCGCAGATCGACTCCGCCGTCGAGCGGGCCGGGCTAGCGGCTCTTCTCGCAGAGAAGGGCGAGGACTACCGCTGCGGCGAAAACGGCGCGGGCCTGTCCGGCGGCGAACGGCAGCGCATCTCCATCGCCCGCTCTCTTCTGCGGGGCACGCCGGTGCTCCTGGTGGATGAGGCCACGGCCGCCCTGGACGCCCAGACGGCCCACAGCGTCTGCGCGGGGATTCTGGAGCTGGACGGTGCCACAAGCCTCACCGTCACCCATCGCCTGGAGGAGGACCTTCTCCGCAGATACGATGAAATTTTTGTCCTCAAGGACGGCGCGCTCTGTGAGCGGGGCAATTTTGAAACGCTTATGGAGGAAAAGGGGATTCTCTATTCCCTCTATACCGTGGCCAGCCGGTGAGACGCTGCATACGGGAGCTTTTATGCAAAAAAAACGGTGTAACCAGGCAAGCTGGGTTACACCGTTTTCTTTTATCACAGACTCTTTTCGCTGCTTGCGCGTTCCAGCCATTGCTCTCTTGTAATCATGACCTCCAGCCAGCCGTTCTCACGGCGGACTTCCCGGAAGCCGGCGGAGAAGTGTGTCTGCCACGCGGACACTTCGTTTCTGGCAAGTTCAAAATTATTGTGGATCCGGCTGATTTTGCAGACCCGGAACGCATGGTCAAGCATCAACCTCAGTGCAGGAACGGCATATCCATGTCCACGGTAGGGGGCGTAGATCACGATGCCCATATCCCACCAATCTTTGTCCGGCGTATAGTGGAAATTCACATCGCCAATCCAGGCTCCGTCGGATTTCCGGCGAACGTAGGCATAAAACCGCTTCGGCTCGTTTCCGATATAACTGCGATACCAGTCCGCCCACTCCGACTCCGGAAAATCAATGCAGCCGGTGTCCCTGTGGTAGCCGGCGTAGCTTACATCCCAGTTTGCATTGTAGGACATGGTGTCCGGATCGGCCATCATTTTTTGATAGAACCAAAGCTCTTCCAGTTTTGGTACGTAGAGTTCGAGCATTTAAATTTCCTCTCCAGTTTTACTTGAAATATATACAATTATACAGCATTGCTGCCCGCTTTTTCAATCCCAGACCCAAAAAATTCATCGGGCCGCAAAGGATGCTTGCCTGCTGTAACCGTCAGGACCTGTCAGACGGGGTTGCATGTAATTCGGTTCTGCGGTATACTGCCTGTAGGAAACCGATAAGACGGGAGGTTATGCCTGGTGGTGGCGAAAGAAAACATCACAGCAAAGTTGACGGCGAAAGACGATAAATATGCTTATACGCTTGCCGAAAAAATCATATCCGAAAGTCAGGAAACGGATGAATGGTACGAATATTTTGATGAATTTGCCTCGCTGCTTGACCATCCCAAATCCCTTGTGAGAAACCGGGCGCTGAGCGTCCTTGCAGCCAATGCGCAATGGGATGAGGAAAACCGTTTTGACGCCGTCATTTCCGATTTTCTGACCCATGTAACGGACGAAAAACCGATTACGGCCAGACAGTGCATCAAGGCGCTTGTACAGGTGGGCGCAGCAAAGCCGCAATATATTCCGGTTATTTTATCATGCCTGCGGCAGGCTGACTTATCGAAGTATAAGGACAGCATGCGTCCGCTGATTGAAAAAGACATTGCTGAAACTGAGAAAAAGCTCGCCGCTTTTAATTGATAGGGGAATCTCTCTTTTTTGGCATGTGAAAGACCGAACCGCAAACCGGCGAGATCAAGCCATCAAAATAAATCGCTGTGTGTTCCGGTCCTGGTCAGGGATAGCGTCAATACGTCACGCTCAATCTTGTAGATCAACAGCCAGTCCGGAGTGATGTGACACTCTCTGTGCCCCTCGTAGTCTCCGGACAGGCTGTGATCTCTGTACTTTGGCGGCAGTAGCTGTTCGCTGCTCAGAATGCTTACAACGTC
>Ga0129308_1002532_pt1 | contig 15162 bp, 17 predicted proteins | sample L827metagenome_FD_94440 | JGI IMG/M metagenome (GOLD analysis project Ga0129308, IMG submission 94440) | Ring-tailed lemur group fecal microbial communities from Wisconsin, USA - L827 metagenome | ecosystem: Host-associated > Mammals > Digestive system > Large intestine > Fecal | place: USA...
CATATAACCCATGCCGTAAACCGTTTTGATATACTGCTGGCCACCTGCCTCGATTTTATTTCGTACCCGGCTGACTGCGGCAGTTAGGGCGTGTTCATCCACAAAGTTGCCGTCAATGTCCCACAGCTTTTCAAGGAGAACCTGCCTCGTCAAAACCGTCTTGGGATTTTTCGTCAGCACTTTCAGCAGGCGGTATTCCAGCGGTGTAAAGATGATTACCTTCCCGGAAAGTGTCGCTGTCATTTCCGAAAAATTTATAAATAAGATGCCGTCGTCATAACAATCCCCGCCGGATTGTTTTTCTATGCGCCCCAGCAGCGCCGCCAGCTTTTTTTGAAAAACGCTCATGTGAAACGGCTTCGTTACATAATCGTCTGCACCCAGCTCATAGCCTTTGAGCATATCACTTTCCATGTCATTTGCAGTCAGGAAAATCACGGCAGTATCAGGGTGTCGTTCTTTGGCCTCCCGACAAAAATCAAAACCGTTTCCGTCCGGCAGGTTCACGTCCAGCACGATCAGGTCATAGTTCTGCTTCTCAATAAAATTCACAGCCACTTGCTTTGATAAAGCGGCATCCACGGTATATCCCATCGTGTTCAGGTTATAGCATAGCGTGTTATTCAAAAGGTGGTCATCTTCAACAACCAAAATCCGCATCATATCACATCCTTTTCTTTTTAGAGTATCATCCAAATGTCACAGAAACCTCACTAAAGGAAAAAATTCTCTTGAATTTTATACTACCTCTAAATTCCTATTATCTCAACTCTATTATTACCAAAATAAAAGCACCGGTAGCTACATCCATTTCCAAAAACTACTATCAACTCTTATTTTCTCTTTTAGTCCAATGGCGGCGTAAGACTATAACAAGACAGTTTTACCGCCCACAATACTCTACACTCTCCTTCTACACAGTTTTTGTAAGAAAAATCCCCCGAAACAGTATTCTCTCACTGCTCCGAGGGATTGCTCTATCCCACAAATTTTTATCCTCTCCCGACAATTGTCTGAATCATATCCGGGTTCTTCAGCTTTTTTCTAAGCTGGCAGATTACGTTATAGACCACATGCTCACACCCGGTCATGTCCCCCCTGCCATACAGCCTCGTAAATCTGCTCTGAAGAAAGCACCCAACCAAAATGCTTTCTTACCCCACAAACCGATACCCACTCCCCACCACAGTTTCTATATACCCATTCCCGATCTTCCTCCTGATCTGGCTCACCACGTTCACGACCGCCGATCCGCACTTATCTCCCGGCTCTTTCCAGACTGCTTCGTAGATTGCAGATTGTGAGAGAACCCAAGACGGGTGTTGCGCTAAGTGGAGCAATGTGAAGAACTCATGGTGAGTCATGGGAATGAGAGTACCGTTGTGATAGACGGTCTGTTCATGTATGTGGATTTCTAGTCCGGGGAAGGTGAAGATATCAGGGTTCGGATTCTGAATATATTCCATGGTCATCTCGCCTTCCACTGCTGAGAGAATTTTATTCATAATATTTTCTTCTGAGTCTGAAAAAGTCAGCACCATTACTTTTCCTATATTACTTAACACCTCCAGCCGTTCTAACACTACCATGCTTAATTTCTACAACACAGTCTGCTTCTTTTGCTAACTGCTTACTATGCGTAACCACAATTACACATTTATGCAGTTCGTGTGCGCTCTGTTTTAACAACCCTATGATTTCTTCCGCTGTTTCCTCATCCAAATTTCCAGTCGGCTCATCAGCCAGAAGTACCTGGGCAGGGCTGGCCAACGCCCTGGCAATCGCTACACGCTGCTGCTGCCCTCCTGATAGTTCCAAAACTTTACGGTTCCAATCTTCCTTTGGAATCCCAACTGCCCCTAATAATTCTTCCGGGTTTCCTGGTCCTCCGAGCATCACATTCTCGCTCGGTGTCAGATAATCAATCAAGTTATAACTCTGGAAGATCAGGGAAACATTTTCTCTCCGATGATGGTGTAATCCTTTCTTCAAGATATCCTCCTGATTATACAAAATCTCTCCATGAACCGGAGTATCCAGCCCCGCAAGCAACGACAGGAATGTTGTCTTGCCGGAACCGCTTGGTCCCAGTATCGCATACATTTTTCCGATGTCAAAACCATAAGAAACCTGATCAAGTATCTTCCTATCCTTATTTGCCTTGTAAAAATAATCTACATTTTTTGCTTCCAATATCATCCTTTATCCCTCCATCCTGCTTTCTTCTAATCTAATTCCCACTGATGCCGTCTGTCCCTCACAAAACGCCAGGCAATGCACGCCCTCTAATTCCAGATAACCTTTTACAGACTCTACCGCCCTATCAGTCAAAGTATCTGTACCAGAATGCTGATTCCAATATATACTCCTTCCGTTTTCGGAAAAGCTGGCACAGAATAAAATATCTACTGCGCCTTTGTTTTTGGAAACCCCTAATGTCATCTTTTCCTGTCCGTTCAGATGTTCCAAAAATCCATACACAAGAGTTTTCAGGGAAATATTCAGCAAAACCTCATTTTCAAAGATAAAACAGCCAAATCCATCCGTGATATCCAGTTCAACCTTAATGCCTTGCTCCCGAAATACTTTTTCCATAGCTTCATATATGTTCAAACACAAAGTTGCTACTTCCAGCCGTTTTTTAGGAAAATCTACATGGCTGAAATCTTTCATTCGCTCTGCGATCTGCAGCAACGGTTCTTTTTCTATGTTATATAACTCCATTTCCTTCTCCTAACTCATCTCACTGAAGATTTCTTTTGGATTTTTTCTCATAATGGATACACTCGCCAATGATACAGTGCCAAACAGCAAAATACTAAGAAGAAGGGCATCCGTTACTATCATTTCCCCTGTGATATCCACCTTGACATCCGCTACTGTCTGATCCGGCGGAATATAGTCCGTTGAAACATTCCCTGTATCTGCCATTAACTGTTCTTCCGCCTGCTCCTGCTGCTGCTCGATCAGATAACGGGCTGTTACGTTGGAAAGTGCCGGCGACACCGCCATAGAAATCACAAAAGCTGCCATGCCAATCAAAAACGCTTCTAATAGTATCTGTGCCCATATTTCTGTCTTTCTGCGTCCGAGGGACATCAAAATTCCAATCTCATGTGTCCGATTCTTCATCCAGAAAAGAAAAATCAATGAGAGGATCACAAAACTCGCAACGGAAACCACCGCCAGAAGTATCTGGCTGATTTTTTCCAGGTCTTTAAAATTGCTTGCCATGCTTATACTGTTTCCGCTGTTATCCAGCAGGTCATACCGTTCCCAGCCGATCTTTACCTGCTGTACCATTTCTTTTACCTGTTCATACTGATTCACATCTTCTACCTGAAAGATTGCTCTCTCGTACAGCGGATCACCTCCATACCCTTCCGGTTTCTCTGGAAATCCTAAATCCGTAAAAATAGTATTTTCAAAACGGTAAGTATCTCCGTGCATATACGGTGTGATTTTCTGCAAGGCCCGATAAATGCCGACTATTTCAGCCGCATAAACAGTCGAATTTTCCCTGTCATGGTAATCATTAAATTCTAACATGTCACCGATTTTCAAATTGTTCCGTTCCGCCAGTTCTTTGGAAACCACACAAACATCTCTATCCTGTGCCGTTATCATGCGCCCTTCCACCAGTTCAATCTTGCCGGATGCCACATCCAGGTCCATTTCCATGATCCGGTTCCCACGTAAATTCACACCGCCAATATCAGAGCTCTGGTCCACATCACTATCTTCTATGCGCTTAAAATTCACCGGATTGACCGGAGTAGGAACCGTAACCAGGTTATAATCTTTGATTCCATCCACCGCAGCAATTTTTTCCACATCCTCAAGCTGGATTGTTTCAAAAGAATGGTCTGCATAACCAAACCAGCTTCCATTTGCAAGCTGCTCTTGATGATACCCTCCATAGCTTCCTTCTTTCTCGCCAATCATCCGGCTTGCTTCCTGCAATCTCTGTGCCCTGTTTTCTTCATTGCTCTCCAGCCTGAAACTTGCGCCTATTGCCTGCCTCGTGGTTTCCTGCATATGGATATTGGCGTTCTTTGTGGCAAGGCCTGCCATAAAAAAGCAGCTAATAATCGCCGCTACCAGCAAAAGCATGATACTCTTGACTGGTTTCCTTATTACCGAGCGCAGCCCTCTTTGTATACTGTTCATGTATCATCCCTCCATTTCTGCCAGTGTATCTTTTGGATTTGTCCTTAAAACAGGCATTAAGGAAATACCGACCGCAATCAGAAGTACCACTGTCCCTACGAGGACCATTACACACGCATCCTGTCCCCGGAAACACACCTCAAAATCAACCGTATTTTCCTGTCCGGCCAGCAGCAATGCTTTCATCCCTCTAGCCGAGATAGTTCCGACTGCCAGTGAACCAGCCACAGCCACACCAAATATCATCATTGTTTCCATCAGGTATTGCAGATAAATAAATGTTTTTGTTTCCCCCATGCTGATATATACGGCTGTCTCTCTTTTTCTGGCACGCATCCACATGGACAAAAGCAATGTCACAATAAGAATAGATGTCCCGATCGTCATCCAAAGCATAAGGATCACCACTCTGCTGATCTGGTTCAGCGGCACTTTCATGCTCTGATACAAAGTATCCGATTTCACCACTTCTGCTTTCTCTCCCAAGACATCGGAAACCTGCTGCTCCAGACTTGAAAGCAGGTCCGGATCATCCACATAAAACACAGCGCTTTCAAAAGAAACATCTTCTAAAAAAGCCTGAAACCATTCCTGGCTCCCATAAATCTGGTTTTCAATGCGGTAATATCCCTCCACATTTTTTCCCTGCTTTTCTTCCGAGCCGGAAAGATATAATCCTGAAATTTCTCCGGTTACCTGGTTCCCTTTTCCGTTCTCCAGCACAATACTGTCACCAACGGTCAGCCCATTGTAGTCTGCCAGAACCTTATCAATCACGACCTGGTTCCCGTGTTCTGGGAACTCCCCCTCTACCAAGCGGAGCTGTTTTTCCGCAAACGGACCGTCTGTTTCCATGTCATCGTAGCCAAACACATGGACATACCCGTTTTTTTCCGCCCCACTTTCCGGGGACGCAATGTGCCGGAAGTCCACCGGAACAGCTTCATCCGAGGAAATCCGGTTCACCGACTGCACCCCATCCAGAGCAGCTATTTTATCAATCTCTTCACCCGTAAACAGTGCCTTTATATCTACCACATCACAGACGAGCTTCGATCCCGTTTTTTCCTGTAAGTCTGCCTTTGCCTGTTCGGTAGCATGAAGAATATTAAAGGTACATAAAATCATGCTGTTTGCTACGAACAGAACCAAAAGCAACAGAAACGATTTAGCCTTTTTCCTCCTGATATACCGGAATGCCCTTTGATAATATTTCATGCGGCTTCCCCCTTACTCCCAAACCAGACGGATCACTTTATCTGCTTTCAGCACACCGGAGTTTTCATAGACTCCATATACCAACACCTGGGATTCTTTTTTAATCTCACTCCTGTCCCCATCTATCAGACTGGATACCGACTCTGTGAGTGTACTGATGGTTGCTCTTTGAAAAACCGTGTTTTCCGTATACTGTACGGTGATTGACGCATCCCCTGTGTTTTCACCGTCAACAGCAATCTCGGCAGTATCACCATTCTCAACCACCTGATTTGCCAAAAATCCACTATCTGTAAACTCTATTACTTTACCATTCAAATTTGCCGTTTCATAAAGCTGGTTAAAGTCTGCTGTACTGGTATCTGGGCTGCTGGCATCCGGTATGCTGCTATTCGTCTCCTGATCGGATATGCTTTCCGTATGGTATGCGGATTTTCCAGAACTGTCTGGTACAGACACATTCTGATCGTTTTTTCCTCCGCCACACCCTGTCAACATCACTGCAGCCATAAACCCTGCCGCCGCCAGATACATCCTGTTTTTTTTCATTTAAAATTCCTCCATTTCTTCTTTCTTTTTTGTTTCTGAAGATAGGATAACAGACTGGTGTATGATAACTTTACATTCCATGTGTTTTTTATGTGTAGAAAAATCCCCACAGGCTCATTGGAACCTATGGGGATCTTCTATTCATGGAAGAGGATTTCAAACCGTACTCCATTTTCTATATTTTTCATATCAAATGCAATTTGATGCAGTTCTAATATCATCTTCACCAGATAAAGCCCAAGCCCGCTGCCGCCTGTCTCCCGGCTGCGCGACTCTTCCCGTCTGGAAAAAGGCTGGAACAGTTTAGGAATCTCATCATCCGGAATCATAACTCCAGTATTCTCTACTGCAAGGCACACATCTTCCTGCTCCTGTTTTAAAAAGATGTGTACCTCACTTTCCGGCGGCGAGTAACGGAACGCATTACTCAGGACATTACTGATTGCTTTTTTTATCAGACTTTCATCGGCCAAAACCGTCCGCACCGGCTCCAGCCTGCAAACCATAGAAATATCTTTGTGCATAGCAATTTCTTCATAATCTATAAGCAACGACTGCAGCATTTTCTCCAGATCCAGTTCTTTCTTATGAAGGGAAAATCCGGCAGAACGCATCCTTGCAACAGAGAGTATTTCCAATACCAGCTTCTCCATATTTTCCACGACTTCAAAGGAACGCTGCAAATACTTATCTCTGTCCTTGTAACCGCCCACGTTATAAAGCATTCCCTGCAACTGTCCTTTCAGGATCGTAATCGGTGTCTTTAACTCATGGGAAACCGCTGAAAAGAAGGAAAGCTGCTGCTTCTCCATTTCCACTTCTCTCTCCACATCTTCTTTTAAAGACGCATTAGCATCCTTCAATTCTTCCAAAGCTGTGGAAAGACTCTCGGACAGTTCATTCAGGCTTTCGGACAATACTCCTATCTCATCTTCACGGGTGTTACTGAATCGTGTATTAAAATTCAATCCTGCAAGTTCTTTTGATGCTTTGCTGAGCCGTATGATCGGTTTCGATAAATATCGTGTATAAATCCAGGAAACCAGTACGGAGACTGCCAGAATTAAAATAAGCAGATACGGAAGTATTTCATCCAACGTCTGTGTAAAAAGATTTACCCGTTGTCCGTTCGCCAGCACAGTAACCGTATAACTCATATCTGAATCACGGGGACTGAACAGATAGCTCTTTGTTTCATGGGTTTGGTGTGCCGACTCTTCTTTGCTGTCCGGCGACGGCATAAACTGAATTTCACTGTCTGCTTCCACCAGCCTGCCATTTTCATCATAGAGCTGGATCAACACGTCATGCTCCTGTGAAAACACGGACAGCATATTTTTACACTCTTCCAGATTCATGGTATCAAAATGACTGATTAACGACTCTGCCGAAAGGTCAATGCTCCGTTCAATCTCATTCAGATAACTTTTGGGTGTCACTGCCGCAATAATAGCATAGGTGATAGTGCTGATGCCAACCAGAATCATGCAGGTCAGTATAAATATCTGAATACTTAAATGCTGTTTAATGTACTTTATCAATTCGATAGCCAACTCCTTTTATGGTTTCGATATAATCCACTCCTAATTTCTTCCGCAGGTTTTTAATATGGTTATCTACCACTCGGTCATTTCCATAAAACTCATACTGCCACACCCTTTCCAGAAGCATTTCACGGGTCAATATCCTTCCCTGATTTTCCAGCAGCTCCTTTAGGATCTCAAATTCACGCTTTGTCAGATCTACCTGCTTCTCTTTCACATAAGCACGGTAATTATCTACATCCAAAATCAACTCTCTATAATTCAAACTGCTGCTTATTTTTGCGCCAGAACTTCTGCGCAAAATGGCCGAAATTTTCCGAAGCAGCACAGGCATGGAAAAAGGTTTTGTAATATAATCATCCGCCTGCAGGTCTAAGCCCCTAATCTGATCTTCTTCGCTGGTCAGGGCCGTAACAATAATAATAGGTATCTCCGTTTCCTTTCGCAACAGTTCACAAACAGTATACCCATCTATTTTAGGAAGCATAATATCCAGCAGAATAAGATCGAACTGTTTTTTATGAAACTCTGTAATCCCTTCCATGCCATCACTCGCAATCGTTATGTGATATCCGTTATCTTCCAGGAAAAACTTTAATAATTCCTGTATATCTTTGTCATCTTCAATTATTAAAAGTTCTTTCACTCCAATCACCTTTCTTATTACAAAATTTCACATCCAGTATTATGCCGTACCTTTGCTATTTTCTCAACTAAGATCAACGGCTGAGGCCATCCTATTTCAAACCACTCCTGCCTCTTTTCCATACCTATAAAACTCACAATAACATTATTCCCCTTTCGCTATCCTCTCCGCTTCTTCCAAAGGAAAGTTCGGTATTTGCTCCAGCAGATTCAACGCTATTGTCTGTTTCAAATCCTCGTCCACATAATACTAGAAACACATCTTCCGATAACAAAAAACGCCTTCATCCATACGTTAATAATTATTCTTCGTGCTCCCCTCCCCGTATCTTATGTAAAACCCCATTATCCATTTCATACACCTGGTCACATAGCACATCTATATCCTCTTTATTATGGCTTGCCATAAGAATCGTTTTTCCCTGACTTTTTAAACCTTCAAAAAATTGTCTCATTTCTGACACACCACGTTTATCCAATCCATTCATCGGTTCATCAAGAATTAAAATTGGCTGATCCTCCATAATGGCCTGTGCGATAGCCAGACGCTGCCGCATCCCCAGAGAATAATTACAGACACGCTTTTTAGATGATGGATCAAGCCCCACCTTCCTCATTACATCATACAAATGCTCTTTATCTTTCCCGTTCCTGATTCTATAAAGGAAATCCAAATTGCGGAATCCGCTGTAATTTCTCAAAAAAGACGGTTCCTCAATGATGATACCGGCCTCTGTCAGCATATCCATATCCCTTTTCATCTTCTTATCGCCAATCCAGATTTCTCCTTCATCCAATCGATATAAGCCGCAGATGCTTTTGAATAATACCGTTTTTCCAGAGCCGTTATAACCGACAATGCCATATATTTTTCCCGCTTCACAAGTCAGTGAAACATTATTTAACACTTTATGCCCATTGAAACTTTTCGAGGCATTTTCCACTCTAATAATCTCATTATCTTTTCCCATCTTAATCTTCCTTTACCATTTGAAAATCAACCGTCCTTATTTTCCAAATAATTACCAGACTAAATAAAATGCAAATTATCCCTAACGCCGCTATACAATAGCTCATGGATGGAGATGTACCGGTCCCTCCGATTTTAAATTCAGATAACCGAATCCATGAAACCGGGGAAAAATACGCAAGCTGCGGAACCGCCATCCCTATATTCTTCTGCACCATAGGCAGGATCACAAAAAACATCGCCAGCACATTGGCCCACAATCGGGAAGCAACCAAACTCATGCAGAACATCAAAAGTCCTATAAATGTAATAACCATACCGCTCATTAATATCGTAACTCCTACCGCTTCCCCAACCGTATACTGGCTGATAATCTCGTAAGGAATACCGAAAGGAATATCCAAACCGTCTGAAGTCCCCGTCATTGATAATGTATAAAGCACCTTCCCCCATCCTTCATCCAGAGTGATATTGGGCAAAAGCAGTCCTCCGGTCATACCAATGGCAATTAAAACAAAAATATAGGAACTCAGAACGATTGTCCCGATCTGCCCCAATGCCCAGCGCACACGCCCGGTACGAACCACCTGATACATAGTCCAGCTTTTCATGAATGGCGCATCCGAATAATAATAGACCACGGCTGCCATAAAAAGGACAAGAAAATATATATCCGACAGCAAAAAGGGGAATATGCAAGGGCACACCGGATACTGTACCGATTTTGCAAAACTATTTAATGGCGCAAGGAAAATATGGTAAACAAACCCCAGTAAAAGCAAAAGCGAAAACATCCTCATTGATATGGTTCTATGGATAAACAAGCGCCAACTGAATTTTATTTGTGATCTTACCTCATTCATTGCTGACCTTCCTTCCCAGCCTGTAAATAATTAATACCCCCAAAACTCCCGCTAAAAGTGTGCCTATGGCTAATGCGTATGCGAACGAAAATATATCATTATCCCATATGTTATAGGTCGCATTAAAAATATAAACCAAATTCCATTTTTCATTTGACCCAAACAACGCACTACTATAATATGAGATTAGATAAAAACCCATGAAAGGCACCGCCAGCGTTAATAATTTATTGCTGATAAACAGTGATACATACGATGCCAGCAGCGCAAGAACTCCCGCCATGATTCCGTATTGTAAGCCAAACAGTGCAAAATACAGAACATAATGCCCGCTTCCTATAATTCTTCTAAATCCTCCAAGCGTAACGGCACTCTGGCAAATTGCATCATCCGCATCAAACCACGGTAACCGGAAATGTAAAATACACACATATAACACCATCCCCAACATCATAGTAGCCATCGCAGCCAACATAACTGTAATAATTTTGGAGACAGCATAATCTACCAGGTTTCCTCTTTCAATCTGCAAGTGTGCATATTTCTGTTCAAAGTCCTCACAGAAGCACCCGGAAAATGGGAATGCCGAAAATACCAGGCATAGCATAAACGGCATTCCATAAACAATCAGCCATACCATGTAGGTTACACTCGTATCACTTGCGATTCCTTCCAAAGAGGCAAGATACATGGTAAAAGCAACACCTGCAATTCCTGCTAAAAATCTCCAGGAAACAATGGAACGATATAAATCCACTCTAAGGTAATTCCATAGATTTACTTTTCTTCCCATATGATTTCCTCACCAGTCTGGGCATTTATGATATCCTGTAGAACCTTTCCACTCTCACTATCTACCGTATAGAAAATCCAAACGGGAATAACTTCATATTGCCCCTCGCCCGTTTTATTCGCCATATAATACAATGTTGCGCGATTGACAAAATATGTTGAACCGTTCAGCAGCATTCCATATTTTGTTTCAAGAACTCCGGCAATTTCCTCAAAGGGCTTTAATTCGTAATTTCCTTCTTGCTCCTCAAAGCGAAACATCTTCTCTACCTGGAGAAACTGGATACCCGCTTTGTTATACAATACCTGAATAGGTGCATTTTCATCAGCAACTAGCGGGAAATTGTCATAAAAAACATGATATGCTGGTGTATCATCATACTCCTGATTGATAACAAAGTAATAGGAGTCATCGTCCTGTGTCCAAGACTCCTTGTAACTTGCCTGATCCACATTTCCATTCATATCCATTGCATATTCCTCGCTTTGAAGCGTTGAATGTTCCAGCACGTAGCATTTATATTGGTCTCCGGCCTCAATCCCCATAGTTTTCAATGTTTGCCGAATATCGTCAAAAGCCTGCTGTCTTGACGCAAATTCCAGATCTTTGTCTAAATCATACTTATCTGCGTTATAGTCAGAATACCCCTGCTGTAGCCGAAACGCATTGCTCACATAAACATAGAACTTGTTGGCAAATCCGATAGATGTATTGTTGATTGTCAGACTCTCATCATTAGCTCCAACATACCAGTAATTGTTTTCTTCCTCATTTTTCTCCTTGACTTCAGTATTTCCCATAAGGCATTCCAGCACTTTTTCCGGATTAGGTTTCTGTAAAGATGCAGTTAATCTTTGCAGTCCCTTCTCCCGTACTTCGGAAGCGACCACTACATCCGCTTTGAATGAAACACTATCATTCTCTTTTTCATAGCTGTCAGGGATTTCCACATTCAATCCAGATGAGGCAACTTTATCTGAAATAGTTTCATCCATGACAGCCTCATTTGTTTCCCCAGTTCCCTGCGTTGCTTTTGAATCATTTCCACACCCTATCAATGCAGTACAAAAAACAGCTACTACGACACCGATCACCATTGTTCGCATTATTTTATTTCTCATATAAATTTCCTCCTTTTATATTCACTTGATACATACCTAACTCTTCCATACACGCCGTTCACTATCTCCTGAAATGAATAAAAACAGCTAAAAAAGCAAGAACAGCTAATATCAAAAGCGCAACTATGATATGCCACATTTTTAGACCTCCTTTTAATTTATCCATACGATAGCATAAAAAAAGACAGCTACCGCAACTGTCCTCAAAACAGGTAGTAACTGCCCTCAAGATAGACCTTATTAATAAAAAAGCATAATGTTCATCGTAAAAACCGAATCGCTGTAATCAAATTCCATTGTCCCATGATACTTTTCCACCGCAGATTTTACATTCAAAAGCCCCCATCCATGTCTGTTCTGATCCTTCTTAGATGTAACAACCGCTCCATTTCTAATTGGTGTGGAAGCCATACTGCTGTTTGCTATCTGTATCATAATGAATTGATGGATTCGCCTGATCGTCAGCGTAATTTTCCGTTCCATATCCGGCGGGCATTTCTCACACGCCTCTATCGCATTATCAAAAACATTCGTAAGAATCGTACATAAATCTACCGGATCAATCTTACATCCTTTCGGATATTCCGCGTGAATATTAACATGAATTCCCTGGCGCTTTGCTATGTCTGCCTTTTGGCTGAGAACATAGTCAACCGCCTCAATTCCGGTCCACTGTTCAATGGAATATGCGCTGTGCTCTCCAATAATCTTTTTCAAATATTCCTGTGCCTCTGTATTTTTCCCATCTTCCAGATATTGCTGTATCAAAATAAAATGGTTCTTCATATCATGGTACAGCCTTGCATTGGATTCATAGGATTCTTTGGCAACCAGATAGTTCTTCTGCAGGATCTGGTTCTTCTGTTCCGTATACTCCTGCTCTTTTTTCAGTTCCCGCATCCGCAGAAAAAAGTATGTCATACAGACAAGAAGAATGCCGCTCAAACTCAGCATAATCTGAAAAAAATTCAGCTTAATCCCTACAAGGAGTTCTGACTGCATGACCCAATATACACTGCCTACGCTTCCTAAAACCAGACATATCACAGTTATGGTATATCTTTTTTCTCCTTTGTAAATCACTTTCTTCTGAAGCAGCCTGCAAAACAGAAACACGATAAGGATTTCCAGCAGTTTAATTACCGTAATATAAATTACCCGCCCCATGCTAAATCCGGAAAGGATCTGGTTGATCATAGGCTCCATGCCGACTTGCGTCATCACATAGATACTAGCCATATCCATTAAAGTCAGAAATGCCACGTAACCTATGGACGCAAATAAAAACTCAATAAATCTGCCTCGATAAAGGATCTGGGCACCCAAAGCAAACGCAATTACCCCATAAAATAATGTTGGAAAGCTAATTGACAGGTCAAGCAGATTCAGCATAACAATCCCCACCGCAATAGAAGCCGATAACAGCCAAAAGTACCTATCCTGTTTCTTTTTTGGAAACTGACACTCTGAAATAGTCCCAATGATTTTCAGATATAGAACCATTTCTATCAAAGATGCAATCCACTCAACAAAAATCTGTATTCCCGTCATATCTGTTTCCCCCAAAAGCGGAGCATCGTTGTTTTAAACTCCGGTATATTTGCCCTGCTGATGGTGATATGCTGGTTATTTGGCAGGAGAATCCCATTCTCATCCATTCCTACAACATTCGCCAGATTGACAATACATCCTCTGTCCGCAAAACAAAAATATTCTTTGCTGAGTTCCTCAAAAACCTGAGTCAATGTCCTGCGTACAGACTTTATTTCTCCCCCAGTCAAATAAAACACTGCATATTTTCCATCCTTTAGAACATACAAAATATCCCTGTATGCGATCTGCTCAATACGGTTTTTCACCTGGATAGTATAAAATTCATTTCTCTCCAAACGGTACAGCTTATAAAAATCATCCAACGCCACTGATAATTTCTCATCGATCCTGTCTTTTGGAATATAACGGAAAACCGAAAATTCATAGGCTTCTATCGCATACTCCAAATGGGATGTGATAAAAATGATTCTCGCCGCCGGCATATTGTCATGGATACTCTTTGCCAGCCCCATCCCGTCTATTCCCGGCATTTCGATATCCAAAAAAAGGAGGTCATAATAAAATCCATCTTGCAAGTCATACATTAAGTTCTCACTGGACTGGTATAATTGAACTTTTATATTAACACAATGCATCCGGAAGAATACCTTAACCAGTTCCTCCACCTTGGGAATCATCAACGCATCGTCATCACATATCGCTATATGCAGCATTATTGTCACCTCAAAACCTAAATCTCACATCCAGTATTATACCGTACCTTTGCTGTTTTCTCAACTAAGATCAACGGCAGAGACACCCCTATTTCAAGCTATCTATGCCTATATTCCTACGCCTATAAAACTCACAATATTATTCCCCTTCCGCTATCCTCTCCGCTTCCTCCAAAGGAAAGTTCGGTATCTGCTCCAGCAGATTCAACGCTATTGCCTGTTTCAAATCCTCATCCACATAAGTTCTCACGCTTCCATCCGGCTGCCTTTCCTTCACTGTGGCAAGTTCTGTCATATAATTATCGTAATGCTTAAGAATCTGTTCGGTTGCCCACTTTTCCCCGGCAACAGCCGCTTTGATAATTTCATATGTTAATGTATTCTGCTGATCGCCCATAGTTCCATACCTCCAAGCTGATATGCTGCTAACAGCATACCATATCTGTGAGAAAAAAGCATCCGTCAGTCCAGCCGACAGATGCCCTCACGCTTTAGTACGCTTTCTCTTCAATATACTTTCTCTTTAATACACTTCATCAAAATATCCTATGAACACCGACATCCGGAGCAGTCCATCTCTCATCGAAAACGTCACGTTCTCCGCCCGCTCTGCAATCTCTTTTAGCAGCGTCAGTGCTTCCCGGTCACAGAACTCAAAATTCTCCAGGTACAGATCAATAGCAGCCTGCCATTTCTGATAATCTACCTCGCCCCGGATTTTTCCACCGAACTGTCTCACATAGGCATCACATTCGGTAAGCAAGTATTCATAATCGTCTTTCTCCTTTGGAACCACACGCTTTGGGATTTTATCCATTTCTTCTTTATACGCCTGGAAGAATCCGATGTCTTTCAATGTGTCCAAGAAATCCTTTCCTTCTGCCTTTTTAGCCCTCGCCCGGAATTCCTCTCCATAGTCTTTTTCGTATACTTCATTTTCCATGTTTCGCACCCTTTCCTGTAGAACAATTTACCACTACGGGTAGGATGTTACCATAGATTTCTTATTATTCGTTGTCATG
>Ga0129308_1002533_pt1 | contig 15160 bp, 14 predicted proteins | sample L827metagenome_FD_94440 | JGI IMG/M metagenome (GOLD analysis project Ga0129308, IMG submission 94440) | Ring-tailed lemur group fecal microbial communities from Wisconsin, USA - L827 metagenome | ecosystem: Host-associated > Mammals > Digestive system > Large intestine > Fecal | place: USA...
CATCCCGAACAGAGAAGTTAAGCCTCGTCACGCCGATGGTACTGCGTAACAGTGGAAGAGTAGGTAGCCGCCGTCTTAGGTGAAAGGAGTCAGTCGAAAGATTGGCTCCTTTTTTTGGTATATACACCATCTGTCGTAGAGACGCGGCACGCTGCGTCTTTACAAAGAGGGAACGTGGATAGATCACTTGTTTATTTCTTTAGCTAAAGATTCTCGTAGTTTCCGTACTGCCGTGGCGATGTGGGCTTCTAATGTCTTTACTGATATTTCTAGGATATTTGCCGCATCCTTATATTTCATCTTATCTTCACGGATCAGTTTAAAAGCCATCTTGCATTTATCCGGGAGCGTATTGATCGCCTCATTTAAATGATCGATGCATTCTTTGGAAATAAGTTCTTCCTCGGGCGTAGTATCGGTATGTGCGAATAAATCGATCGTATTCTCATCGATCTGGACTTTCTCCATATGCTGTGTCCGGTATAGGCTGATGGCTTTGTGGCGGGCTATGCCATAGATATAAGAATCGAAGTTAGAGATCTCCGGTAATGACTTTCTATTATTCCAAAGACTTAGAAATGTATCAGAGACAATTTCCTCAGCTTCTACAGAGGAAGGCACATAAAGGGATGTAAACCGCATTAGCCTCTGAAAATAGGCTAAATAAAGCGATTTAAAAGCAGTTTGAGAATCGGATAGCGCGATTTCACAGACCCATTGCATTATTTCTTTGGAGTGTTTTTCCAAGTAACTAGAATCTTGTTAACTTATTTCCCTTCTAAATATATAGTCGCAAATGTATATAAAAACCCTTAGTGGATCTCTCTCTTAAAAGAGAAATACTTGATGTTAATTTCAACCTAATTTCATATCTGGTTGTTTTTGAATCTAATCCGCAGGTTGTAACATCATTGTAATATGTATGTAACGGATGCGAAATAATTGTTTCAGAACTTTGCGCAAGAATTATAACAATCAGTATGGAAACATTTTATTTGTTCTTGGTCATATTTTTGTTTGTATTGGCCATCGTAGATTTATCGGTCGGTGTTAGTAATGACGCCGTGAATTTCTTGAACTCCGCTATCGGCGCGAGAGCCGCATCCTTTAAAGTTATTATCGCTATCGCTGCTGTGGGAGTCTTTGTCGGAGCGGCGTTATCCAATGGTATGATGGATATCGCTCGGCATGGTATTTATCAACCCCAGCATTTTTATTTCTCGGAGATCATGTGTATCCTTGCGGCCGTTATGCTTACGGATGTGGTGCTACTGGATATTTTTAACTCGTTAGGTATGCCGACCTCGACAACGGTTTCCATGGTGTTTGAGTTGGTGGGTGGAACGGTAGCGATCGCCTTGGTAAAGATCGCTAGTTCTTCAGGCGCTTTGCAATTGGGGGATCTGCTGAATACCGAAAAGGCTTTTACCGTGATTCTGGGTATCTTTCTTTCTGTGGCGATCGCTTTTTTCTTTGGTGTGATCGTGCAGTATCTGTCCCGGATCTTGTTCTCGTTTAATTATAAGAAAAGCTCTAAATATTTTATTGGTCTGTTCGGAGGTTTAGCGGCCACTTCCATCATTTACTTTATGCTGATAAAGGGATTGAAGACAAGTTCTTTTATGACGGGTGAGTTCAAGGATATGGTGTATGCCAATACGGGGATGATCGTTTTGGGATGTATGGTATTTTTTACGATCTTGATGCAGGTATTGCATTGGTTGAAGGTGAATGTATTCAAGGTAGTCATTTTGATGGGTACGTTTGCCTTGGCGTTGGCTTTTGCCGGGAATGACTTGGTGAACTTTATCGGAGTCCCCTTGGCTGGCTATTCCTCTTATATGGACTTGATGGCGCAGGGAGGGACCACTACCACGGATACATTTTTGATGACCTCCTTGTTGGGACCGGCCCAGACACCTTGGTATTTCTTGGTGGGTTCCGGGGTCGTGATGGTAATCGCCTTGGCTACCTCCAAAAAGGCTCAGAACGTGGTGAAGACTTCCTTGGATCTGTCTCGTCAATCGGATGGAGAGGAGTCTTTCGGTACATCGCCTGTCGCACGGGTATTGGTACGGAATTGCAGTAATATATCCGCTACGATATTAAGTATCGTGCCCACTCCGGTTAAGAACTGGATTGATAGCCGTTTCAACCAAAGCGAGATGATCATGGATGACAAGGCTAGCTTCGACTTGGTACGTGCCTCGGTGAACGTGGTTTTGTCCGGATTGCTGATCGCTTTGGGAACCTCCTTGAAATTGCCTTTATCTACGACGTATGTGGCTTTCATGGTCGCTATGGGTACTTCGTTGGCAGACCGTGCTTGGGGGCGTGAGAGCGCCGTATATCGCATCACAGGCGTATTGTCCGTGATAGGTGGTTGGTTCATTACGGCAGGGGCTGCTTTTACGATCTGTTTCATCGTCGCTCTTTTGATTTATTGGGGAGGTATTCCAGCTTTGGTCGCTATGATTGGTTTGGCGATCTATTCGTTGGTTCGTAGCCACTTCGCTTATAAGGCTAAATTGCGGAAAGAGGCATTGAAGGAGGAGGTGAATTCTACGGTGTCTAAACTTCGTAAGGCTACGGATACCCGTGAGGCTTTGGCCCTGTTCCGCGAGCATAGCCGTGAGGAATTACAATCCGATCTGGATTTTACGGCGGAAGTATTCGGCAAGGCGGTAAATGGATTCATGAATGAGAACCTCCGTGAGTTGCGCAAGGTCTTGACTGCCGTGGAGGAGAAGAAGATTCACTTGAAACAAGTGAAACGTGTCGGTACGCTTGGCGTTACCCAATTGGATCACGATATCGCCGTGGAGAAGGGGCTTTATTATTATCAAGGAAATGACTTCGCCAGCGAGATCATATTCAGTATCCGTCGCTTGGCAGAACCTATGAAAGATCATATCGATAATAATTTCAGCCCGTTGAGTCCGGTACAGAAAGATGATTTTGGTAAGGTATCTGAACAAATCATCTCCTTCTTGAGAAATTGCGCTACTATGATCCGTAAAAACGATTATATTGGCTTTGAGGAGCTGATTGCTGAGTCGATTACCTTGATGAACCAACTTACCGCCTTGAAGAAAGGGGAGTTGAAGCGTATCCAAGGGCAGTCCGGCAGCACGAAGGTGAGCATGGTTTATTTAAACATGGTACAAGAGGCCCAGAACGTGGTCTCTTTTACGGCGAACCTTTTGAAGGTGAGCAGGAAGTTCCAGAAGGAATAATCAGTCTCTATTATATTGGGATGGTGGGAGACGGGGCATGCCCCGTCTCTACTGGTTTATAGGGTTAGCATCTTCTTTTCTTTGACTAAATCACTCTCGTCCATCCGTAGGGATGGGACTGTACACATCTTGATAAAATCTCCTGTTTGGCAAGTATAATCATAGTAGGCCTGTTGTTCCGGGGTAAAATCTTCTTTATCGATCAGTCCGCTTTTCCGGCTCATGAATTCATCGATCTCCGTGCTTTCTGATTCCTTGATAAGAAGGATTCGGCGGGCGATCGGGTTACGATTATAATCCTGCCCGATGTATAATCCTCGTAATTGGCGGGGATTCTTGAAAAATGGTATTTGCAGGTATATCGTTACCATCGTGAATTGGGGCGCTTGGTTCTCGTTCAGCATGCAATGGAAATTCTGAGGATCGGGCATGATCCCGAATCCCCATTGAGCCTCTCCATAAGCGCTGATCCGCCCTACACGGACTTGATTATCCGAGGGGGAGAGTAGGAAGGGTTCCATCTTGAGGCAGTCCGAGGAGGAAGAAAGGCTGTAACTGGTATAGATTCCTTTGAAAGCCTCTATTTTAGAGGCGGAGAGCCGTGTCTCCTCCATCAATTGCTTGGCGAAAGGATTATCTTTTAGGCTATCCGGTTCGGCGAGCTCCATCTGGTCTAGGCGAAGGATCATCTCCTCTATATGGGAAAGCAAACGTTTTTTCGACACGTTATTCACTAGGGCGAGCGCCGAGTCCAGCGCTTCTTCCGGCGGGTAACTCTTGATGCCCTCGAAATAATTCGGCAATACGGTCGTATATAGGGAGGACAATATGCTGGGAGCCATATTGATCCAGTCGGCTATCTCTTTCATCTTAACCCCATTGCTTCGTAGATATTCGATCTTTCGGTAGAATTCTTGAAGATTGTTCATGTGTTTATATTCTTGATTTACCTTACAAAATAAGAGGACATATGTTGCGTTTCCGTTTCATGAATGTTACATAAATATTTCTTTATAATTTATTGATTCCTAGTTGGGTATTAATAATATACATTCATGGGTTCAGTAATATGTCTGTAACATGGCGGCTGTACTTTTGCCTTCGAAAATAAAACGACAGAAGATTATGGACACTGCGATACAGAGCAATAAAACATCCCGGAAACGGATTTCCGATCTCCTTTTCATCCTATGGGCCGGAGGGGCCGCCTTGCTTTCTTATTCCTTGGTATATATGTTGCGTAAGCCGTATACGGCTGCCGCTTTCGAGGATCTGGAGGTATTCAATATGGACTATAAGGTGGTGGTTACGATCGTGCAGATCTTGGGGTACGTGGTGTCGAAGTTCATGGGAATTAAGTTGATATCGGAGTTGCGGCGGGAAGAGCGCTTGCGGTTCATCTTGATGTCCGTGGTGATGGCGGAACTTTCGTTGGTATTCTTCGGGTTGCTCTCGGCTCCTTATAATATAGCGGCGATGTTCTTGAACGGGCTTTCGCTGGGATGTATGTGGGGGATTATTTTCAGCTTTATAGAAGGACGTAGGATGACGGATGTCCTCGCTAGTTTGTTGGGCGTAAGTATGGTGATCAGTTCCGGTACGGCGAAGTCTGTCGGCTTGTACGTAATGGATACGTGGCAGGTCAGCGAGTTCTGGATGCCCGCCTTGATCGGGGCGGTGGCATTGCCTTTGCTAGCCTTGTTGGGATATGCGCTGAACCGGCTTCCACAGCCTACGGAGGAGGATATCGCCTTGAAGTCGGAGCGGGAGACCTTGAACGGGCGGCAGCGTTGGGAGCTTTTCAAGAACTTCATGCCTTTCTTGACGATGCTTTTCGTGGCGAATATAGCGATCGTGGTGTTACGGGATATCAAGGAGGACTTCTTGGTGAATATCATTGATATGTCCGGTTACTCGCCTTGGTTGTTCACGCAAATAGATAGCGTGGTGACCTTGACTATCTTGGCGATCTTTGGTTTGATGGTGCTCGTGAAAGATAATTTTAAGGCGCTTTTAGTCCTGTACGGTTTGATTATTACGGGCATGATGGTCATGGTGTTCGTGTCGTTCGGGCAGGAGCGGATGGGATTGAGTCCGGTGACATGGCTTTTCTTGCAGAGCCTCTGCCTGTATATGGCTTACTTAACCTTCCAGACGATTTTCTTCGATCGCTTCATCGCTTGTTTCAAGATACGGGGAAACGTCGGTTTCTTTATTGTCTTAACAGATTTTCTGGGGTACACGGGTACGATACTGGTATTGGTGCTAAAGGAATTCGTGGGTACGAGATTGGACTGGGCGGTATTTTATAACCAACTTGCCGGATATGTAGGGATCTTTTGCTGCGCCACTTTTGTCGCTTCCTTCGTATATTTGCGGCAACGCTATCGCAAGGAGACCGCTTTATGTGGCTGCGAGGAAATAGCAACTCTTGAGCCTACCGAAAACAATGTCCTTACGATCGCTTAAACAAGAAAATTATTAAATACGATACATACAGAATATGAAGAAGATTTCAGGTGTCATTATGGATTGGGCCGGTACGGCCGTGGATTATGGATGCTTCGCTCCGTTGAACGCTTTCCTCAAGGTATTCTCGGAAGAGAAAGGGATTGATATCACTTACCGGCAGGCCCGTGAGCCGATGGGTCTCTTGAAGATCGATCATATCAAGGCGATCTTGAGTATGCCGGAGGTGAACGAGAAGTTCCGTGCCTTGTATAAGAGGGACTGGAACAAGGGGGACGTGAATGAGATGTACGCTAGTTTCGAGAAACATTTGTTCGCTTCCTTGAAGGATTTCACCACTCCGATACCGGGAGTCTTGGAGGCGATGGCGATGCTTCGCGAGCAAGGTATAAAGATCGGCTCTACGACCGGGTACACGGCGAAGATGATGGAGATTGTCCGTCCCGGAGCCGAGGCCAAAGGATATAGGGTAGATAATCTGGTGACACCGAACGAGGTCCCGGCCGGTCGCCCCGCTCCGTATATGATCTATAAGAATATGATCGATTTGGCGATTCCTTCCGTAGATCAAGTGGTGAAGGTAGGAGATACGATCGCTGATATTAAGGAGGGCGTGAACGCCAAGGTATGGAGCGTCGGTATCGTGACCGGTAGCAACGAGATGGGCGTGAGCGAGGAGGAATATAACAGCCGTCCGGCGGAAGAATGGGAATCTCTGAAGAAAGAGGTGCGTGAGCGTATGTTGGCGGCGGGGGCTCATTTCGTCTTGGATACGATCGCCGAGCTGCCTGCTTGCATTGAGAAGATTAACAACAGGGATCAAGCCTGATAACCGAATAAAATAAAACAATCATATGAGAAACTATTTATTATTGACACCGGGTCCGTTGAGTACGTCGCAGACGGTACGTGAGGCCATGCTTCAGGATTGGTGTACGTGGGATAAGGATTATAACGAGGGTATCGTTACCCCGATCCGTAAAGGCTTGCTGGCGATAGCGGGACTGGACGGGGATGCGTACACCAGTGTCCTGCTGCAAGGTAGCGGAACGTATTGTGTGGAGGCTACGATCGGGGCCACCGTGCGTCCGGAGGATAAATTGTTGATCCTCGCTAATGGCGCTTATGGCAAACGTATGGCGCAGATCGCCGATTATTATCATATCAATTACGTACTGGTCTCTTTGCATGAGACGGAACTGGTAACCGGCGAGGTAGCCCGACGTGCCTTGGAGGAGCATCCCGGTATCACGCATCTCTCAATGGTACATAGCGAGACCACGACCGGTTTGTTGAATCCGATTGAGGAGGTAGCCGAGGTGATCAAGGGCCGGGGGATTACCTTTATAGTGGATGCGATGAGCAGCTTTGGCGGTGTCCCTATCGACGTGAAAGGTTTAGGTATCGACTTCTTGGTCAGTAGCGCGAACAAATGTATTCAAGGAGTTCCCGGCTTCGGCTTTATCCTCGCCCAAAAAGATAAATTGATGGCGACGAAGGGGAATGCCCGCTCGCTTTCCTTAGATATCTATGCCCAGTGGGAAGCGATGGAGAAAGGGGGAGGCAAATGGCGTTTCACGTCTCCGACGCACGTGGTTCACGCTTTCTACCAAGCGATGAAGGAATTGAACGAGGAAGGCGGTATCACGGCTCGTTATAAGAGATATCAGGAGAATCACCGAGTATTGGTGGAAGGTATGCGTGGATTGGGCTTTAAGACGTTACTGTCCGATAACGCGCAAGGACCTATTATCACTTCGTTCTTATATCCCTCTGCGGATTTCGATTTCGCCTCGTTCTATGTGCGGTTAAAGGAGAAAGGCTTCGTGATCTATCCGGGTAAGATCTCGGATGCGGATACATTCCGTATCGGTAATATCGGAGATATCTTCCCGAAAGATATGGAAGCCTTGATACAAGCGATTAAAGAGATCCGGTAATCGATGCCCGTAACGTAACGAGTCCTTCGGGGCCCATATTGAACAGCAAATCCGCTATACTCAGATTGGGGAGGAATCCGAATTTCTCCCGGAATACTTGATAATAAGGTTCCGGGCGGAAGGCGGGATCTTCCCCTTCGTGTTTCGGGCGGATCGTTTCCCGGAAATCGTTGGCTACCTCCGGTTCATAATGCTCGGTGTAGACGACTGCGGGTTGCATATCCAACAGGTCACAGACCAGACGGCGCAGTTCCTCGTTGAAGTCGAGGAGGAACTCGTATTTCTTTTCGTAGAAAGGAGCGAAGTCATCGGCATAATACTCGAAAAACGGACTCATATTGTAGGCCGATACCAAAGCGTTCCAGTGTAGGTGCCGCCAGTTTCCGTGGTCGGAGATACGGATGTCCTTGGTCTGGCATTTCAAGGTATCCGGCTTGACGATGGGGATGGATAGGGAGAGTGGGCCGTTTGCGGCGGCGATGGAACAGCGGTTACGATAGGTTTGCTTCACGTAATTCTCGGCGGTCTCGATATGGACCTCCGGGTATTGGAGCATCTTACAATATTGTTGTATGGGGCCTAGATAGGCGGTCGCTATATATACAGGTCGCATGATTAATGAACGGGTTTAAAGATTCGTTGTTTGTCGGGGCTGTACCAGCAGAGCCAAGCGTTGCCGACGATATGGTCGGCCGGTATGAAACCGAGATGGCGGGAATCTACCGCCTCGTTGGTATTATCGGACAGTACCCAATAGTAGTCTTGTCGGAAAAAGAAGAAATTAGTCTCCCGCCCATCCAGATATAACTTTCCGTCACGGAAGGAAGCCTTGCCATCCGTCTCCCGCAGGATGATCTCCTTGCAGGCGGTGAGCGAGGCGGCGTCCAGCGGGTAAGCCCGGTCTTTCCGGGGGACGATCAACATGTATTCTTGCATTTGTTCCCCGATAAAATGACGGTTTATGGCGTCGGGCAATTCCTCCCTCAATTGATATTCCTCGAAAGCCGTGAGGCTGAGCATACAGCCGAAACTTTCCTGCCTGAAATCCCTAAGTGGGATGTCCAACTTCTCCAACGTCTCCAAGAACGTCTCCTTGGCGCTCAGTGTTATGAAATAGGAACAGAGGGAGCGGGGAGAGCGGGGGATTTTCTGCCCGTTTATCGTATATCCGTCCATGCTGACCCGGATCGTATCGCCCGGCATACCGATGCAGCGGCTGATGAATAAGGGAGCATCCGCTGAATCTCGAGAGAGCGGACTGGTAAAAAGCACGACCTTGCCCCGGACGGGCTTATTCTTCCCCGGTATTTTATTGACTAGGATATAATCCCCTTTATGCAAAGCCTCTTCCATAGAGTCCGTAGAGATGCGATAGGACTCTATGCAGAAAAGGCGTATGAGCATGACGATCCCCGCGGCTAGCGCGAAAGCTGCCAGCCATTTCATGAGAACTATCAGGAATCGTTGGATTGCCATAATACGAAGTTTTCACCCCTTAATCCGGATGAACCCAACGGAACAGGCGGTTCCAACGGATACCACCGTCGAACAGACTGCGATCCTTGTCCAAGGATAGCCAAACCAAGATCGGCTTGCCGACAATGTGATCCTCCGGTACGAAACCCCATGAGCGGCTATCCGCGCTATTATGGCGGTTATCGCCCATCATCCAGTAATAATCGTATTTAAACGTATAGGAAGTCTCGGGCTTGCCGTTGATGTAGACCTTGCCGTCCTTCACTTCCAAGGTGTTGTTCTCGTAATTCTTGATACAACGGCTGTATAACGCCAGATTACGTTCGTCCAACGGGATGGTAGCCCCTTTCTTCGGGATCCAAAGCGGCCCGAAGTTATCACGGGTCCAGCCGGTATTGTATCCGACCGGATAGGTAGGGCCGCCCAATGTCTCCGGCTCGATGATAACCTTTTTCACGGTAGGTAGCTTCTCCGCTATCGCCAAGGCCTTTTTCGTGAGTGGCAGGCGATATACCGGGTTGTACTGCCCGTTCGCGTTAGGCGTAAAGCCTAGGTATGACAATAGGTTCTGGTAATAACCGCCGCTGGAGGCCAGCATACGGTCATCCTTGCTTACGTCCATCAAACGGAATTGCTCCTCTGTGATCGGGGAACCGTCCGTCTCGATGAAGTAGTTGAACTGCATATCTTTCGGGTTCTCGGCGGGTTTACCGTCTATGTACACTTGGTTGTCTATGAGTTGGAGCGTATCACCCGGCATACCGATACAACGCTTCACGTAATTCTCCCGTTTGTCGACCGGGCGGTACATTACCTCGCCGAACGTGGCCTTATCCAATAAGATACGTTCCCGTCCGTACTCCTCGACCAAGGAGTAATAATCCGGGTTTTGCACTTTCACGGCGATCGTGTCGCCCGCGGGGAAGTTGAACACTACGATATCATTACGTTTCACGTGGCCCAAACCTTTCACCCGTTTGTAGCCCCATTCCGGCCAATCCAGATACGATTTGCAGTTAAAGATCGGCAACGTATTTTGTACCAACGGGAAGGAGATCGGAGTGTTCGGAACGCGAGGGCCGTAACTTAATTTGCTGACGAACAGGTAATCTCCTACCAGCAAGGATTTCTCTAGGGAAGAACTCGGTATCTGATAGTTCTGAAAGACGAACAAATTGATGAAATAAACGGCTACCAGCGCGAATACGATATCGTCCACCCATTCCAATACGTTGCGTACCGTCGGGTTCTTAGACCGTTTCCAAGCTCCCCAAGGGATGTAGTGCGTCAAGAATATATCGACTAGGACGATTAATCCCAGCAGTAACCATAAGTTTTGCATCCAGATAGCGAACAACGTGTATAATACGGTCGCTATACTAAACTTGATCCATTGTTTTTTCGTGAACTTCTTCATCTTTTAGCTAATACGTTTAGAATTTGAATAAGTCATTCATGCCTAGGAAACCTTTCTTTCCGGCGGTAAACTCTGCCGCTATTACGGCGCCTAGCGCAAATCCGGCACGGCTCTTGGCATCATGCTTGATACTGATCGTATCTACGTCCGACTCATACGTGATCTCGTGGATACCCGGAACCTCACCCTCACGGATGGCGTGGATCGGCAGGTCAGTCGCGTTCTCGGCGTTCTCTAAGGTCCAGCGGTCTTTACGATCGATGTTTTCCAAGATTCCTTCGGCCAACGTGATAGCCGTTCCACTGGGTGCGTCCAGCTTGTGGATATGGTGGACTTCTGTCATTTTAACGTCGTAGGAGGGGAAGTTGTTCATGATTTTCGCCAGATACTTATTCATGGCGAAGAAGATATTTACGCCGATGCTGAAGTTGGAGGCGTAGAAGAAGGTTTTGCCCTCTTTCTCGCATTTCTCCTTGATCTCGCCGATACGGTCCAGCCATCCGGTAGTACCCGATACGACCGGCACGCCTACCTCGAAACATTTCATATAGTTATTGAAAGCGGTAGCCGGGGTAGTAAACTCAATCGCCGCGTCGGCGCTCTTGAACGCTTCTGAATATATATCCTCAGCGTTATTGATATCTATGATGGAAACAATTTGATGTCCTCTCTGGATGGCGATCTGCTCGATCGTTTTGCCCATTTTCCCGTAACCTATAAGTGCAATTTTCATACTTTAATTCAATTAATGTCGCAAATATACAGAAAATGAATTACATTTGAATCCAAAATCTTAACTCTGAAAGAATATGGAACGTTTATTACACTATGTTTGGAAATACAAACTTTACGCGAGTTCTTCATTGACTACCACCGAGGGGCTTCCTATCGCTGTTATCGATCCCGGAATACAAAACACCGACGCCGGTCCCGACTTCTTCAACGCCAAGATAAAGATTGACGGCACGGTATGGGCCGGAAGCGTGGAGATCCACGAAAAAGCTTCCGATTGGTTGCTACATCATCATGATTCGGATAAGGCATATGACTCCGTTATCTTGCATGTAACAGGTGTGAATGACGCATCCATCTGCCGGATGAACGGTGAGCCTATTCCTCAATTGATATTACCCGTTCCGGAACCTGTCCGGAGAAATATCGATTGGTTATTGGCAAGAGAGGTGCCCGTCCCCTGTCTGGAGCGGATCCAAGAAGTGGACTCCGTACATCTGGCCTCATGGATGGATACCTTGCTCAGTGAGCGGCTGGAACGAAAGACGGAGGATATATACCGCCTGCTGGATCAGTACCAAGAGGATTGGAACGAGGTGTTCTATATCCTATTAACCCGTAGTTTCGGCTTTGGTGTGAATAGCGACGCTTTCGAGTGGTTGGCGAAAAGCCTCCCCCTACGATATATCCAAAAGCAAAGGGCTAGCGAGTCGCAAGTAGAGGCGATGCTTTTCGGACAAGCGGGTATGCTCTCGGAAGAGGGCTCCTGCCATTACTACCGTCTGCTGAGGCGGGAATATGAGTTTCTCCGCCATAAGTTCGGGCTCAAGCCTTTGGATGACTCCTTGTTCAAAAGCCTCCGTATCCGTCCGACCAACTTCCCGCATGTGAAGTTGGCGCAACTGGCCGCTATCTGGCATCGGTACGATACGTTATTCTCGATGATCCTGTCCGCTTCTTCTCCTAAAGAGATCAAGGATTATTTCCGTATCCGGCCCTCGGATTATTGGAAGAATCATTATCATTTCCAATACGCCTCGGTGGAAAAAGATAAAATGATCGGGGAGAATGCCTTGAATATCCTGTTAATAAATACGGTAGTCCCTCTGCTATTCGCTTACGGCGGTCGAAATAAACTTCCTGAGTATTGCCTGCGTGCGACCCGCCTCTTGGAGAGTATCCCGCCGGAACGCAATCATATCGTAACCGCTTTCGCTCGATCCGGTATCGAAGTCCATAACGCTGGTGATACGCAATCACTCATCCAGTTAAAACGAGAATATTGCGAGAAGCGAAAGTGTTTGTATTGCCGGATTGGGTTTAGGCTGCTGAAACGGAGTGTTAATCCTCCTCCTTGATGGAAGGATGTATGTATTTTCCGTCTTTGTGATTGTTGGTGATATAATGTACTATTATATAAGCCATCCTGCCGAGAGAAAAAGATATACCAAGTGGTATGCTTACTACTTTTCCTTTTGAAGAAAGTATATTGCAGATTCTGTCCGTACCTATTGAAATAGGTTTGGGCGTAGGGGGCGAGATGATAATGTGGTGCATAAGGGATCGTTTTTACAAAGTCAATGATATCATCTACGATATTTTCTCCGTGTTCCAAGTATGAGACGTAATCTTTCTCGAGTAAGGTTTGAGCTAAATCGTCTAGAAAATCGTAAACTTCAGGGAGTAAGGCTACTTTATAGGTTTGCTTCATGGTTCTGTTTTTGATAGAATAACTCTCTTAATCGTATTTTCGCTTCTTTCCGGAAAGTCTCTGGGTCGATCGCTCTTTCCCAATCCTTGTCAAATTGGGTTTGTCCGATAACCCCTAGCTGTTTCAATATGGGATTGATCATATCCCCATATTTCTTCAAGTCGATGCGAACGTAGCTGTTGTTCCCTGCCGCGTCTTTTTCCAATTCGATACCTGATACTTCTGACATAGTTGTTTTATTTATTGGGTTATACTTCTATTAGATGCAAAGATAGATTAATTAGCATATATATCCTTATCGTTCACGGGATTTTTCCCTATTTTTGTCCTTCAATTGAAATGTGAACGTTGAATGGAAGATAAATATGTGAGAAATAGTTTACGGTTCTTTATAGGTGGGCTTTTGCTGCTCGTACTGTATTCGTGCGCTAATATGGCTTCTCCGAAAGAAACCTGTAAATAACCCAGTATAGTTCCCCTCCTTGTAGGATATATACTTCATTGGCAAAGTAAGTATATCTTCTATGGCAGGTGTGTTTCTGCGTTTGTTTTATCAAATTGTGCTTTTGTTAGGGAAGGGTTAGGTGTAACTGTCTTTTGTCGAAAAGAAGCTGTTTGTCGTGACAAATGATGTGAGCGAAAAGGACAAACTAGGAGTGGAAAGTGGTGAATATGGAGCTTGGGAACCGGAAATAGGGCTGTTTTTATGCGAAAGTAATGGAAAAAGGATGCGCAAGTACTGCCGATTGGATGCGTAAGTACTGCCGTTGGGCATCGGAAGTAGCTGTGAACTGGATCGGAAGTAAGTGCGAATGGGCATTCAAGTAGGTTCATAAACCGGTTGAGGCGGTATCGGACTTCTATTTCGGCTCTTTTGGGGTGAATTACGGTGAATGGTTTCGCTAGAATAAAAGGCCGTTTTTCGGCATCTCTCTATCAGTCATTGCATTGCTGAAATTTTTTCTCGTTTTTGAGAGCGAGACGTACTTTGGCCCGAAATATGCGACTCTTTAGGGGGTAAGATGACAAATTGTCAAAATGCCAATCTAATACTTGATGCTTCTGACGTAGTTGTTCGATTTATTTGGTTATATTTCTATTGGATGCATCTTGGGATATTAAATATAAGACCTATATTTGTCAATAGGATTTAACCTGTTTTTAATAAAGAAAGGAAGGTGGAAGTGAACAGAAATTTTATCATGTTAATCGAATGTTTATGAACGTATAATATGGGATGGAATATGAGCAAGAGGTGTATATTGAAGAGTAGATAGCTTTTATCTATGGCTGTTCTTTTATTATTTGCGACAGCCAATGCGCAGGAGATTACAAAGGAAAAGAAACCGGCTCGGTTTGGTATTGGTATCGCCTATGGTTTTAAAGATCGGGTGAAGGAGCTAATACATCCGATAGAGCTTACGGTACGGTATAATCTTTCAGAAAAGCATTCATTTTATGTGAATGTGCCGTTGGGATGGAAAAGTTGGAGGGACAATTATGCTTCCGTAGATCCCGTCATACGGGGTTACTATACTCATAAAATGCGATTGTATGGCTTGGGCATAGGATATGATTATTCAATTGTGACGTATAAGAATTTCGATCTGTTTACGGGTGGAGGGTTGGAGTTCCAGAGATTCTATAATCGATATCAGGAGGTTCAAGAAGGAGAGCCTTTTCCTTTTCAACGTGATAGATTCAATGATTATTCTTTATATCCCAAAGTGGGATTGAGATATACGTGGCGATTTGTAGGTGTTGAGTTTGATTATAGATGTTATTTTTCCGTGAGAGGGTTGGATAATTATTCCGAACAATTCTCAGAACTTCCTCGTGAAGTGGATTATGATACACATATCGATCATGCTTTTCGATGTGGAGTGTATTTTTTGTTTTAAACCTTTAAGTTGATTTATTATGAAACGAATGAAATTGTTGTTATCCGTTTGGGTATGTTTTTTCAGTATAGTTAGTGCGATGGCACAGCATCCAGTGTTAAAACCAGACAAAGACGTAACAGAATTCGTTACTCCCAAAATGGGTTGTTATTATGTATTGGATGCAGGGAGTAATATTGCCCGAGTAAATTGGACTGTCTTGGGTGGGTCTTTTTCCCTTGGTTCATCCCAAACCTCAATCCCTGGTGGCAATTTCTATGGTATAACCGTATATTGGG
>Ga0129308_1002535_pt1 | contig 15147 bp, 13 predicted proteins | sample L827metagenome_FD_94440 | JGI IMG/M metagenome (GOLD analysis project Ga0129308, IMG submission 94440) | Ring-tailed lemur group fecal microbial communities from Wisconsin, USA - L827 metagenome | ecosystem: Host-associated > Mammals > Digestive system > Large intestine > Fecal | place: USA...
GGATGTTCCGAAGATCATCCACTTGGCGGGCCACTCCAGCCTCCATGTGAGCTTTCCCTCTCCCTTGCGGATGTCCACCTTTCCGCAGTGTCCGCAGGAGCACTCGTACCACATGTACGGGAACTCGTAGTTGTCGAACTGGGGGGTTGCGAACCTTCCGCACTCCTCGCAGATGGGGTTGTAAGGTGCATAGTCCGCCTTGGCCTCCTTGCCGGTGACCTCGTGCAGGATCTGGATGACCTGCTCCCTCTTCCTCATTGCCATGTCGATGCACTCGGCGAATTTTCCCTGCTCGTAGAGCTCGTGGGTCCAGATTATCTCGCAGTGTACCCCGAGGGAGTCAACTGCGTCCAGGAAGGGCTGCACGAAGTGGTGAGCGTAGTTCCTGTGCTTTCCGCAGGGGCAGGGGATCCTGGAAATGGGCATTCCGACGTACTTCTCATACTCGGGAGGGAGGAAATCGTACCTTTTCCTGAGGGGGTCGAAGGAGTCGATGAGATAGATGAGCCTGACCTCTTTGCCCATACCTTCGACGGCGCTGCGCACGGATTCTCCCGTGATTGCTTCCCTTAGACTTCCTACGTGGATGATACCGGTGGGGCTGATTCCCGTGGCGATCAGCGGATGATCGCAGGTCTCGGCCACCTCCTTCGCGACTACGTCTGCCCAGTGCATGTTAATCGGCGCTTCGTATAAAGGGGGTATAAATAGCACTTTCGGTAGGGTCTGGGGGTAGAATAACTGGTAGTGTCAGAACGGGACGATCGCTCATCTTATCATATGGCATATGGTCGGAGAAGGTGATGTACGTCATCGAATCCCTCGATTAGACGTTCGAGACAGAACCCGACGAACCGAGTGCAATCATGCCCCTCCGAGGACTGACATTTCTCCAGGACCTCGTAATACTCGTTCCGTCTCCTCATGATGTACGACTCCATCGGCATGAGGGCATACAACGGATCGGATCCGATGTTGATCTTGGTGTTCCACAGCCTCCCCATCCTCCCGTTACCATCGACGAAGGGGTGTATCGTTTCTATGCAATAGTGTACGATGGCACCGACCACCGGTGTTGGCAGAATTGAATCCATGCCCCAAGCGAACAATCTCTCCACCATCTCCGGAACCTCCTCATGGAGAGGAGCCCTGTATATGAGGAAGTCTCCTCCGAACACCCCGACACCGCATCTGCGGAATCCCGGTTCCTCTACGAGTCCGAACATGAGCGTATCGAAGGCATCGAGGAAACCCTCAACTGACCACGTGTCCCACCTTTGGAGATCTCTGTACGCTCCGACCGCGTTCCTGACCTCGACCACCTCGTCGAAAGGACCTTCGATGTCCCTCCCGTCCATTACATCGCTTACGGCACGGAGACCGAGGGTGTTCCCTTCGATCGCCAGGGAGGCCTCGATGGAACGGACAATGGATGATCTCTTCAGAGTATCGGAGGAGGGGTTGTCTAGAATCACCCTGCAATCCTTTTTGGACTCCCCCAGATCGGAGATCAACGAGAGGATTCCCTCGTCCATATCGAACCTCACAGACTCTCACGGATGCATAGATACTCCGATGTATCAACAAATTCATATCTATTTCTGTTGACAATGACCTCTGGGGAAGAATCGCACCGCCACACGCTTCGATAAATCCCGACCATTGGGCGTAGATGTGAACTCCAAAGTCCTGGAGACAAAGACATCATCATAGAGTCCTCCATCCCTGGAATCTACCAGAATCTACCATTTTCTACCGGAATCTACCGCGGTAGAAAAATCGATCCTATTTTTGGCACATATATCGATGATCAGATCCGTTTGGAAGGATCAGGACGTCAGTTCCGACACGATCTCCGCGAACTCCGCCTTGAACTGCTCCGCACGTGCACGTGCCACCTCCGGATCCTTCGACTCGGAGTATATCCTGAACTTGGGCTCCGTCCCGGAAGGCCTCAACAGCACCCATCCGTCATCGTAATCGATGCGGAGACCATCCACGGTGTTCAATCTGAGGTCCTGGTGCCTCTCGGCCATCTTCCCGACGATCAGGGGCTTGACGTCATCCGTGCAAACGGCGGCCTCCTTCACGGTGCAGTATTTGGGAAGTGTGTCGACCTGCTCCTGTATCGGACCGTGCTTCGCAATGGCCTCCAGCATCCTCGCGGCTGCCATGGCACCGTCCCTGCAGAACTGATGGTCGGAGAAGATCAGCCCTCCGTTCTCCTCCCCTCCGAAGATCCCCTTGTCCTGGATCATCCTGCGTGCGACCACGGGTGAACCCACGGCGGTGTATGCCATGATACCGCCTTCGGCCTCAACGACATCACCCACAACGGATGAAGTCGCAACCGTCGTCACGACCTCCCCTCCGCCGTTCGCCTTTACGAGTGAGCGCGCTATCAGGGCGAGGCTCCTGTCTCCCGGGACGTATTCACCCGTCTCTGTGACAAAGACGCACCTGTCCGCATCCCCGTCATGCGCTATCCCCAGATCGGCACCGGTGTCGACGACCATCCTCTTCAGATCGCCCAGATTGTCCTCGGTTGGCTCGCTGTAGTGACCGGGGAAGAAACCGTCCGGATTGCCGTTGATGGTGATCGCCCTCACGCCGAGCCTCCTCATGAGCATGGGACTGGTGAGGACGGAAGCCCCGTTGGCACAGTCCAGGACCACGGTAAGTCCGGCGGACCTTATGGCATCGACATCAACCTTCGACACGACGGCATCTATGTATGCCTCACCGGCACCCGGAACCGTGATCAGTGAACCGACCTTGTCCCATGCGGCACCTGTCAGTTCCATCTCATAGGCATCCTCTATCGCGGACTCCTCCTCGTGGGAGCATTCGGTACCATCCGCAGATATGCACTTGATGCCGTTGAACTCGGGAGGGTTGTGGGATGCGGTGATCATCACACCACCTGTCACTGAATCGTTAGTCTTGACAAAATACTGTAGAGCGGGTGTGGGGACCATCCCGAGGTCGTAGACATCGACACCCATGGCCATCAGTCCGGATGCAACGGAGGACCTGACCATCGGCGAGGAGACCCTGGTGTCCATTGCCATGGCAATGGGTCCGGGACCGAGGACGGTGGCGATTGCCTTCCCCACCTGCAGGGCGAGCTCGCAGCTCAGGTATTCGTTGGCGACTCCGCGTATGCCGTTGGTCCCGAACATCTTCATTGTGATCAGACATGAATCCGACAGCCTGTAGAAGATTGCTTCGGAGTGCGGAGGGCCGATGCATCGTGGCTACCACCCACGGCACACCGGGACTGCCGAGAAGAAGTGGCATGTTATGGTGGGTCAAACACCGCTCCCGCGGTTTCGATATGACAATAGTTTCATTGATGGGGTGATTGTCATTGTCAGGATACAGGGTTTGACAGGATCTGACATGGACATAACGGATCAGGTAACCAGGTGATACTGGAACCTACATCACATCTCTTATTGTATATAGATACATTATATGATATAAAGATTTGGCCGGATGGCGAGCGTCACTGAGGGAAGCCTTTGAGCCTCTCCTTCATGAGCATTACCGGCTTCACCTCAGCGGAATCGATCCCGCGCATCTCCGCCATATAGATAGATGTGAAATCTCCTAGCATGATGGCCCTGAACATGTCCTCCATCTCCGAGGATCCTCCGAGGTCGATGACGCGGAACACCGTTCCCGATCCCGACAGAGAATCTATCGCCCTGTCCACGGACGGGTCGTCGCCGTACGCCTTCAGCACGGTCAGCGCCATGTTCCCATCATCTGTACCCTTCCAGGACTCCAATCCGCAGTATGCGAACTCGGGGAGCTGGTTGCAGAACGCCACGTACTTGGAGTTCTCGTTGAACTGGGTCTTCCACCTGAAGACCACGGACCTCATCCTGCTGTCGGAGCATATCACCGGAACATGGTCGAGATACTCGGACGCAAGTGTCCTCGCGATGGACATCGGACCCTCCAGCATTCCCCTGTAGTCCCTCAACGACGGGAGGATGGAACGGATCTCATCCGACATGTCGGGGCATCCCGCGGCCTTCATTATCGCCAGGGTGTAGCCGATCATGTATCCGATCGAATGCCTGGGATGCAATCCTTCGGGAAGAGTCATGATGTGCGCACCGTCACGGGTGGCCATCTCCAGGAGTTTTCCCCCGGAAGTGAGCACGACGACGGTGCATCCCTTCATCATCGCCCTGCGGTACATCTCCAACGTCTCGGCGGTGTTTCCGGAATAGCTTGAGATTATCGCCAGGGTCCCCCTTCCCACCCATGAGGGAAGGAGCGGGCTGCGGACAACGGTGATCTGCTTGTCGGATACGGGTGAGCACAGGTCGGCCACCACATCGGATGTTATCGCAGAGCCCCCCATTCCACAGAGGATTATGTCCCTGCAGTCGAGGGTATAGCCTACATCCGTACCGAGGGTACGGCCGAGGTCGTCGACGAAGGCGTGCAACTGTTCGGATGTGGACAATGCCATCAGAGACCACCCCTCATCCTGAGTGCGGATGACACCATCTCACCCAATATCACGGCACAAGACGCCTTGTCCAAGGGATCCGCGCCATCCATCTCCACGGTCATCACGGGCCTGTCCTCGCAGCGGAGGATGTCGACCATGTTGTCTACGATGAAATCCAGGAGATCGGAACCGGTGTGTCCCTTCAGGACCACCACCCTCAGCTCGGGTGCGTGGGGGTTGCTGTCGAACCACCCAACAAGCTCGTTGTGATCGAATTCGGGGAGCTCCCCGTAGAACGCACGTCCCGCGGTGTCCTCGTTGATGGCCATCTTCCATCTCCTGAATGCTGCACGGAAGTCCGTTGTACCATAAATGGCGGGAACGTTTCCGGAGATCTCGGATGCCAGTTCCCTCGGATACGGTGAATCCAGCATGGAATCGCGGTATGCCGCAACAGAGGGGATCTCGTCCCTGAGCCTGTCCGCGGCGTTGCAGACGCCCGCCTCCTGAACTATCGAACATAGGATGCCGAGGACATAGCCTGTAGAACTCCTCGCGCTCATGCCTGCGGGAACAGTCACAACGGGAACGGAATCCCTTCCGGCAGCCTCGAGGAGCGGTCCGGACGATGTCACGCAGACCCTGGTGCATCCCCTGTCTCCAAGAGATGCGTACACCGAGAGGATGTCCTCCTCCGAACCGTCGTACGATATCAGGACCGCCACCGTATCCTCATCGACCCAACCGGGAACCCTGCTGTCACTGTATGAGGGAACCTGCCTGCTGGAGAACAGATCGGCATGGGCGGACACGATGTCGGGGGCGGTGGTGTTGAAACCGAATGAGAAGAAGCACACCTTGCCGGTCTTCGGAACAGGGAAACCGAGGTCGATATCCAGAGAATAGGATGCATGTTCGGGCAGTGATAGGATCTGCTCGCGGACGTTGATGTCCGACATGCGGTCGAAGTCACAGCTGCCTATTCCCGACACCATCTAAAGCACTCATCCCTTTGGATGACGATATCAGTGTTCTATAAAAAAGGGTGGGAGATGCTGGAGGATATTACCGATGCTTCGATGCCAACACGGGCGAACACTCGGCCAAAGGGGTTATATACAGACCCCCGATTCGGCGATTCATGGCAAAGAAGAACGACAGCGGATTCCAGTCCTCTGCAGGTCTGATGAGGTACTTCGACACCGAGAATGAGAAAGGTGTCAAGATCGGACCCAAGACGGTCATCGGAATCGCCATCGGACTCATCGTGATCGTTTCACTCCTGAACGTCGTCTTCCCCCTCAACTGATCGGGGATAACGTTCATTTTTCCATCATCCTATAGCTAAGGCTATAGGCATAAACATCATCAGACTTTAACCTGGTTTTTGAAGGTAAAGACACTGAATCGAGAGATTAAAAGATCTCTTCAGTTAATCGGTGCCGTTATACAAAAAATGAACTTTTTCCTACATCATTCCGATTACACTTGATCGGAAGAACATGAGTCAGAGGAGCATTACATAACGACCTATTCTGAATCCAAAGAGCAGTGTGATGCTTTATTCTCCAAATTCGGCACCTTCACAATTTCAGTAATCAACGATGTGAAGATACGACCCAAATATCAAGAACGCCCACAGAAATCCGTAAAAACACTAAAAAGAGGTTTTGAAAGAGGTTTCCGACCGTTCCGGGATCAGATACGGTCGTCTGCAGTGATCTTGTACTCCTCGTGATACTTCTTCCTGAAGAGCTTGGATAGGATCGGTGGTGCGATGATCGTGGTTGCGACAGACATCAGGACGACGACCGCGTAGAGATCAGAAGACATCATTCCGGTTCCGAGACCGATGGATGCAACGATGATTCCGACCTCTCCCCTGGGCATCATACCGACTCCGACGATGTTGAATCCCGCCTTGTCCAGCTGCTTGTCTCCCAGCTTGGCTCCGACACCGCATCCGATGTACTTGGTGACCAGCGCGATGAGGATGACCACAACGGCCAGGATGATGACGTGTGTGTCCGTGAGTGTGCTAATATCCACCTGGAGACCGACATTGAGGAAGAAGAACGAGATGAAGAACGTGGTAATCGAATCGATCTTGTGCTCCAGATCCCACTCCCATGCGTAGTCCGCGAACAGCATTCCGGCCAGGAACGCTCCGATGATCGCCGCGAGTCCGATGTACTCGGCAAAGGCTGCCATGATCAGACAGACGATGACGGCGAAAACGAGCTTGTTCACAGAGTAGGGGACCTTGCCCGCGGCGATGGCTTTCTGACGCCTGTTGTCGAAGTAGTCGTAGACCTTCGGCACGACGAACTTGCATGCGAGGATGACGATAACCACGAACAAAACAGCCTGAATGGAGATCGACAGGATGTTGGTGATGGACACTCCCGACTCGGCCATTCCCTTGACGACGGCGAGGACGATCATTCCAAGGACATCATCGATGACGGCCGCACCGATGATGATACGGGCCTCACGGGTGTCCATGAGCTTCATATCCTTGATAATACGCGCGGTGATACCGACGGATGTGGCGACCATGGCGGCGGCCATGAACATGGCGTGGTGCATGTCACCGTCGACGGCCATGATGAGGGCGAATCCCGCCACGAAGGGCAGGACGACTCCGAGAACCGCGGCAAGAAGCGCGGGCTTACCGGCACCGAGCAGGTCCTTGACCTTGGTCTCGAGTCCCACGGTGAACAGCAGGAATATGACTCCCAGCTCCGCAAAGGCCTCGATTATCTCGTAGGTCGTGCTCGAATGGGAATCTGGTACGTTCGGATTGGAAATGCTGAGATCTAGGAACTCCATGAGCGAGAAGTCGCCGAATGCGAGGTTCGCTATGATGATACCCATCACGATCTCACCGATCAATCCGGGGAGACCGAATCTGCTCACCAGCGCCGACCCTATGCGGGCGAGGATGAACAGGATCGCCATTGTGAGCAACAGCTGGAATAGGTCCATGGTGTACACATAAGGACCCCTTATTTAAAGAAAATGAAAGACGTCGGAACAGGGGGCGAACCATCCGGAAGGCCGTATCTCAGACCTTCCGGGATCGTCTGTTTTCGGGTTTCAGAACGAGAAGCAGACAGAGCCTTCCGATCCGCTTCCGCCGAAGGAGAACACGACCGCGTGCCTCTGCTCTGCGACGGGTTCCTCGGGAACGGCTTCCGTGACGGGTTCTGTCGCGGGCGCCTCTATTGCGGGAACGACCTGGGCGGCGGGGATGAGGGCCGCCTCTGTCGCAGCTTCGATCGCGATCGTCTCGGGCGCGGATCCTATGCGAAGGACCTCCGCTGCGGGATTCAACGCGGGGACCGACGCGGGTGCACACAATGCGGGGAACTCGAAGGAGGGGATCTCCATCCTCGGGGGTTCCGCGAAGCATATGGCCTCCATCCCGTCATCCGGGATGTAAATGCACTCGTATCCGACCGTGCAGGAATCATCGTCAAGGTCCAACTCGGGAAGGGTCAGCCTCATGATGCTTCCGACGTCTCCGTCGATGGTTATCCTGGGCTTCCTCGGCTTCGCCGAAGGGAGGCGCTCGACGGGTGCGGAGCGTGGAGAGGTCTGACCTGCGATTCGCTGGACTCCCTCGTCGGAATCCTTCTTGGAGATGTTCTCCAGCTTCCCGTTGGTGAACTTCATCGCGCGACTGTAGTTGTAGCGCGGGCGGTGGACAACGGGGTCCGCGATCTTGGACATAGAGTTCTCGTCCTCGAAGTCGAGCTTGGGCTTGGCGACCTCGGGAGCGGAGACGGTCTCGACCACGGTGCACTTGGGTGCCTCGGGGATCTCGGGCTCTGCGGCGAGCTCCTCCTTCTTGGCCTCCACATCGAGGGGCCTGTGCTCGGGAGCGGGGGTCGCATCTGCGGATGTCATCGCCTGCTCGGTCTCCTGCACTGCGATGGAATCTCCGACGGCGACCGCGGCGTTGGTCTCGGAATCTCCCTCGACCTCTAGTCCTCCGATCTCCATCTTCGGAAGAGCGGGAACCGCCTCGACAGGTGACTCGACCGTAGCCTCTGCAGGGGTCTCGGGGACATCGAGGTTGATGTCCTCCTTCCAGATCTCAACCTCCTCGATGACGGGCTCCTCTGCAGATGCCTCGACGGAGGCCTCGGGCTCGGAATCGATGAAGAACTCATCCTTGGACTTGGCCTCGACCGCAACGGCGGGAGCCTTCACAATGGGCTCTTCGACGGGTGCCTCTGCGGGAACCTCGGCGGGAATCTCGACCGGAGCCTCGGGAACATCGACGGCCTCGGGCATCGTCTTGATGACAAAGTCGGAATCGACCTGGGGCTCCTCGACGAGTGCATCAACAACGGAGGGGACCTCCTCGATGACCTTCTGCTCTACGGGAACCTCTTCGACAGGGGATTCCACAACGGGGGTCTCGATCACGGGCGCCTGCACAGGCTCCTCCATCGGAGCCTCGGCGGGAACGGTCTCGACGGTTCCGTCCTCGTTCAGGACGCTGACCTCCTCGTACTCGACCTTGTGGGTGCGCTGCATCTTGTTGAAGACACCGGCAGGGTCTGTGGGCACCTGGTTCGCGGGCGTGGCGGTGGGGACGAGCTCCCCATCCTGCACGACACCTACGGTTCCCACGATGTCCTGATCCCTCTTCCCTCCGAAAGGTACGTTCTTGAAAAGCTGGTGCATGTCGACCGGTCCGGAGGATCCATCCTTCACCTGCTCGTTGGAGACCTTCACCGGCTTGACTGTGGGTCCCACGAAGTGACCGTCGGTTGCCCTCACGATCTGCTGGTCCTGCTCGAATATGGCGGAGTCGGAGACCTTGGAGATGAAGATCTCCATCCCCTCCTCTATATTGTATACGTCATACCCATCGGAACCGAGCTCGCGGGTGCCTGTGGAGTACACGACCTCCGGCTGGTCCTTCCTGTTGACACTGCTGATCGCCGAGTGGATCGTGTTCCCTATGTTGCGGGTGATCCCCCCGAGCTTGCTGAAGTCCTTCTTGATCGCCCCTGCCATATCGCCGGTCGCGGGCTTCTTGAAGAACCTTGAACCCTTGCCCTTTTCAGAGCTACTGCTATCGCTGCGTGAGTCTAGACTCATGCCATCCCATCCGAAGGAAATAATGGAATCATACTTTAAAAAGAAGATGGCATCGCCTGAGTACAGACCCATCCAACCTGCACGGAGATTCAGGAATAATCCACACAGGTTCCGACACACGACGCCCTTTTCCGAGGATAATATTGGGAAAACATCAGCTTCTGACGAACTTCACGTAATCCGCCTTGCCCTCCGCCTGTATCGCCTTGAGCATCTCCGAGAGCACCTTCCCCTCGCATGACACCACCATGACTTCCAGGCACTTGTGGTTCTGGAGATGGGAATGCATCTGCGTCCTGATGTTGGCCTCGAACCTCGCCTGTATCTGTATCATCCAGGGATCCGCATGGTTCCCCCTGACTATCACCAGGACCCCCTCCACGATCCCATCCATGGATTCCAGTTCCCTGATGTCCGCCAATGCCGCGTTTATCGATGCCCTCACGGCCTCGGACCTTCCGCTCAATCCGTAGACCTTCTGTATCCTGTCCAATGCGGCGATGTTCTCGTCGTTCAGGGATATGCTTATGACTCCCATTTCACCCGTCTCCGATGTTATTAACAAACCATGTCCGTGAGGGTATTAAATTATTAACATGACCCCAAATCTTTAATAACATCCCTCCGAACGGGAATCTATGGATTCACTGTTGACGTTCGTCCTGTACGCGCTCGTCCTCGTCATCGTCTCGATGGTGGGCGCATGCATCCCGCACGTCAGGAAGCTGAAGGATTCGCAGATCCACCTGCTGGTGGCCCTGAGCACCGGGATATTCCTCGGACTGCTGTTCCTCATGCTCCTGCCGGAGGCGCTGGAGGAGCTGGAGCACGGCGGTTTCGACATGCATGAGGGCATGTACGCCATACTCGGAGGATTCGTCCTCATAATGCTGATAGACATGGTCATGAAGCACAGGCACATGAACGGATGCGCCTGCCAGTGCTGCGAGGAGGCCCACAGCCACAAGATCACCTCCCTGTCATCGTTCATAGGACTGTCCGTCCATGCGGCATGCGACGGTCTCGCCCTTGCGGCGACATTCCTCGCCGGAGAGGAGGTGGGACTCATGGCCACCATCGGCATGTGCATCCACAAGTTCGTGGTCCTGTTCTCCCTGTCATCCACCATGCTCCTGTCGGGGATGGACCGCAGGACCAACATGAAGTACCTGCTGGGATTCTCGCTGATCACCCCGATCGCGGGGATACTGTTCTTCCTCCTCTTCTCGGGGATCGACATTGACAGCGTCACCGGCATCCCCCTGGCCTTCGCCGCGGGAACGTTCATGTACGTCGCACTGTGCGACATGCTCCCGGAATCCTTCCACAGGAAGAAGCAGGACATCAGGTCCTTCCTGCTGATCCTCCTCGGAATTGTGCTGATAGCCGTTATCAGCATCCTGTTCCCCCACGTGCACTGAAAAGATCCATGCGGGCCGTCCTCCGACGACGGTCCGCGGATTCCTTTCGCTTCCGCGAAACGGTCCGACTCAGTTTTTTATATATCCTGTTTCTCGCCCCGAACATGGACGATTCCATCGTGTGGGCGGTGTTTGCCATCATCGTTGTCGTGCTCCTGGCCCTCGACCTGTTCGTTCTGAACCGCGGATCCAAGCACATCGACACAAGACGCGCATTGCTGGAGACCGGCATGTGGATAACCGTCGCCCTGGCGTTCGGAATTTTCATATTCATAGAATACGGAACGGACCTCGCCACCGAGTACTACACCGCCTATGTGATAGAGAAGGCGATGAGCGTCGACAATCTGTTCGTGTTCATCATGATCTTCGGGATGTTCGCCATCCCGGACGAGTACCAGCACAAGGCCCTGTTCTACGGCATCATCGGAGCCGTGGTGTTCCGTGCCCTGTTCATAGTCGCAGGCGTGGAGCTGCTGAACAACTTCCACTTCGTGATGTATATCTTCGGGATACTGCTGGTGTACGCCGCCCTCAAGACCCTGTTCAAGAAGGAGGATGGGGACGGGGACAACCGTATCGCGAGATTCCTGTCCAAGCACATGAAGTGCTCTCCGGGACTGGACGGTGACAGACTTTTCACAAGGATCGACGGGAGGAAGGTGGTCACACCCCTGTTCATGTGCATCCTGGTGATCGAACTGACGGACATCGTCTTCGCCCTGGACTCAATCCCGGCGGTCCTGGCGATCTCCACGGACATGCTGATCGTCTACACGTCCAACATCTTCGCCATCCTCGGACTCAGGTCCCTCTACTTCGCCATCCGCGGAGGGCTGGAATCCCTCAGGTACCTGAAGTACGGGCTAGGGGTGATCCTGCTGTTCGTGGCGTTCAAACTCTTGGCCTCCGACCTGGTCCACATACCCGTGTGGGTATCCCTCGTCGTGATCCTCGGAGTGCTGGCAGTGACGATCGTCGCATCCGTGGCGGTGAACAGAAGGCAGACTACACTGGCATCCAGATGATGAAAGGTACCCCAAAGGGGTATACCCGTCCAATACTTTCCATCGGAACGACCATCCGCCATTCCCTTTTTTGTACGAAAAGGGAATTCATACCGCATGAAGCAGTGCATGGATTCCGACAATCTTCACAGACGCCTGAAGAAGATAGCGGGACAGATCAATGCCATAGACCGCATGATCGACGAGGATGTCCCCTGTGAAGACATAATCGTTCAGATCAACGCCGTGAAAAGCGCGATACACAAGGTCGGACAGATCGTCATGGAGGGACACATCCAACACTGCGTCAGGGATGGTATCGAACACGGTGATGCGGACAAGACGATCGCCGAATTCACCAAGGTCATCGATCAATTCTCCAAGATCTGATTACCTTAGAACCTTCTTGATACCCCTATGGGGTATTATATACCACTACCCCCTACGGGTATCTAGAAGGTAGAAGATGTCGGCATTCACTGATATCATAAAGGAACAGAAATGGGACCTGGCGCTCATAATCGTGGGTATCGCCGGTCTCGCATTGTCATTCGTCTCAGAGACGTTCGAGGCGGCGGTATGGATCCCCGTGCTCGTCTGCGGGACACCGATCATTTTCGGGGCCATCGTGGGGATGGTCGAGGAGTTCGACATAACAGCCGATGTCCTCGTGTCCATAGCCATCGTCGCATCGTATCTCATCGGCCAGCCTGAGGCTGCAGCCGAGATCGCGATCATCATGCAGATCGGTTCCTTCCTGGAGGAGGCCACCGTCAGCAGGGCCAACTCCGGGATCAGGGCGCTCATCGAGATGAAGCCCAAGACCGCCAGGATCGTCACCGACGAAGGGGAGAGGACCGTCGACGTAGACGATGTCAGAGTGGGACACACCGTACGCGTGATGCCCGGCGAGACCATACCCGTGGACGGTACCGTCGTCAGCGGGAACACATCCGTCGACGCATCCATAGTGACGGGTGAATCCGTGCCGATAGACGTCACTGTGGGGGACACAGTCTCCGGAGGGTCGGTCAACATGTACGGCTCCGTGGACATCCGCGTGGACCGCACCGGGGACGACAGCACCATCGCACGCATGGCCAAGCTCCTGGAGAACGCCGACGCCGGAAGGTCGAAGATCGTCAAGACCGCCGACCGCTGGGCCAGGTACATCGTCGTCATCGCCATGGCCGTGTCCATTCTGACCTATGTTTTCACCAAAGACATCTACAGGTCCGTCACGGTGCTCGTGGTGTTCTGCCCCTGCGCACTCATCTTGGCGACACCCACCGCCATACTCGCGGCATCCGGCAACCTGTCCCGCAAGGGTATCTTGGTGAAGGATGGAGCGGCCATGGAGAACATAGCATCCGTGGACACCGTGCTCATGGACAAGACCGGAACGCTCACAACCGGTGATGTGAGATGCGTGGGGTTCGTCTCCACCTCCGACGTGGACTCCGGAAGGATCGCCCGCATGGTCGCATCCGTGGAGAGGAGATCGGAGCACCCCCTCGGGAAGGCCATGGCATCCCATATGCCCGAGGCGAAGGATCCCGAGGACTTCGAGTACATGCCCGGGAAGGGAGTAAGGGGAACTGTCGACGGTTCCATCGTCATCGCAGGCAACCGCAGGCTCATGGAGGAGCTCTGCCCCGTCAACCTCGATCCCACCATCGAAGAATCCAACGCCGACCTCGAGAAGGGAAGGACCGTTGTATACGCGGGAATCGACGGAAAAACCGTCGGATACGCCATCCTCTCCGACACCGTGAGACCGTCATCCCGCAGAGCGGTTGCCGACATGAAGAACCTCGGACTGGACACCATCATGATCACCGGGGACTCCCGCAGGGTCGCCGGAACCGTCAGGGACTCCCTCGGACTCGACGATGCAGTATGGGAGTGCCTCCCCGAGGACAAGCTCGGTATCGTGGAGAGGATGGAGGCCGGAAGGAACATCTGCATGGTGGGCGACGGGATCAACGATGCCCCCTCACTCAGGAGAGCGGATGTCGGCATAGCCATGGGCAGTGTCGGAAGCGACATGGCCATGGATGCCGCAGACATCATCGTCGCCGACGACGACATCTCCAGGATCCCATCGATTGTGAGGATGGGACGCAGGACCCTCCTGACCATCAAGGTCGGGATCGCGTTCTCCCTCACCCTTAACACCGCGGCCATGCTCCTGGCGGTGCTCGGACTGATGGGACCCATCGCCGGTGCCCTGGTCCACAACATCGGTTCGGTGATCGTGATCATCGGTGCCGCCATGCTGATGAGGTACGACTGCTGGAACGAGCCCGACGCGATCAAGGGAGGATGCCCTCCGACCACCGGGTCAGCCTGATTCGTCAATTGACGAATATCATGGTCGTCAATCGTTATATACGACATCGATCATGGACACCCCATGACCGACGAAGCAAAGCCGGCCAGGATGGCCAATCCCGCACCCCTGGGACTCCTGGGGTTCGGGATGACCACAGTTCTGCTCTCCCTGCACAATGCAGGGATCACACAATTGGACAATGTCACCCTCGCAATGGGCATATTCTGCGGTGGGATGGCACAGATCATCGCCGGGATCATGGAGTACCGCAACGGAAACACATTCGGGATGACGGCCTTCACCCTCTATGGGGTGTTCTGGCTCGCACTCGTTGCGATAAAGACGGATGTGTTCGGAGCCGGATCGGGAGGCGACACCATGGGCGTGTTCTGCCTCCTGTGGGGCATCATGACCCTGTTCATGTTCATCGGAACGCTGAAGGGCAGGAACTCGCTCAAGTTCGTGTTCCTCACCCTGACCGTGACGTTCTTCGTGCTGACGGTTGCGGACTTTTCTGGGAACCACCTGCTGACGAACGTGGCGGGAGTGATCGGACTGATCTGTGGACTGTCAGCCATGTACACTGCATTTGCAGAGGTCCTGGCTGAACAGCATAGAAGGGAAATCCTGCCGTTCTGAAGGAATCTGAAACTTCTTCCCCCTTCTAACATCGAAACGATGCCTTCGGCCACCGGATTCACATCGGATGACAGAACGACAGAGGGCACAGAACAGAACACTGTGACAAGTTGATAGTTGTGTAGAAGGAATGAGTGCTCCCGACGGGATTTGAAC
>Ga0129308_1002536_pt1 | contig 15145 bp, 16 predicted proteins | sample L827metagenome_FD_94440 | JGI IMG/M metagenome (GOLD analysis project Ga0129308, IMG submission 94440) | Ring-tailed lemur group fecal microbial communities from Wisconsin, USA - L827 metagenome | ecosystem: Host-associated > Mammals > Digestive system > Large intestine > Fecal | place: USA...
CACAGGGCTGGTAATATCATTTCCCAGCACCAAATCCAGCTGCGCCTCGATCAGCTGCCCTGCTTCCACTTTTTCAAGGCCTGCATGCGCTGCCAGAATTTTCTGTGTCATCGTCATTCCCATATCAGAAATCTCCTTTCGATCCTGTTCAATTTCTGATTCCCAGTTTACCATAAACTCCCTAAAAGAAAAAATACCTTTCTTTCATATTTACTATAAACGTCAGTTATAGTATAATTTAAAAAGATATTTTCAAGTTATGGAAACGGGATGACATTATGGAACAGAATTTCAACCTTTATCACATTTTTTATACCGTGGCAAAATGCAAAAACATATCCGGAGCGGCGCGTGAGCTTTACATCAGCCAGCCTGCCATCAGCAAGGCCATTTCCAAGCTGGAGCAAAATCTCAGCACTACGCTCTTTCTGCGCTCTTCCCGGGGCGTAAAGCTGACTGAAACCGGAGAGATCCTCTACCGCCAGGTAGAAAGCGCCTTTGCGGCCATCACCCAGGGGGAGGAACAGCTGATGCGCATTCAGAAGCTGGGAATGGGCCATCTGTCCATCGGCGTCTCTTCCACGCTCTGCAAATATGTGCTTCTGCCCATTCTGCAGCCTTTCGTAAAGCAGAATCCACACATTCAGATTTCCATTTCCTGTCAGTCCTCCAATGAGACGATTGAAGCTTTGGAAAACGGTTCCATTGACATCGGCCTGGTGGGCGCCACAGACTCCATGGACAGGCTCATCTTCCTTCCCGTCATGGAAATTCAGGACATTTTTGTGACCACCCGCACCTATCTTGACCATTTAAAAGAGCGCATCCCTGCAAACAGTACGCTTTCTTCCCGCACGGTATTTGCAGAGTCTACGCTCATGCTTTTAAATAAAGAGAATATGACCCGCCAGTATGTGGACCGCTACCTTTCTCAGGAAAACCTGTCAGCCTCCCAGATGATTGAAGTCACATCCCTGGATCTTCTGATTGAATTTGCAAAAATTGATCTCGGCATCGCCTGCGTCATCCGCGATTTCGTAAAAGAGGATCTGGCAAGCGGGCGGCTGGTACAGCTCAAAATGCCTGTTTCCATTCCCAGGCGTCAGGTGGGCCTGGCCTATACAAGAGGAACCTCTATTCCTGCATCGGTGCAGAAGTTCCTCGATTTCTTTGAAGCTTCGGCAGACCAAAGACCATGAACAATCCGGCGATCACCATGAAAACGGAGATAAACTGGGAGGTGGAAAGCGTTCCCACATTTCCGCGAATCAGATCTCCTCTGAAATATTCCAGAATGAACCTGCCCACACTGTAAAAGATCAGATAACAGCCAGCCAGCTGTCCGTCGGATTTTACCCTCTTCGACAGCAGAATCAGAATGCCGAAGTGAAGGAAATTCAAAACGCTGGAGATGATCTGCGTAGGCAGCAGAGGCACATTGTTCGGCGCATAGACGGACTCGTGAAATACGATTCCGATCGGATTATTCTCACTCACCTGCATGCCGTAACAGCAGCCGGCCAGCAGACAACCGATCCGGCCGATGCCCTGTGCCAGTGCCAGATAGGGCACAATCAGATCGAATACCTTTAAAAATTCCAGCGTACTTCTTCTGCAATAGATCCAGGCGGCCAGGATGCCTCCAATGATGCTGCCGTAAACCACAAATCCGTCCTTCAGACAATGGATGATCAGAGAAGGATCTGCAATCAGATCCGGCAGACGTGTCAGCAGATACAAAAGCTTTGCGCCCAACAGTCCTCCTGCCACCGCCCAGATTGCGAGATTGAAGATTTTGTCATAGTCCATTCCCTTTTTCTTCGCGCCCCGTTCCACCAGGTAGTAGGCGGTCAGAATCCCTATTGCCATCATCAGACCGTAACCGTGTATCGTAAACGGCCCGATGGAAAATAAATCATTTTTCATAAAGTGATGCTCCTTTCAGCTGCGCTGCAATGAATTATACCTTTTTAGTCCCCGCTGCGCAACTGATTCCGGATTATTTTATAAATATTTCATGGGAATCCCGGTTTTTTCCAACCTTCTGCAGGCCGCCGTTTCACCCCTTTTCACCGATATAAAGAAAGTGCTGGCTCATGCCCAGAAGCTTTTCGTCCGCGCTCAGACGCCATGCAATATCCAGCCATTTTTCCCGCTGCTGCTCCGAAAGAGCATGGAGTTTTTTCTCCTTCCCGCACAGCACGTTTTCCACTCCCGCAAATACCAGTTCCTTCAGCCCAAAGCTCTGCATCAGCTCTCTTGCTTCCTCTTCACCGGAAAAATAGGCAGTGGTGAACTCTGCTGCATCTTCCCGGTGATTTCTGCCGTCGCTTATATAGCCAAGCAGGTGCTCCGCTTTTTCAAAATCATACAGCTCGCTGGCAAAATCCTGAACCGGCGCATAGTTGGAAATGAAGGATGCGAACACAAGACCGCCCGGCCGCAGCATACGAAGCGCTTCCCTGACTGACTGCACCCGGTCTTCCTCTTTGAGAAGATGATACAGAGGTCCCATCAGGAGCACTGCATCGTACTGCTCTTCCCTGTACAGATATTCGTGAAGCAGCAGCGCGTTTCCATGGATGCTGCCCTCCAGACGGACTCCGGCCTCTGCCGCCTTTTCAATGGCCTGACGGATATGCTTGCCCGACAGATCCACCAGCGTCACCTCATGCCCCTGCTGCGCCAGAAAAATGGAGTACCGGCCGGGACCGCCGCCGATATCCAGCACCTTTTTCTTTCCGGTGATGTATTTTTCCATATACCGCTTCGTCACCTCAAATTCCGGCAGATGATAGGCCAGTCGTTCCCATTCCTCATATTCTTCATCATAAAAGCGTTCTATTTCGTTCATTTTTGTATTGCCGCTAAACAGCGGCCCCTCCTCCTTTTATTTTATCATTACAAAAATCTGTAATCGTAGTTATCTTCCACAATCTCAAATCCGACCTTTTCATATGCCCGGTTAGAGATCGGATTATTTTTATCCACAAATAACGTTGCAAAGGTTTTTCCCCCTTCAAAAAACTCCCTGCACATTTTATGTATCAGTGTCTGGGCATATCCCCTTCCTCTGTATGCGGGCATCGTATACACATCGTTGATGGAAAAGCCCCGTTCCAGGTCTCTGGCTTTCTGAGCCATGCACACAGGCGTACCGTCGGGCAGACAAAACAGGCGCATCCGCCTTTCACCGATATGATTATGGGTAATATTCTGAAGCAAGCTTTCCCGATCGGCCTCCTCGCCGAGCGCTTCCCTCTGAAACGCCAGACAGCTTTCCAGAATCCAGTCTGTATCCGACGCTTCTGCGAAACGGTATATCCCGTCCTGTTCTGCTATCGTTTTAAGAACCCTGCACTCCATGATGTCCATGGAAAGCCGCCTGACAGCTGACCGTGCAGTGTCATAGCTTTCCAGAAACATCCGGCAAAGCCTTCCGTTGGCATTCAGTCCATTCAGAACTATTTCCTTTTCCTTCAGGAAGGCGGCAAGCTCTCTGATCCCCTGCTCCAGCTTTTGCTCCTCTGCATCTTCCATGGCCTTCACAGAATGCAAAATCAGATTCCACGGAGCACAGTTGCAGAATGCCAGAACCGCTTCCTCTTTGTCCCATACCATTCCAAACATGCAGTCCGGGCTGACAGGGCGCTCCCAAAAGCCCTTCGCATTTCCCAAAATGAGCTGACAGACAGCTTCCCGCTCCAGCAGGACATCCTTTGCCTCCTTTAAAAAGAGTCCTGCATTTTCATAGATCTTTACCATTTCTCCTCCCTCTTTTCCTTACAACTTGTCCGGTCAAAAATGTGCGCAGCTTTTGACTGACAACAAAAGAAGTTTGCTTGCGAACTTCTCCGCCTGCGGCGGGCCGCGCAAGCGACATGCTTCTTTTCCGCCGCAGTGCTATCCCCCGAAGGGCTTTTTGTACGATAGGAAACGAAGTTTCCTATCGTACAAAAAGAAAAACCGTACCTGGGGCTTCCTGCTTCCGGTACGGTTTGAAATAAGTCTCTATCTGCTAAAAAGAACGGCTTTTCTCAATGCGTACGAAAACAGAAGACCCTTCATCTGTATCCGTCCGCATGCGCTTATCAGATACAAATGCTGCGTCCCACCATCATCTGCGGCATCAGCATTGAGCTTACAAAATAAGTATTTAACATCGCCGTTCTTTCCTTTCTCAAGATTTCTGTCAGCGTTCCCAAAAGAAACACCTCTGCTGTTGATCAATATATCACTTTTCTGTCCGCTTCGCAAGCACTTTTTTAAAAAAATGTTCTTGCAGGCAGGACATTATCGCACACGGCCTATTCTCTCCTGCGCAAATCCGAAGGGGAGCAGCCGCAGTATTTTCTAAAGTACCTCCCCATGTGCCCGGAGCTGTCAAAGCCACATTGAAGCGCGATATCCAGAACCTTTTCGTCCGTAGTGCGCAGTCTTTTGGTCGCTTCCCGGATCCTGCACTGAATCAGATAATCGTAGGGAGTTGTATTCATCACCCTTTTAAAGCAGCGGCACAGTTCGCTTTTGCTTATGGCCAAATGCCCTGCAATGCTTTCCAAAGCTACTTCCTCCTGATAATGCAGGCGGATATAGCCGATCGCCTCCTTTACCCGGTCCATGTCCCGACGCTCCCGAGCCGTCACTGTACTGAAATTCTGTCTTTCCTTTTTCAGGATCAGGCTCCAGAGCAGACACAGCTGCCCTTTGACCTCTATCTGATATCCTGCCTCCTTCTGCCGGAAGCTGTCTTTAATCTGCGCCAGGCAATTTGATGCCAGCATGTCAAGTTCAGTGCCGTCCTGAAAAGCGACGCAGTCCACCTGTCCCCGGATGACCGGCGCCAGACATTTTTGATAGACACCGGAAAGTACATCCGTCTCCAGAAGGCTGTCCCTGAGCACATATGCATAAAGCTTTCCGTTCGTTCCTTCTACCGGAAAAATCTGATGCAGCACACCGGTATTGATGAATATACACTGTCCTGCTTCCAGGTCAAAGGCTTTTGAGCCGATCTGAAAATGAACCCTCCCTTCCATGACCAGATCAAATTGAATTTCCTCATGCCAGTGCCAGGGTATGATTGTCTGATCCCCCTTCGAAAAGTCATCCAGATACACGCCGATGGGAAAATCCTTCGATCCGTGCTGGCGCATTTCCTGCAAATTCTGATCCGTAATGGTCTGTAATTTATCCGGTTCCTGAATCATTCCCCATCTCCTTCAATGTAAATGCTTACATTTTAGCTAATATCGTGCTATTTTCTGACATTATTATAGTCGATAAAGGACCGGAAAAGCAATATATTATTATCAAGAACTGTTACGGACAAACGACAACATCATGCTGTCGGCAAAACAACAATCGGGAGGGTTAAAACTATGATACTTGATTTATTTCGTCTGGACGGAAAAACTGCGGTAGTGACCGGCGCAAATACGGGACTGGGCCAGGGGCTCTGCGTGGCGTTTGCACAGGCGGGCGCTTCCGTCATCGGAGTTGCAAGAAGAAGCATGCAGGAAACCAGAGAAAAGGTGGAACTGTCCGGGGGAACCTTCCATGAGATCATCGTGGATCTTTCCCGTCCGGATGCCATTGACGTGATCATGGAAAACTGCGAATCCATCTGCGACCGTGTGGATATTCTCGTCAACAACGCGGGAATCATTCACCGCGAGGATGCGAAGGATGTCAGCGAGGCGGACTGGGACAAAGTCGTCAACCTGAATGAAAAGCTGGTCTTCTTCCTTTCCCAGGCCATGGCAAACCGCTATTTTCTTCCCAACAGAAGCGGGAAGATCATCAACATCGCTTCCATGCTCAGCTTTCAGGGCGGCATCCGCGTTCCCGCCTACGCGGCCAGCAAAAGCGCCGTAATGGGCATGACCAAAGCGCTCGCCAATGAGTGGGCAGGCTTCGGCGTCAATGTCAATGCCATCGCGCCCGGCTATATGGCCACCAACAACACGACGAATCTGCGAAACGACGCCCAGAGAAGCGAAGCCATTCTGGACCGTATTCCTGCCGGACGCTGGGGCACGCCGGAGGATCTGATGGGCGCAGGCGTCTATCTTGCTTCGGATGCTTCCGCCTACGTAAACGGCTTCACCCTTGCCGTGGACGGAGGATGGCTGGCGCGTTAATGGCTTTTCCTCCAGCTGTGCCCGGCTGCAAGCAGACAGGCGCCTGTCACAATAAGCACATAAAACAGCCGCCATGGCATTTCCCGGGAATTTGTTCCATAGCCTCCAAGGTTGATCAAAATGACCGGGCTCCAGGTTCCCAAAACCGCACAGACCAGCTTTAAAATGCGGAAGGGCATATACATCCTGACGGGTCCCTTCAGCAAAAGACCTGCAAACATGCACACTACTGAGGCGATGAGCGCAGGGAAGGCTCCCTGGCATTTCGCAGAAAATGCCAGGGATATCGCTGTCATCATGAGTGCCGCCAGCATCCCCCATGCGAGTCGATACAGCCACGCCTGTCCGAAATTCATTTTCTCAAAGCCCACGGTGAAACCGGACAGACAGGCATCGGCCCTCAGCACCTGCATTCCATAGACAGTAAGAAAGCTGCAGAGCATCACTGCGTTCACAAGAATAAAAAGAAGTTCTGAGAAAATGCAGGAAGCAGCAATCCTCATACCAAGATCCTTCTCCTTTCCCCCGGCTGAGGTCCGGATCAGCTCTGCAGTTTTCAGGGAATATTCTTCTGCAAAAACCGGAGCAGTCCCCAGAATGATGAGAAGCAGCAGGCCGATATTGCCAAACAGTTCGATTTCCAGAAGCATATCTGCCGCTCCCATATAGGTGAAATATGGCTGATCCTTCAGCGTCCCTTCTTCCACCCGCAAAAGAGATTCTGCATCCAGCAATTCAGCCTGGCCATCCGCTCTCCTTCTATAATCTGTCAGCATATCCGTGGCATAACGGCTCACCCAGTTGCCTTTTCGGGTGCTGCGATCTCCCGGCACCTCATTTGTCGCCGGACCGTAGACCTCAAGAATTTGCCGCAACTTTTCCATTGTCAGCGGCCCTTCCCAGTCCATCGCGATTTCCCGGTCCCTTCGCACCGCTTCAAGTCCGCTATAGCGCACACCGTCCACTTCCGTATATTCGCTTCCGACTGTGGAAATCCAAAACCACAGAACATACAGCACCGCTACTGCTGTCATCCAGATCACCAGTGTCCGCCTGCCCACAATTTTCAGAAACTCTTCCCAAAACAGCCCCATCACTGCAGCCCCCCTTTTTGAATATGATTCGACAACTGCTCTTTACGAATATTTCCGCCGATATAAAACAGGTATGCATCCTCCAGGTTCGGCTCACAGCTAAACGCATCCGGAACAGGTCTCTCTTTGGAAATGATGCGCAGGCGCACCTGTCCGTCTTCATTTCTCAGGTTACTCACCGGATAGCGCTCATTCAGCCGTTTTGCCCAGGCCTCATCCACAAGGCATTCCCATACCTTGCCCCGCACATTTTCCGTCACTTCCGAAAGGCTGCCTGCTTTCACAAGCCCGCCGTCCTTCATCAGGAAAATCTGATCTGCAATAAATTCCACATCCGACACGATATGGGTGGAAAGCAGCACAATGCGTTTTTTCCCCATAGCACTGATGATATTGCGGAACCGGATGCGTTCCTTCGGGTCCAGACCGGAGGTAGGTTCATCCAGAATCAAAACCTTGGGATCATTCAGAAGCGCCTGGCCTATCCCAAGCCTTCTGAGCATTCCGCCTGAAAAAGTCCCAAGCTTTTGCTTACGCGCGTCCCGCAGCCCTGTCAGCTCCCAGATTTCATCCATCTTTTCCGGTATCATGCGCGGCGGCAAAGCTTTAAGCTGCGCCAGATATTTCAGATATCTTTCCGCAGTAAAATTCGGATAATATCCGAAATCCTGAGGCAAATATCCAAGAATCCTCCTGTATTGTGCACCCATGCGCCAAATCAACTCTCCTTCATAACGGATTTCCCCGTGGTCGGGCGTAAGTAGCCCGCACAGCATCCGCATCAGCGTCGTCTTCCCGGCACCGTTTGAGCCCAGCAGTCCATAGACTCCATCAGTCAATGTAAAACTCACCTTATCCACAGCAATTTTTGTGCCAAACTGCCTGGTTATGCGGTCTGCACTCAATTCAGACATAGTCCCTCTCCCTCCATTTTTCTGCAAAATGCGCGCAGCTCTATTGTCCACAGGGCGATCGCTGCGGTCAATAAAAGCAGCCATACCGGCAGCCATGCGGCCTCATAGATCCAGCTGCATTCTGCCTGTATCCAAAATCCAAGCCCCGCCAGAAGCGCTGCCCAAAACCATACGGCTCTGCCGCCCCTTCTCCCTTTCGTAAACAAGAATATCAATATCACATTTGACGCGAAAAATGGAGTCAGCACATAAACGGTAAAGGAAAACCAGCCAAAGCCATAGCTTTCTGCACGCCATCCGCCAAATGCCGCTATGACAAGGATGTCCAGCCCGCTGATGCAGCAGGCCCTCAGAAGCCACAGCTGAGACAGATTCAGATAGCAGGTTTGTTCCAGCTCTGCCATTTTACAGGAAAAATGCCGTGCCAGTTCACTGACAAAAACCAGGCTTCCTGCAGCTGCCCAGACGGATAAACCGGAAAAAATCTGCCAGCCCTCCAGTTCCAAACGATTTTGCAGCCAATATTCCGCAAAAGGAAGCAGCGCCAGAAACAAAAGCTGAAAAGCCCATATGCTTCCCGGAATACAGGAAAACTGAACCTTTATCATATCCGACACAGTCGGCCGATACTGCAGGCTTCCTGCACAGGCCGCCTGCGAAATTCCATACAGCGCCCGCTCCTTTTTAACCGGGTCAATTTTCATCTGTTCTGCACAGCCTGTAAATTTCTTTTCCCATTCCATCTCATCTTTCATTCCAGCAACTCCTTTAACTTTCCCAATCCCTGGCTGACCCTGGACTTTGCTGTCGCCGTTCCTACTCCGGTCATCCGCCCGATTTCCCGATATTTGAAATCATAATAATAATGAAGGACGATGGCCTCCCGCTGAAAATCCGGCAATTCAAGCAGCGCCTTTTGTAATAAAAGCCTTTCTTCCACACCTGAAACCAAAGAAGCTGCTTCGTAGTCTTCAGGCAGTTCTCCGCTCTCCCGGTGCTTTTGAAGCTTCCATCCATCCCGGCACACATTCATGGCGATGGTCAGAAGATACCCCTTCAAATTACCGCCGCTGTAATGATCCACATACCGGATAAAGCGCAGAAAGGTTTCCTGCGTCAGATCATAAGCCCATTCCCGGTCCCCCGTCTGAAAACAGCAAAAACGGTAGATGTCGTCATAGTATGTTCTGGCGATTTCATCGATATATTCTGTTTTTCCCTGTCCGATCAGGCGGAGCATCTTTTTTTCATTCACCGGCGCACCATCTTTCCTTTGTAACGTTACATAAGATATAACCTGAATTTGGTGGAAAAGGTTTTAAAAAAAAATTTAAAATGAAAAAGAGCAATAAACCTGTTGCCCGATTTATTGCTCCTGTATTTTTACTTCACCTCTTCAAGATCAGCCAGCATCTGCGCAGCATTTTGCTCCGGCTTCACCTTCCCGTGAGCCCTTAAGATCTTCCCCTCTTCATCGATCAGGTAAGAAGAGCGCACCGTTCCCATCACCTGTTTCCCATACATGTTTTTCAGCTTCCACACGTCATATTTCTGCAGCACTTCGGTTTCCGGGTCCGCCAGCAAAATGAAAGGCAGGCCGAACTTGTCCGCAAATTTGCGGTGAGATGCGCTGGTATCCCTGCTGATTCCGATTACCACAACGCCTTTTTCTACAAAGGCCGGATAACTGTCCGCGTAAGCGCAGGCCTGCTTATTGCAGCCGGCCGTGTTATCCTTGCTGTAGAAGTACAGCACAACCTTTTTTCCTTTAAAATCCGATAAGCTCACTTTTCTCCCGTCCTGATCCTCTAAAGTGAAATCAGGCGCCATTGTTCCGATTTCCAACATCGCTTTCCACCTCGTTTTCTGATTGCTCTATATCACATTACCGCATTCAGGCTCAGAAGTCAAACTTCCTTTATAAAAACATATTCATCATCGCCGGAACGCTCCCCGCAAAACCGATAGCCCAGCCGATCAAAGCCCTGCAGTTCTTCTGCACTGCAAACACGATTCTCAGCCATATAGCGGACCATCTCCCCACGGGCCATTTTCGCCATAGTGCCTTTCTGAATCACCTTTCCATCCGACAGTTCGCCGAAAATACAGGTAACAAGTGTCACCTCCGGCTGCACATATTTTTCCACACAGCGGCTGTATTCCTTCGACGCCAGATTCACAAAAAGCGGCGCACCGCCTTCAGCCAGTTCCTCCGCAAGAAGCGCCTCATAGAGCGCACTGCCCCAGAAATCATACAGGTCCTTATATCCCGCCGGAGCCCCCTTTGCCTGCATTTCCAGCCGGTAGGGCACAACGCCGTCAAGCGGCCGCAAAATGCCATAAAACCCCGACAGGATGCGAAGATGCCTGCATGCATAATCCCAGTGCGCCTGTTCAAACACCCGGGGAGCCATGTACTGATACTGGATCCCTTCATAGGAAAGCAGTGCCGGTGTCAGATTTTTGCGCAGCTCCATGGAGGAAAAACGCTCAAAATTCTGCCGGGCGATTTTTTCATTGCATGCCCAGAGCTTTTTGGCCTGCGCAAAGGAAAGCGCTTTGATCCAGCGCATCAGCACGTCCGTCCGGTCCAGGAAAGCCGGAAGCTGTGTCACCTCCATGGTATCCGTATCAACATTCATTTTTTTAGCCGGTGATATGATGATTTTCATTTCGTGCTCAGCCTTCCGATGTTCTTGATCAGCACGGATATGGTTCCGTCCTCATTGGTGATGAACTCCACCTTGTCGGGATCGCCGTATTCCTCCATGGGAATCGTGATTTCGATTCCGGTATCCGTGGTCAGACGCTGTTTCTGGAATTTTTTGATCGTGGCTTCGCTCTTTGGCTCCACCACTTCCTTCGTCATATTGTATTTTTCCAGCTTTTCCTCCAGATCCGCCTGCATTTCGGGACAATCCCTGAAAACCTTTTCCTTGACCTCTTCTACGGCCAAACTTCCCTTTTCCTCAAGCTCCTCATAGATGGCCTTCTTTACCTCCATCTTTCTTTCCGTATCGTCGTCCCCGTAATACTTTTTATTGACCTGCTCCACCGCCCGGGTCACGATGTCCAGCTTGGTTTTCTGGGACATGGACGCATGACATTCCAGGAACAGTTCGGAAAAATACAGCTTTTTCTCGCCGTTGATCTCATATTTTTTCTCCGTCAGGATGATCTCACCGTTGGTCAGATTGACCAGGAAGGCCTCCGTCAGCTTTTGCCCCTGGGAAGGCAGAATCGCCTTCTGCAGGATGATGTCGTTTAAGTTGCCGCCTTCTTCCGTGGGGCGGGTGGCATGGGTGTAGGAAGTTTTATAGTTCAGCTTCAAAAAACCGAAATAGTCAACGCCCCCGGCTGCAAAGACGACAATGGCGACATCCGCCGCAGGAATATCAATGTTCGCATTCATGATCCCATAAAGCTTCGTGCACAGCTGCTTGCTCGTCTCCACAAAATTTTCCGCATTACATCCCCGGATCAGCTGCATCACCTCAGACTCCTCGGAAAACTGGCAGTGCTTCACATCGTCGCTCTCCGTAAATTTTTCTATATGAGCCTTCAGAAAATCGCACAGATTGGAGCCCATATCGATGGGCTGGTCGGAAAGCACCGGCACCCCCACCAGGGAATCCAGGATATGTACAATTCCCAGCTTCATGATCATATCTTCTTTTAACATTTGTTTCTTTACTCCTTTTCTTAAGGCAGTTCCAGCTCCATTCCCGGATAAATCAGGGAGGGATCCGGTCCGATGACCGCCTTATTTCTTTCGTAAATATCTGCATACCGGCGGCCGTCCCCGCAGTGCGCTTCTGCAAGCTTCCAGAGGTTGTCCCCGGGCTTTACAAGGATCGCTTTGGCATCCTCTGTTTCCTCATTCTTCCGGCGCCGCATGGAAATTTCACTTTCCCGTACCTCTTCAAACGCCTCTTCCTGCGCATTCCAAAGCCAGTAATCATATTCGCTCATGCTTTCAAACTCATGCCGGGGATAGAGAATCTTCATGTCCAGGCAGCCGTCCCCATCCAGATCCTCAAAGGTGATCAGATCCGTCTTCTCAATGCACAGCTGCAGATCCTTCCCCTGAGTCAGCTCTCCCAGACTGTCTCTCACTTCCATGTGATAAAGCTCATCCATGCAGTATCCGTTAAACAAATAAGTGGAATATCCTTCCTTGGGAATTTGCTCACAAAACCGGAATGAAACCGTATATTCCGGCATTTCCGGAACGATTCTTACCTGATACTGCGCCTGGGTGAGCATTCCGAAGCGCCCCATGATGCGGTCCGGCCAGTTCACATCCTGCGCCCGCCGCTCGAGAAAGCTGCGCCTGGGATTTTCCAGCTCTGTCCTGCGCACCTCATGATCCACCCAATACAGAATCTCGTCGTCCATGACCCAGCCGCCGGGATAGAGCGCAGAGGTTTTCATCGCGCAATCATACTCATAATACAGCATCTGCGCTGCAACGTTTTCCCTGTTTTGAGCGGTCACACCAAGGCAGCTCAGCCCGTAAAGATACCCGTCTCTTATCACGAGCAGCCGTTTGGCCTGGATCGTGCCCTGCTCCTCCAAAGCGCTGTTCCACATCTGTGAAAAAACAAAGCTGTCTCCCTCTCCGTCCGTTACAGCCTGATAAACATATCCTTCTTCTGACAGATTCTCCTCCAGCCAGTCACGGATGTCGAGCGCATGGGTTTGCGCATCAAGCTTCATCTTCACAAAACGCCAGTAATTCGTCTCATCCGCCGAAGGCGGTCTGACAGCCTTTTCCTGACCAAGGGCATCCAAAAGGGATTTTTGATCGGGAAATGTGCACCATAAAAATTCAGCATCTTCCCCGGCAACAGCAATATTGGCAAAGGCGTAATCCGCCTCTTTGGCCGCAGGCAGCAGACGCCCGATCCATTCATTTTCCGGATCCGTCTCCTCTTTACCGCTTACCGGTACAAACTTCTGCGGCCGTTCCCTTCCGGCATAGAGCTCGCAGCAAAGCAAGAGCACCAAGGCGAGCACTTCTGCAGTTCTTTTGATCAGACCGCTTTTCGATTTCATCATGATTTCTCATTCCCCGCCAACAACGGCTTCATTTGAACCTTCACTGATGTATTTTCGTTCGCGCGCGTCCGCTGCCCGCGCTCACTGCTGTTTTTCATATGCCGGTACGAGATCCATGCTCAGCGTACCATCGATTTCATACAGGGTGACGGTGCAGTCCTCAAAATTCCAGCGCCAGCCGGCTCCTTCTGCTTCCTCCGGCACCTCCGGCTCCATGCCGGCAATTTCAGTCAAAAGCTTCCGAAACTGCCGGGCGTCTCCATCGGGAAATTCTGCAAAAACCATTCCCACCTTCTGATTCTCATCATAGCTGGTGTACAGCTGCGCATCCGTTCCGAAAAGCTGTGTTTCATAATTTCTTCCCACCAGAATCCTGCCGTCAGCGGTCCGGTTTTCTTCTCCGCCGCCAAACATTCCGGCCGCCTCTTCGTCGCTTTTTAAAAGCAGCGACCGAAGCTGTTCAAGCTGCTGTGCCGGCTCATTCCCGCTCCCTGCGTCTAAATCCCTAATCTGTTCTGACGCTTCCGCAGTCTGCTTATCCGCCGGCGCGGCGGAATTCCCCTTTACGGTGATCACCGCATCGTAATGCTCGCCTTCCGACATGCCTCTGGTCACGTTGCGGACGCTGCATGCATTTAAGGAAAGCATTGTCATCAGCGCAATTCCCAAAAAACACTGTTTTTTCATCCGCACTCCTCTTTCAGAATCCGCTTCAACGCCAAAAGATCCTCTTCCTTCGTCGCCCAGCTGGTGGCAAAACGCACTGCGGCAGAACCATCCTCCAGCTCTTGCCACACCTCATAGCTCACCTTTCCTTCCAGGGCATCCCTGCACGCTCTGTCCAGAATCACGAACTGCTGATTCGTGGGGGAATCCAGAAACAGCGGCTTGCCCGCTTCTGTCAGGATGCGCTTTAACTGCATCGCCATATCGATGGCATGCCTGGAAATCTCATAATACAGCCCGTCTGTAAAGAGGGTGTCAAACTGAATGCCCAGCAGCCTGCCCTTGGCCAGCACTGCTCCGTTCTGTTTCATCAGGGTAAAAAAGCCTTTCGGAGCTTTTTGGGGAAAAACGACCGCTTCTCCAAAGAGCGCTCCCACTTTGGTACCTCCAATGTAAAATACATCACAATATTGAGCGATCGTCTCAAGAGTCACATCCGTGCCCTCCGCCATCAGACCATACCCGAGCCTGGCGCCGTCCAGAAACAGCGGCAGACCATGGGCGCTGCACACGCTTTTTAACTCCCTGAGTTCCTCTTTCGTATACAGCGTGCCGTACTCCGTAGGATGGGAAATATAGACCAGACCTGGCTGTACCATATGGGTATTACTCCCGTCCGCTTCAAAGGACTCCATATATTTCGCAAGGGACTCTGCTTCCAGCTTTCCATTCTTCCCCGGCAGTGCCAGCACCTTATGCCCGCCGCTTTCGATGGCTCCCGCTTCGTGCACGTTGATATGGCCGCTTTCGACCGCAATCACGCCTTCCACCGGGCTTAACATGGACCCAATGACCGTCGCGTTGGTCTGCGTCCCGCCCACCAGAAAGAAGACCTCTGCGCCCGGGCAATTACATTCCTTCCGAATCTTTTCTTTCGCAGCTTCACAGTAGGGATCGCTGCCATAGCCCAGCGTCTGTTCCAGATTGGTTTCCGTAAGGCGTTTTAATATGGAAGGATGTGCGCCTTCCATGTAATCACAATTAAAATACAGCATACGTTTATCCTCTTTTGAATTTTTATATCTCACAATATTTTTCAGTATAACATTCCGTGAGAAAACCGTAAAGTAACCTTTTGCTTTTTCTCCGCTCCCTTTGCTTTTTCCTTGCTCCCCGCCTCTTTCCATTGTATACTGATAAGCAGACAGACTGCCGCCGGGCGATGTCGGTCATTGGCCCTGCCGCAGGACATAAGGAGGTATCTATG
>Ga0129308_1002537_pt1 | contig 15140 bp, 16 predicted proteins | sample L827metagenome_FD_94440 | JGI IMG/M metagenome (GOLD analysis project Ga0129308, IMG submission 94440) | Ring-tailed lemur group fecal microbial communities from Wisconsin, USA - L827 metagenome | ecosystem: Host-associated > Mammals > Digestive system > Large intestine > Fecal | place: USA...
ATATTAATGATGATAAAAATTTGATTAAGTTCTAAATGTCTATTAAAAAACTTGGGGTGTTATACACCCCAAGCCAAAATAGACTTTGAATCCAAGGTAACCCCAAGTTATTTTAGATTACCATAATATTTAAGGCTTTATTCATAACATTGACTTTAATAGGGAAGGTTGTTCCTTCTTCACCATCAACATCATAAATAATATCTTGATCACAGTCAATAGTAATCTCCTTTGCTTGAAGATAATGAATATAGGGATTTTTTTCATGATTATTTAACTTATAATCTTTAAAAATAGCAATCATATCAGTTGGTGAACATTTTTTTATGATAAGCAGATCTAATTGCCCATCTTGGATATTAGCATGAGGTGTAATGCCTTTAAAACCACCAACTTGAGATGTGTTGGTAATCATAAACAAACGCGCATCTTCTTCAAATTCCTCATTTTCTGTTTTCACTTTTAAATGGAGATCAGTTGCCAGTTGAGTAGGCAATTGCCTAATTCCATTAATATAGTAAGCAAGTGGACCAAAACGTTCTTTATCTGCTTTAGAAACTTGAAAACTGATATCACTAAACATTCCACCAGCAATCACATTAGCAAAATAATAATTGTTGACTTGACCAATATCAACTTGGATTATTTGCATATCTTTGATCATTTCAATAAATTGATGTGTTTGATGAGGAAGATGTAAATGATTGGCAAAATCATTGACAGTTCCACCAGGTAAGATAGCTAGAGGTGTTGTTATCTTGTTTTCAACAAGACCACTGATAATTTCATTCACAGTTCCATCACCACCAACACTCACAATAAAATCATAATCGTGAGAAGTTAAATTTAAACAACACTGATAGGCATCATTCTTTTTTTGAGTATAAAAAACATCTATATGATTGACAATATTTTGTAGTACCATTTGTCCAATCATACGATCTAATTTCTTTTGAATCGTTTTAGTTCCTGAACTTGGGTTAATAATCAATAAACAACGCATAATTACACATCCTTTTTAAAAAGCAATATCGTCCATATGAGCATAAACATTATTTTTAATAAGTCTTAATAAAAGTTCAACCCCTTTTTTCATCATGGTGATAGAAACATATTCATAAGGACCATGACAATTAAAGCTACCTGTTCCTAAATTAGGACAAGGAAGTCCCATAAAAGATAAACGTGCGCCATCAGTACCACCACGAATCGGAACGATTCTTGGGGTTAGTCCGACATCTTCCATTGCAAATTCAACTTGTTCAATAATATGAGGCATGTCTTTAATGACATCTTTCATATTTAAATATTGTTCACGAACAGTCACATGAACCAATTCATAACCATAGTAACTATTTAAATACGCTTGAATACGTGTAAAATCATGAATTTGATTTTTAAGTTTAAGAAAATCATGATCTCTCACAATATATTCCAATTTTGTTTTTTCACATGTTCCTTGCATATGTGTCAAATGATGGAATCCTTCATAACCTTCAGTATATTCTGGCTTCTTTTGTTTAGGTAATAATGCATCAAATTCCATTCCCACATTTAAAGAATTCACCATTTTATTTTTTGCATTCCCAGGATGAATACTTTTTCCAATGATATCAACAATCACTTGATAAGCATTAAAGTTTTCAAAATAAAGCTCATGAATATCACCACCATCTACAGTATAGGCATAATCAGCATGGAAAGTATCAACATCGAAATGTGTTGTTCCACGCCCTACTTCTTCATCTGGTGTAAAGGCAATTTGAATATCATTGTGTTTAAATTCAGGATGCTTATATAAATATTCAGCCATACTCATAATGATTGCAATACCAGCTTTATCATCACCACCAAGCAATGTCGTTCCATCAGTTGTGATGATATCATGTCCTTTAACATCATGAAGACATGGAAATTCAGCAGGATCTAAAACCATGTTTTCATTTAAAATGATTTTTTCACCATTGTAATGACGAATCATTTTTGGCTTAATATTTTCACCACAAGCATCTGGAGATGTATCCATGTGAGCTATAAAACCAATAACATCTCCCTGATGATGATTATTCGCTGGAATGGTTCCATAGACAACACCATATTCACTCATATGAACATTCTTTAATCCAAGAATACGCATTTCTTCAACTAAGAATTTAGCAAATTCTCTTTGATTTTCTGAAGATGGTGTCGTTGTTGAATAAGGATTTGATTGCGTTGGAAAACTTATATATTTTAAAAATCTATTTTCTACTTTCATTTTTGATAACCTCTCTTTGTTTTATTATATCAATATTTGAATTTGACCTCAATATAATTGTATTTGTACTAGCCAAAAGGTTATTTTATCTATATAATGGGTGTTGGAGGTTTTTTTATGAGTAAATTTTATGCAGTCAAAAAAGGAAGACAAACGGGTATCTTTTTGTCATGGGAAGAATGTGAAGCTCAAGTTAAAGGTTATAAAGGGGCGTTGTATAAGTCTTTTTCCAGTCGGGCAAGTGCTTTGGCATATCTTGATCAAAAGCCAATAACTGATGAAACTCTTGGTTTGATCGCTTATGTTGATGGTAGTTTTCATGTGAAAACGGGTGAATACGGCTATGGCTGTGTTTTGTTGGAAGGACAGCATATTGTTAAACAGCTTTATGGAAAAGGACATGATGAAGAATATTCATCAATGCGTAATGTGGCTGGCGAAATTATTGGGAGTGAAGTGGCTGTTCGTTATGCACAGGAACATGGCTATCATAAGCTTTGCCTATATTATGATTATGAGGGCATTGAAAAATGGGCGACAGGACAATGGAAAGCCAAGAAATTAGGGACACAAGCCTATCAAAAGTTTATGACTGAAATTCAACAGACCATACAAATCACTTTTGTTAAAGTTTTGGCACATAGTGGTGATAAGTATAATGATCTTGCTGATGCTTTGGCCAAAAAGGCAGTAGGTATTTCATGAGTGAAAGAATTGTCTTTTTTGATATTGAAGTATTAAATACGGATCCTGCCAGTGTATGTGCAATTGGTATTGTTGAGCGAGTTGATTTTGAGATCAAATCTACATACTATTCTTTAATAAGACCACATAATTTAAGTTATGATGCATATTGCTATAAAATCCATAAGATCAAACCTCAAACATTAATTAATGAAAAAACATTTCCAGAAGTTTGGCAAGAGATTGCTGATTATTTTCATGAGACAATTGTTGTATCCCACGATATTCAAGGAGATATGATGCATTTAAGAGAAGCTTTGAAACAACATCATATTCCTTATCCACATTTGTATATGTCATGTACAAATGTTTTGGCTCATCTTGTTTATCCAGATTTACAAAAATATAATGTCAAAGATTTAGCATATATGATAGGCTTTGAGTTTAAAGCACATCATGCTTTAGAAGATGCAAAAGCATGCAGTGAAATTTTATTAGCAATGTTAAATCATGAACATGTGGAAACATTAGAAGAATTACATGAACAGTTTCATTTAGAGTTTGGAGAAATGAAGAAGAATTATTATAGAAATATCATTTCTGCGGAAATAGCTCCTCAGTTACTGGAAATGGTTCATCGAACAGATGCTGCTTTGTATCACCAATCGATTTGTTTTACTGGTAAACTGTCAATGCCAAAAGAAATATTGGAAGCAAAAGCTAAACAAGTCAGTGCCTTACCATCACATCAAGTCAGTACACAAACGAACTATTTGGTCATTGGTGAAAAAGGTTATCATAAGGTACGATTTGGAAAAGAAAATAAAAAAGTGAAAAAGGCTTTGCAATTGATGAAACAAGGACAAGATATCAAAATTATCCATGAGAATGAATATATAAAATTACTGGATTCTAAAAAATAATATGATGTACGGATTTCGTTTGATGACGAAACAATTATTATGAGGATAGTTCGCTATCCTTTTTATTGTTTTATAGCAAAAAATTTTGTATAATAAAGGCTATTGAGGTGTGATGATGAAAAAAAAGAAGTGGAAAAGAAGATTAATTGTTATATTGTGTACAGTCATTTTAACGACTGGAACATTCCTTTATCAACGTTATTTTCACAATCATGTGGCTGAACGTTTTGTCGTCACTTTAGATCACTGTGTAGATGGTGATACAGCGTGGTTTATTTGGAATGGTGAAAAGGTGAAATCAAGGTTTCTCTATATTGATACACCAGAATCAACAAATAAAAAAGAAAAATTAGGCAAAGAAGCAAGCCAGTACACAGAACAACAATTGAAGAATGCTTCAATCATAGAGGCAGAATTTAATTCTGATGGAGATCAATATGATAAATATGATCGTGCGTTATGGTGGATTTTTGTTGATGGGGAACTTTTGCAGGAAAAGATTGCCAGAGCAGGCTATGTAAAAAAATATTATGATTATGGTTATGATTATAAATACAAAGAACAAATTATCAAAGCCAATGAAACAGCAAGAAAAAATAAAGTGGGATTATATCGATAGGAGAAAATTATGGAAGTTAGAGTTGCAAATCATGATGACGCAATAAGTATTCAAAATATTTATGCTTATTATGTGAAAAATACGAATATTACATTTGAATATGATATACCAAGTGTTGAAGAAATGGTAAAAAGAATGACAAAAACATTAGAAAAGTATCCTTATTTGGTTTTAGAAGATCATCATGAGATTGTAGGTTATGCTTATGCATCAAGATATCAAGAAAAAAAAGCTTATGATTGGGATTGCGACTTAACGATTTATTTAGCACACAATAAACATGGATATGGGTATGGTAGAATGCTATATAATGCTTTAATTCAGTTGCTTCAAAAAATGAATTATCAAAATCTCTATGTTTGTATTACACATCCTAATGAAAAAAGTGAAAAATTTCATCAGAAAATGGGATTTTCTTTGGTAGGATGTTTTCAACGTTCGGGATATAAATTTAATCAATGGCATGATATGATTTGGATGCAAAAGGCGATTGGATGCTATGATAAGGTAGCTGAAATTGTTCCTTTTTCTCAGTTAACATCTGCAGAAATAGCTGCATGTTTGACGGAAAATGATATTCAAGAGAACAATATTGTGCTATGATAATGACAAGAGGTGAGAATGTGGATACTTTAATTATTGGAAGTGGTTGTGCTGGAAGTGTTGTTGCGCGCGTATTGGCGGAAAAAGGTCAGCATGTTCACATCATTGAGAAGAGAAATCATATTGCTGGGAATTGTTATGATGAATATGATGAACATGGTGTGTTGATTCATGCTTATGGACCTCATATTTTTCATACAAATGAACAGGATGTTTATGAGTTTTTATCTCGTTTTACAGACTGGTATGATTATCAGCATGAAGTCGTAGGAAATGTTTATGATAAAATCATCCCAATTCCTTTTAATTTGAATACATTAAAGATTGTCTTTGGTGAGGAAAAGGGCAGTCAGCTTGAACAGGAATTGATAGAAACATATGGTTACCGTGCTAAAGTTCCAATTTTAGAATTACAGAAAAGTGCTTCTAAAGGCATTCAAGAAGTTGCTCAGTATGTTTATGAGAATATCTTTTTAAAGTATACCATGAAACAATGGAATCAAAAACCTGAAGAAGTTGATCAAAGTGTGACAGCTCGTGTTCCCGTTGTGATTTCTTATGATAATCGTTATTTTCAGGAGAATTATCAAGGAATGCCTCAAAAAGGTTATACAAAACTTTTTGAAAACATGTTAAATCATGAGAATATTGAAATTGAGTTAGGGAAAGATGCCAAAGAAGTTCTCTCTTTTGATTTTGAGAATTATAAGATCCTTTATAAAGGAGAAATATTTGATGGACATGTGATTTTTACGGGAGCGATTGATGATTTCTTTAATCATTGTTTAGGTCAACTGCCTTATCGTTCTTTGCGTTTTGAATTTGAGCATTATGATCAGGATGATTATCAAGGTCATGCAGTTGTTAATTATACAGTAAGTGAAGATTATACTCGTATTACTGAGTTTAAATATTTGACGGGACAGCAGATTCACGGCACGACAATTGTTAAAGAGTATCCAGAAGTTTATAAGGATTCTAGGCAAGTTCCTTATTATGCAATTTTAAATGATGAGAATCGCGCAATGCATCAGCGTTATGTTGATTTAGTACGACCATTTGAGCATTTTCATTTATTAGGAAGATTGGCTCAGTATCGTTATTATAATATTGATGGTATTGTAAAAGAGGCCTTAACTCTTGCTAAAAAAATATAGGAGGTACATATGAAATATTTAACAGTCACTATTCCTTGCTATAATTCACAAGATTATATGGTAAAGGCAATAGAATCATGTCTAATTTTAAAAGAGGATATTGAAATTATTATTGTTGATGATGGTTCCAAAGATAGGACTGCTCAAATCGGTGATGATTATGCTCATAAATATCCTGAAACAATCAAATGTGTCCATCAAGAAAATGGTGGACATGGATCAGCTGTGAATACGGGACTTGCTCATGCAACAGGACTTTATTTTAAAGTTTTAGATAGTGATGATTGGTTTGATCAATCAGCATTAGTGAAAGTTTTAGAGATCATGAAGTCATTACATGATAAAGATGAAGACATTGATATGTTGATTGCCAATTATGTTTATGAAAAACCAAGTGAACATAAATCAAGTGTCATTAAATATACGAATGCATTACCACAAAATAGAACATTCCGATGGTATGATGTCAAACATTTTTATCCACAACAAAATTTATTAATGCATAGTGTTATTTATCGAACACAATTGTTAAGAAACTGTAATTTACAATTACCAAAACATACATTTTATGTAGACAATTTATTTGTTTATGAACCATTGCCATATGTTAATACGCTTTATTATGTCAATGTAGATTTATATCGTTATTTTATTGGGAGAGAAGATCAGTCAGTTAATGAGAAAGTGATGATTTCACGTATTGATCAGCAAATTAAAGTGAATAAAATGATGATTGACTGTTGTGATGTAATGAAGCTGAGAAGTCGCAAATTACGTAATTATATGGTGAAATATTTGACAATGATTACAACTGTTTCTACTGTTTTGCTTATTAAATCAGGAACTGAAGAAGCTTTGGCAAAAAAGAATGAATTGTGGGATTATTTAAAATCTAAGAATCCTGAATTATATAAAGCTGTAAAACATACTTTTTTGGGAACATTTATGGAAATGGATAGTCAAGTAGGTAAGAAGCTCATTACTGTTGGTTATACAATTTCACAAAAAATATTTGCATTTAATTAATGAAGTCTATTGACTTCATTTTTATCATATGAAGGAGGTCAAGTGATGTCAGAGTATCATAAATTATCATATGAAAAGTTATCTAAGCTTCTCTTATCTTTAGCTATTCCATCAATTATTGCTCAATTGGTGAATATTCTTTACAACATGGTGGATCGTATTTATATTGGTCAAATGAATAATGGTACTGTGGCTATGGCTTCTTTGTCAGTAGCATTACCTATTTTAACCTTGATTACAGCTTTTACGCAATTGGTGGGAATAGGTGGTGCTCCACTATGTGCTATTAAATTGGGAGAACAGCGTAAAGATAAAGCTGAACAAATTATGACAAACAGTTTTGTTTTACTCATTATATTAGGTTTGACTTTAACAGTGATTATTCTGATTTTTAAGGAACCGTTATTATTGCTATTTGGGGCAAATGAGGAAACACTTCCTGAGGCTATTTCATATATTAGTATATATGCATTGGGAACAATTTTTGTACAAATCACATTGGGAATGAATGCATATATTAATACCCAAGGTTTTGCAAAAACGGGAATGTGTACGGTTGTGATTGGTGCAGTTTTTAATATTCTTTTAGATCCTATCTTTATTTTTGTTTTTGAAATGGGTGTTTCTGGAGCAGCGTTAGCAACGATTATTGCTCAAGGGATCTCAGCTTTGTGGGTTCTCATTTTCTTATTTGGAAAAAGGAGTACCATACGTGTAAGAAAAGAATATTTAGTTCCTGATTTGCATATAAGTTTGTCCATTATGGCACTAGGAATTTCTCCTTTTGTCATGAGCAGTACAGAGAGTTTATTACAAATTTCATTCAATAATCAGTTATTGTCTTATGGTGGGACAATGGCAGTTGCTACAATGGCTATTTTAATGAGTTTATGGCAATTTATTACTTTGCCATTGCAAGGATTGTGTCAGGGAGCTCAACCTATTTTAAGTTTTAATTATGGAGCTAGGAATTTGACTCGTGTAAGAGAAACTTTTCATCTGGTTTTTAAATTATGTTTATTGTATGCTTTTATTGTGAGTGGAAGTCTTATGATTTTCTCAAATTTCTTTGTGAGTATTTTTGCTAGCGATGGTCAAACAATTCAATTTGCATCATGGGCATTGAGAATTTATTTATTAGGAGCAGGATTATTTGGAGCTCAAATTGCTTGTCAACAATCTTTTATGGCACTTGGTCAAGCAAAAACATCTTTGTTGATGGCAGTGACAAGAAAAATAATTCTTCTCATTCCTTTGATTTATATTTTCCCTTATATATTAGGAGAAACTTCTTTTGCTCATTATTTTTCACAATCCATTGCATCAATGGTATATGATGGAAGTCGCGTGTTTGCAGTATTATTTGCTGAACCTGTTTCGGATATGTTGGCTGCTTGTATGACAACATTTATGTTTATGAGATTTTATAAAAAAGAATTAAATCAGCCTGATTGTATAAATACAGATTAAAAAATTATAATTTGAATTGTTTATTTTTGTTATTTATGGTTAAATAGGGAAAATAAAGAGGTGAGGGTATTGGAAAAGACTTTAATAACAAAAATTCTTGAAATGGATCCTGCAGCACGCAATAGATTGAATGTTTTGTTAAATTATCCAGGCTTACATGCAATGTTTTTCTATCGTATTAATCATTTTCTATGGAAGATTCATTTAAAAATATTAGCACGTTTTTTAAGTCAATTAGCAAGATTTTTTACGGGTATTGAGATTCATCCTGGAGCGGTCATAGGTAAACGCTTGTTTATAGATCATGGGATGGGTGTTGTCATTGGCGAAACAACAATTATTGGTAATGACTGTCAGCTTTATCAAGGGGTGACTCTTGGTGGAGTAGGAACAGGAGAGCACAAAGTGAAAAGACATCCGACATTAATGAATAATGTTATGATTTCTGCAGGTGCCAAAATCATTGGTGATGTCACAATTGGTGATAATAGTATTGTTGGCGCATCATCGGTTGTTTTAAAAGATGTGCCACCTAATTGTACAGTGGTTGGGGTACCTGGAAGAATAGTGAAAGAGAATGGTATGAGAGTTGATAAAGATTTATAGAAATAAGTTGACACTTTTGATAGGACTGGTGTTCATTTTGTATCTATTTTTGTTTTTTCAGGGATATTTTCGTGGTATGGATCAGATAGTTTATACTTATTTGCATTCATTTTTAAGTACACCAGTTACAAGTTTCATGATTGCTATTACTTTTTTAGGATCAGTCACTGGTGTTATTCTTATTTGTCTGCTTGGTTTAATGATGAATATGCAAAAAGGGCTTATTCTTTCTATAAATATGGCCATTGTAGCAGTGATAAATGTGATAATCAAAAACGTTGTTCAAAGACCAAGACCATCTGTGATGAGATTAGTTGTTGAAACAGGATATAGTTTTCCTAGTGCACATGCTATGGTTTCTTTTGCACTTTTTGGTTTCATATCTTATTTTTTATGGAAGAAAAATCATTTGCTATCTATTCTTGTGATGATTGTTCCTTTGATGATAGGAGTAACCCGTGTTTACTTGGGAGTTCATTATGCCAGTGATGTCTTTGCAGGTTTCTTATTCGCCTGTATCTATCTTTATATGGTGATTCCGATGATGGAATATTATCATATAGTTCCTGTATCACATGTGATGACATAAATGAATTTTCATTGTAGAAACATATAATGTATAATCATATAAGATTGGCATAATAGCAGATATTATTGATAGATTATATAGAGTCAAATATGAAAATGAGTCTACTTCAAGAGAAGTAGATTTTTTAATTTTGTAGTAAAAATCTTGCGTTAAAGTAAAAATGATGTGCGTTCGGGTAGTTTTTGATGACATAAAATGATAATTATATTAAAATTATAAAAAGTCATTTTCAGGGAAGTCATGATAATTATAGTGTTTATGTTTGGCAAAGGTGTCTGTAAAGCTGGAGAAGATGGAATGAATTTTTGTTTTAAGGAGGAAGAAATCATGAGTAAGGTAAGCATAGAAACAAAGTATTCGAATAGACATGAATGGATAAGAGCAATTATTGCTGCAGTTATTGCGCTCATAGTTGGTTTTTTTGGAGGACAACAAAAGACAACTATAGATATGAATGAGTATTTAAAGGAAGCTGATAGTGAAAAGGTAGAGTTGAAAAAGGAAAATAATGATTTAAAAAGTGCTAATGAAGACCTGAAAAATGAAATCAACAATTTAAAAAAAGAGTTAGATGCATCAACAGCTGTAAGTTTTCCAGAAGGTTATTATTATCCTGCAACAGGGGTTTATCTTCTTGATAATTTTGAAATTAATAATGGAAGTGGTTATCAATCATTTGCTGATTCATCAGAACATATGAAAGGGCAGATCTATAATAATGGACTTATTTTAAGTCAAGAAGGACAAGCTGTTTTTTATTTGAATAAAGACTATAAAATGTTAGAATTTATTTTAGGACCAGTAGATAATCAAACAACAAATGATATAGCGACAATTAAAGTATATGCTGATGGACAGCAAATGAATAAAGTTATTAACCAAAATTATGATAAAATGTGTACAACATATACATTCAATATTGAGGATTGTCATGAATTAAAAATACAGTGGTCTCATTGTGGATGGAGCTCATATGGAATTGCAGATTTAAAACTTTATAAATAATTCAATGATTCTCAAGGGGGTTTTATGTCTATGTATTTTTGAGAGACTTGTTTTTATATTGTTATATTATGAATTTGTTTTCATAAAATGATGTAGGAGGTATTTTTTTATGATCCCTACACATATGCAATCAAGTTTATCTTATTATGGGTTAACAGTTATAAAGAGAGAAAATAATATGTATTGTTTGGTTGATTTGCAAACAGGAGAGTGGTATGAAAAAATGACAATTTATTATATTCAAAAATTATTAGATATTTGGAATATGAAAAGAAGAAATATTGTGATTTGATCTATCCTTGAGGGATAGGCTTCATATTATCATCAGTGTTGAATAAAAGACTTAAAAATACAATAAAACATGAAATAATTTGTGGATGCTAAAAAATCTGATAAATTCAGATTTTTTATATTTTAGAGGTGCTAAAGATTGTAAGAGGGTACAAATAGATCATATTATTCAATTTGCCATGCAATGAGAGCAGTATTAGCACTAGAAAAAGTGGATTTTTTAAAACATTTTGCTGTTATATCCTATTTTAGAAACAAATATATAAGGTGGTATCTTTGAAAAAGTATTATCAAAAATAATATGAGAAGCTTTTGATATAAGGATTGATAGTGATTTATATTGTATTAAAAGAGGATTTCAAATAAAAAATGTCAAAGTGTTTTATAAGCATATTGAACAGTTTATACGTTTAAAAATTAATGAATAGTTGTGTTTTTGAATATCTACAAACTTTAGATACAATATATAATGAGTTTATTCTACTAAAATTGGGGTTAACCAAATGTAAATCTATTTGGTTTAAACAGAATGAATGAAAGTTGAATAATAATCTGGTGAAATAAGTTAGAGTTAGTGATAGATATGATAATACAAGAAGTTATGTAAAAATATGAGATTTCTAGAAAACTTTATGGGTCTATGAAGAAAAGAATTTTATTTATTCTCATAGAGATTTTCAAGATATTGTGAAATATTTTGGATTATGTATTCTTTTGTTTGTTGCATAAATGGATGATTGCAAAATGAAAGAAGTCATGATAGAATACTGTTAATGATTTATTTCGTAGCTCAGTCTATAGAATAGTAATCATCTAAGTTCATGTTGATGACATACCTTAAATGTGCTAAGATTCAATTAAATGATGCTTTAATTCAGATGGGTAGAGCGTAAGTCTTTTAAGGGCTAGTTGGAACAAACGCCTTTTGATATGATAACTAGATAAAATTAAATAGATTTTTTACAATGTCCTCGTACCTCAGTAGGATAGAGGGTTCGCCTCCTAAGCGAAACGTCGCAGGTTCGATTCCTGTCGGGGACGCCACAAACAACGCTGAAAGCCTTGATTTTTCTAGGTTTTCAGCTTTCTTTATTTATGGCTTGTTATCTCTGCTGAAAAAGGACTTTTTTTTATTTTCAATGTTTTGTATTCGCTTATTTGCTAAGACTATTGAGAAAGTAGGCTTGCTAACACTTTTTCTATTTCTGATGAAAAATCACTGGTTTTTAGAAAATTTGCTAACACTTTTGAAGTATTCGATTTAGAATTTGTTCTTTCATCTTTGACAAAAGTGATTTAAAAAGCTTTAACAGTGCCATATCCACTGTCCGTCAAACCTATATGTTGCTGTTGGTTGTCTATATCACATCAAGAGTAACCTATCCATTTTCTGTGCATTGAAACGTCTATTTTTGTCAATGATTTTAGAATAAACATCTGTCATCATTTTTGTTTCTGCACTTATTTTTGAAAATTCCTTATTGATGATTGCCTTTACAGAAATACCATGAGTAAACAGAAAAGCAACTGATTGAAATACTTAATAAATCATTATAGTCTTTTGATTGTCATATCATTGAGTTTTAATTGCTGGGTATCCAAGTGCAGATATCCCAATGAATTGGTTAAAAAAGGGATTGAAAATATAATGCTTGAAAAAGATAAGAATAATTGAATACAAGATTATAGTATCAAATCTTTGTTTTATAATTAAAATCAAACAAAACTGAGTTTTCATATTGCTCATTGTTCTTGAAATGATAAAAGGAAAAATAAAGGATTCGCAATGCCTTGACTTATAACAATAGGAAATTCATATAATAGTTTGACTAATCATTGAAGCAAAAGAAAAACAGATAGAAAATATTTAAACTCATATATTATCATTTCATTGAGATATAAATGCCCAAAAACAAATTTCTGCTTGATTATTAGAAAATAAAGAATGTGTTGATATCAACACATTCTTTTGGATAACGAGATTATAATTTTCATATTTTTGATTTAAAAACAATCTGCTATATGAGTGGAGAAAAAAGTTATACAAAGTAATCATCTTCCCTGATTTATATGAAATAATCATTGAAATCTATGAAAGACATCTCATTTTTTCTCATGATCATAAATGATTAATGCCATAACCTGTAATTCTTCATCTTCTAAATTCATTAAACTATGTCCCTTACCAGAAGGTGTAAAATAATGTTCACCCTCATGTAAAGTCAATATTCTTTCATGATTATCATCGATTGTTGCGGTTCCCTTTAATACATAATAATCCTCACCATCACCTTGATGAACATGATAACCTACAGAGCAGCCTTTTTGTAAAGTGACTTTGGCATATACTCTATTCATACCATGCATTTCCTCAGCTTCTAAAATATGATCAAAATGGACAGAACCTTGTCCACCTAAAAAACTTTTTTGATTAACACTTCTCATAATATCTCCTCCATTTTTAATTCTAATACTTTTTTATTGTTACCACAAGCTATTTTTATTTGTAAAAATTTGTAGATATGCATATAATGTAATTGAGGGGAAATTTATGAGGAAAAGAATATATATTATAATAATGTTGTTTGCTTTGATTGTTGGAGAACTGTTTTTATATGTTCATACAACAAAAGAGAAGACAGAAGAAATAGAAGTTGAAGAAGATCGTGTTGTAGAAGTGTCTTTTTTAGCAGTAGGGGATAATTTGATTCACAGTCCTATTTATCGTTATCATAAGACCGAGGATGGATCGTATAATTTTGATGATATTTTTGAACATACGAATTACTTAACACAAAATGTTGATCTGGCATATATTAATTTTGAAACGATATGTGCAGGTGAAGAATTAAAGCTTTCTAGTTATCCTCAATTTAATGGACCTGTAGAGATGATTGATGGAGTGACAAAGGCAGGATTTGACTGGTTATCTGGTGCTAGTAATCATTCTTTTGATCGAGGTGAAAAGGGCATTTTAAAACAGTTAGACTATGTGAGAACTTATCATCCCGAAGTGATTATGACAGGGCTACATGATTCTTGGGAAGATGCGAATACGCCTCAGGTTCTTACTATTAAAGGTTTAAAAGTGGGAGTGTTAGATTATACATACGGAATGAATGGTTATACTTTGCCAAAGGGAAAAGAGTATCTTGTTGATTTGATTGATCGAGAAAAGATGAAGACAGATATGGATAAGCTTAGAATGATAAGTGATGTACAAATAGTGAGTATTCATTGGGGAATCGAGTATAAGTTAGAGCCTGATGAAACACAAAAAGAACTCGCACAATATTTAAGTGATTTAGGAGCAGATGTGATTATTGGAACTCATCCTCATGTTATTCAACCAGTTACATATTTGACAGGACAGGAAGGAAATCAGACACTTGTTATGTATTCTTTAGGAAATTTTTTGAGTGCACAGGATCAAACAAATTGTATGTTGGGTGGAATGATGACTTGGAATATTGCTTATAATCAAACAAAACATGAAATTCTTATTAAGGACGTGAAATTTTTGCCTACTGTAACACAAATTGAAAATGGATATAAACAGTATCAGACTTATGCTTTAAAAGATTGGACAGACGAAATGGCTCAGAGACATACTTTATATAAGAAAGGTCAAGATGTTTCTCGACAGTATTATATTGATCTTGTTCAAAGGGTGATTGGAGATACCGTAGATATTGTTTATGAATAAAAATATTTTTACTTGACAATAGATCATTAAAAATAAGAGATTTCAAAGATGCTGTATTTTATCAGCAAAATAGGAAATCTCTTTTTCATACTTTCCTCCATTTCCGTCCGCCTTCATCGGTCGGACACAAACATTTTATTAAAAATAATTTCTCTCCAATCGTTTTTGTAGTATCCTATAAGAGAGGTGGTATACTACAGAGCA
>Ga0129308_1002538_pt1 | contig 15134 bp, 12 predicted proteins | sample L827metagenome_FD_94440 | JGI IMG/M metagenome (GOLD analysis project Ga0129308, IMG submission 94440) | Ring-tailed lemur group fecal microbial communities from Wisconsin, USA - L827 metagenome | ecosystem: Host-associated > Mammals > Digestive system > Large intestine > Fecal | place: USA...
ATGGGTAGGCTCGAACTTCAAGACAGAAGGTCTTGCAGCAGGCGAGTGGCTGAAGGCTTACGCTGAGGCGAAGGGTATCGAGGAGATCAACGCTCTGGTTATCGAGGGAACGAACGGTTCTTCCGCACAGATCGGACGTACAGACGGCTTCAAGGAAATCGCAGACGCGAACGGTTGGACAATCCTGGATTCTCAGGATGGTAACTTCGACCAGGCTACAGGCCAGGAGGTTATGGAGTCCTACTGCAAGAGCTACGAGGGCCAGTTCAACGTAGTTGTCTGCCAGAACGATAACGAGGCATTTGGTGCTATGGACGCTATGAAGGCAGCAGGCGTTACATACGGCGTAAACGGCGATGTAATCGTGATCTCCTTCGACGCTTGCACGGCTGGTCTTGAGCGCGTAAAAGCCGGCGACATCAACGCTGACTTCGAGTGCAACCCGCTTGCAGCTCCGTTCGTAGAGCAGGTTATCCAGCAGCTTGAGGCTGGTGAGACACCGGAGAAGGAAGTATACATGGAAGAGCACTGGTATGTAAACGAGGACATCCTTGCATCCATCACAGTTGACGGCGCAGAGCAGCCGCTCACAGTTGTAACAGACGAGATCATCGAGGCTCAGTATTAATTCATAAATACTATCTGTAATTGATGTTCAGAACGTCCCCGGGGGGACCTGGCAATCCGGGTCCCCCCGGTTTTATGCAGTTACCGTTTGGCCGTAGCCGGACTGTAACCATACTTTATGGGAGGCAAAAATGGAGAAGAATGTTGTACTGACAATGCGCGGCATCACAATGACCTTCCCCGGCGTCAAGGCGCTCGACAATGTGGATTTCACGCTGAGAAAGGGCGAGATCCACGCACTGATGGGCGAGAACGGCGCAGGCAAATCGACGCTGATCAAGTGCCTGACCGGTATCAATGCGTTTGAGGCCGGAGAGATTCATGTGGATGGCATCAGCGGGGCAGTGGTGAATCACTCCACGCTCGACGCGCAGAAAAAGGGTATCTCCACCGTTTATCAGGAGGTAAACCTCTGCCCGAATTTAAGTGTGGCGGAGAATCTTTTCATCGGCCGTGAGCCGAAGACGAAGCTCGGGACAATCGACTGGAAGACGATGGTTAAGAAGTCCCGCAAAATCATGAGCGATCTCGATATGAATATCGACGTCACTCAGAATCTTGAGGAATACTCTCTGGCGCTGCAGCAGATGATCGCGATCGCGCGCGCCGTCGATATGGAATGTAAGGTGCTGATTCTCGACGAGCCGACCTCCTCGCTCGACGACAACGAGGTGGAGAAGCTGTTCGGCCTGATGAGACGGCTGAAATCACAGGGCGTAGGCATTATTTTCGTAACGCATTTCCTGGAGCAGGTGTACGCAGTTTGCGACCGCATCACGGTGCTGCGCAACGGCCAGCTCGTCGGCGAATACCCGATCGAGGAGCTGCCGAGAGTCAAGCTTGTCGCGGCGATGATGGGTAAGGACTTCGACGACCTTGCGGCGATTAAGAGCGACGAGACGAAGGACTTCACGCATGCGGACGTCATGATCGAGGCGAAGGGCCTGAGCCACAAGGGAACGATCAAGCCGTTCGACCTGACGATACATAAGGGCGAGGTTGTGGGCCTCACCGGACTGCTCGGCTCCGGGCGAAGCGAGCTTGCGCGCGCGATTTACGGCGCGGACAAGGCGCAGACCGGTACGCTGAAGGTCAATGGAAAAGAAGAAAAGATCAATGCGCCGATCGACGCGATGAACCTCGGCATGGGCCTCCTCCCGGACGACCGCAAGGCGGAGGGTATCATCGGCGATCTTTCTGTGCGTGAAAATATTATTCTGGCGCTTCAGGCGAAGCGCGGCATATTTAAGCTGCTGCCGATGAGCAAGCAGATCGAGATTGCAGATAAGTACATCGAGATTCTGCAGATCAAGACGGCGAGCCGTGAGACACTGATTAAGCAGCTTTCCGGCGGTAACCAGCAGAAGGTCATCCTGGCGCGCTGGCTGGCGACCGATCCTGACTTCCTGATCCTCGACGAGCCGACGAGAGGTATCGACGTCGGTACGAAGACGGAGATCCAGAAGCTCGTTGTGCAGCTCGCAGGAGAGGGCAAGAGCCTGATCTTCATCTCATCCGAGATCGAGGAGATGCTGCGTACATGCTCGAAGATGGCGGTTCTGCGTGACGGTGCGAAGGTCGGCGAGATCACGGAGGATCTGACGCAGGAGAACGTCATGAAAGCGATTGCGGGAGGTGCTTCTAAATGAATAATGTCAAAAAACTGACCAGCAAGCGTCTGTTCCTTCCGATTTTCTGTATGCTGTTGGTAATGATGGTAAATATTATCGCGGATATCGCCGCGGGGAACTTTGCATTCAGCTTTTTCACAATCTCGATCCGCAACGGCGTGCTCTACGGCCGTCTGATCGATGTGCTGAACCGCGGCAGTGAGGTCGCGATCCTTGCGATCGGCATGACACTCGTCGTGTCGGCTTCGGCAGGAACCGATATTTCCGTCGGCTCCGTCATGTCGCTGTCCGCAGCGTTCTGCTGTATGCTGCTCGCAGGCTACGGTGTTTCCTCGACGAGCGACCTGCAGGTTCCGCTGCTCGTCGGTGTGCTCGCCGGTATTCTGATGGGCGGTGTTTGCGGCTGCTTCAACGGCTTCCTCGTCGCGGGACTGAATGTTCAGCCTATGGTCGCGACGCTGATTCTGTACTCTGCGGCGCGCGCGATCGGCCTGCTGCTGTGCAACAACCTGATCGTTTACATCCGCAACGAGTCCTTCCAGTTCTTCGGTGGCTACTGCGGCTTCATTCCGACGCCGATCGTGATTGCGGCAGTCTGTGTGGCGGTCACGGCGGTTTTGCTGAGAAAGACGGCGCTCGGCCTCTATATCCAGAGCGTTGGTATCAACAAGAAGGCGTCCCGCATTGCGGGCCTGAATTCCTCGAAGATCATCTTCCTGTGCTACGCGGTCTGCGGTATCTGCGCAGGTATCGCCGGTATCGTTGCGGCATCGCGTATCAGCTCCGCCGACTCCAACAATATCGGTATGAGCTATGAGATGGACGCGATCCTCGCGGTTGCCCTCGGCGGCAACAGCTTGGGCGGCGGTAAGTTCAGCCTTGCCGGTACGATCATCGGCGCATACACGATTCAGGCAATCACGACGACGCTGCTTGCAGTCGGCGTCTCGACGGCGCAGGCTCCCGTATTCAAGGCGGTCATCGTCCTGATCATCGTTGCGATCCAGGCTCCGCCATTCAAGGCTTTCGTAAAACAGCGTTCTGTGAAGCGTACGCTTGCAAAGGGAGGTGCGGCAAGATGAAGACGAAAAAGAAACTGAACAGCAATACGCTGCTGCTCCTGATTACGATTGTTCTGTTCGTTGTGATGTATGCGGCCGGCTGTGTGATGTACTCCAACAAGGGCTTCACGCACTTGCAGACCTTCCTGAATATCCTGATCAACAATGCGGGGCTGCTCTGCGTGGCCTGCGGTATGACCTGCATCATGCTGACCGGGGGCATCGATATTTCGGTCGGCTCCCTGATCGCGATGGACTGCATGTTCCTCGTGGTTGGCATGGAATCCTGGAAGATGAACGCGGTTGTCCTGTGCATTCTCGTTCTTCTGATCGGCCTTGTGTTCGGCGCGATCCAGGGCTTTTTCATCGGCTATCTGCAGATTCAGCCGTTCATCGTCACGATGGCGGGTATGTTCTTCGGACGCGGCATGACGGCCGTAATCTGCTCCAAGCAGGTATCGGTCAGCACGAATGAGCTGTTCCTGAAGATCGCCAACATCAAAATCAAGCTCCCGTTCGGCTCCTACGTCAACAGCAAGGGGATCGAGCAGATCCCGTTCATCCGCGTCCCGGTCGTGGTCGCGCTGGTGGTTCTGGTCGTGATCTTCCTGATGCTGCGCTATACGAAGTTCGGCCGCAGCCTCTATGCGGTAGGCGGCAACGAGCAGTCGGCAATCATGATGGGACTTGACGTCAAGAAGACGAAGCTGAAAGCGTATATGCTTTCCTCGTTCCTCTGCTCGATCGGCGGCATCTGCTACTGCCTGAATACGATGTCCGGCAGCGTACAGCAGGCGCTCGGCCTCGAGATGGACGCGATCGCTTCCTCCGTCATCGGCGGCACACTGCTGACCGGCGGCGTCGGCAATGTCATCGGTTCGTTCTTCGGCGTGCTGATCAACGGTACGATTTCCTCGCTCGTCAAGACGAACGGAAAGCTCTTAAGCTCCTGGTCAAACATTGCCGTAGCAGCACTCCTGTGCTTCTTCATCGTGCTGCAGAGCGTATTCGCGAAGATCAAGGACAGCAAGAAGTAAGACGGTGTTTCGGTACCATTTGATAAAGAGATACGGAAAAAGAGGCCGGTCCGGTAAAACGGAGGGCCTCTTTTATAATACGGTTATGCCTGATGGTTCACATTGTCGTACACGACATCCTCGAACGGCAGTGTGATCCGCTCCCCGCGGAGCGAGGAGAGATAGATGCCTTTGATCATTTCCAGTGTTTTGCGTCCCTCCAGACCGTCTACGAGTACAGGAGTGTCCTCGCGGACGGAGCGGTAGAAGTCGCGGAGCTGGATGTGGTGGCTGCTGCCCCAGTAGTCCGGTCCTACATTGGTGGTCTCGTAGGTGTTGCGGATTTCGGCGTAGGTGCCGTCCAGCTCGTAGTAGCCCATATCCTGCTTCAGCCCGCAGCGCCCCTTTTCGCCGATAAACTCAATATTGATCGGAGCGTCCGCCGCGTAGATGTTGCAGGCGTACAGGTTGTACAGGCAGCCGTTTTGGAACTGGATAGCTGCGTTAGCGGAGTCCTCGACCTTCACAAACTTGTGGGCGTAATTGTGAATGCTCCCGTCGATCCATTCCACGTCGCTGTCCAGCATATACCGTACCCGGTCGATGCTGTGAATGGCCTGGTCGATGAGAACGCCGCCGCCCTCCTTGTCCCAGGTGCCTTTCCAGTCGCTTCCGTCGTAATAATTCAGGGGGCGGTTCCAGGTCAGATACGACCGGGCGGCCAGGATCCGGCCGAAATCGCCGCGGGCGATCATTTCCTTCAGCTTTTCGACGCTCTTTGTGTAACGCGTCTGGAAAATGACGCCCAGCTTTACGCCGGTCTCTTTCTGGACGCGCAGCATCTCGTCTGCGTCCTGCAGCGAGATCGCGATGGGCTTTTCGGTCAGCACATGGATCCCGGCCCGCATTGCCTTGATGGCAAGAACCGGATGGAGATAGTGGGGCAGGCAGAGATGGACCACGTCAATTTGCCGGTCCAGAAGCGCGTCAAAATCAGCAGCCGCCTCGCAGCCAAATTCCTTCGCAAAGGCCTGTGCCTTCTCTATCTTTTTGTCTACGGCGCATACCAGCTCCACCTCATCGGCAAGCCGGCGGAACGCGTCCGCGTAGCAGACGGAAATTCTTCCGCAGCCTACGATTGCAACTCTCAGTTTTCTCATAATGTATCCTCCATTTTATTATCCTACAAAGAACTTTGCCTCGTTCTCTTCCGTAAAGCAGTAATGGATATCAAAGAAGTATTTCATTGCACCATTGAGGAAGGAATCGAAGGGCAGGCTGGAATACCGTACGGTCACAAGATCCACCATCTTCCGGAAGCCGACCTTTTTGAGATTCACCCGGACCTCGTTTAGAAACAGATCGCCGAGCGCCGGAATCTTCCCGCCGAGAATAATCAGGGAGGGATTCACGACGCAGATCAGGTTCCCCAGAGCCTGAGCCAGCTCCCAGGCCATCTGCCGCACCAGAGCCAGTGCGGAGGGATCGCGGAAGGTGGCGGCCCGTCCCAGATCCGCGAACGTGACGTTGTCACGCCCGGCGAGAGAGGGGATCACGCCGAATTCGGAGATACGGTTTTTGAGTGTGTGCTCTGAAATGAGGGCTTCCAGGCAGCCGTGATTGCCGCAGATGCAGGGCGGCCCGTTCGGATCCACAGAATAATGTCCGAACTGTGTGAAGGAGCCGCTGGCTCTTCCCATCATCTTCCCCTCTATAAACAAAGTAGCTCCAATGCCGCGGCCAAAATTGAGAAAAGCGAAATTCTTCTCCGTGATCTCGCCGTACACCTTCTCCGCGTAGGCGTAGCACGCTGTGTCCTCCAGAAAGGCTACCGGGTATTCCGGAAAAGCAGTCTTCAGTGCGTCGATGAGACTGTCATTCCCCATTGCAGGCAGACTCAGGGTAGTGGAATAAACTTCGTTGTGGGCTGCATCAATCATTGCGGATACGACGACGCAGATGCCGAGCACCCGGCCGGGATCGCAGTGCTGCAGGACAGAATCATAGATCCAGGGGATGGAGCAGGTGACATACGTCTCACCCGGCGCCACCTCGCGGCTCTCCTCATAGAGTGTATTTCCGGCTACATCGATCAGATAGGCATGCACCATGTTCTCAACCCAGTTCAGTACCAGCACATAGTAGCTGTTCATACGCACATACAGACAGTTGGGCTTGCGGCCGATGGCCCATGCCTCGCTGGTGCCGCTGTCCAATACAAATTCACGGGCGATCAGCTCATCCACAAGAGTGGAGACGGTGGTTTTGCTCAGATGTGTTTCCTTGGCCAGATTCGCTCTCGAAACACCGGGATGCACATAGATGGAGGAGTACAGCCGCTTCATATTTGTATTTTTAATTAACTGCTGATTTACCAGAGGCATATCCATAACTCCTTTCCTGTGTCAGAATCATTTCGTCCCTGTGACACAAAAACGCTCCGCGCAGATGCGCATTATATCTTAAAAACAGATAGTCAATTCACTTGATTAAATCCATATTAACACAAAAGACCGGAATGGGCAATAAGTGTATTTAAATTCTTTTGATAAAAGATAAATGTCGGTAATTATTAAAAATAGCAGCTAAATTCAGAAAATAACTGTGGGATATGTCTAACATTGAAAAGAGACATAATTTGCCGACCGTACAAATTGAAAGTATGGTAAAAACGCACAAAAAACACTATTCAAATTTGTTGAAATGGTAAAAATAGAAGAGTAGATATAAAAAAAGAGGGAAAGCATATTGACATAGGTTGGGGGTAATGCTATTTTATACGTATCAAAAGCAAATTGAAGAGAAGCAGACAAGGATGTTTGCAAACCAGACTCAATTTTTTTTACACAAATAGTAAAGTCACTGGACAAACAAAAAGATGAGGTGAACAGAATGAAAGTTGGAGTGATCGGATGCGGCGGCATGGGGACAACACATTATCTTTCCCTGAAAGCGCTGTCTGCACAGATGGATCTTCAGGTAACTGCTCTGGCTGACTGCCGGAAGGAATTTCTCGACAAGGCGGCAGCTTATTTCCCGGAGGCGAAGACCTATGCGTACGGGATGGAGCTGATTGCGCAGGAGGAGTTGGATGTAGTACATATCTGCCTGCCGAGTTATCTGCATGTGAGCCATGCGGTGGCTGCGATGGAGAAGGGAATCGACGTACTGGTTGAGAAGCCCGTGTGCCTGACAAGAGAGGATGCGGAGACGATTCTGGATGCCGAGAAGCGCACCGGCCGCAAGGTGATGGTGGGCCAGGTGGTTCGCTCCTTTGACGAGTACCGCTATCTGAAGGATGCATATGACACCGGGAAATACGGAAAGCTGAAATCCATTGTGATGCAGCGCCTGAGCGGGGATGTATGCTGGGGCTTCGAGGACTGGTTCCACGATGAGAAGCGCAGCGGCTCCGTGGTGCTGGATCTTCATGTGCATGATGTGGATTTCCTGCGGTATATGCTGGGTGAGCCGGACCGCTTCGATGTGAGGGCGACAGCCTTTGAGAGCGGGATGATCAATCAGATTATTACGACGTACGAGTTCGGCGATGTGTTTGCGACCGCCGAGGGAATCTGGGACGTATCCCCTGCATTTGCGTTCCGGGCCAGCTTCCGGGCCTGCTTCGAGGACGCTACGGTGGTGTTTGACGGCAGGGAGAACCCATCCCTCACAGTCTATAAGAAGGACGGGACAACTGAGCACCCGGAGCTTCATCCGGAATACAATGTGGAGAGCGACGCCGCCGGGATCAATATCTCGAATCTGGGGCCGTACTACACGGAGATCAAGTATTTCATGGAGTGTGTCCGGGACAATAAGCCCGTTGAGACCGCTCCGCTGATTGAGGGTGTGAAGTCCGTAGAGCTTGCCCTGAAGGAGTGGGAGGCAGCCAAAGCGTACATAGCGCGGCACTGAGCCTGCAAAATGAGTGCGGATCCGGCGCGGGCCGGACTGCAGAAGCGAGTGAACTTTCCGCCGTACAAGCGGCGAGAGAATAAAAATTAAGGAGGAACTTAATCATGAAAAAGAGAACAATTTCTATCCTGCTTTCCGCAGCGATGGCAGCGGCCATGATCCCGGCCGGAGCGGTTATGGCAGACGACGAGGTGGTTTTGTCTGTATTTGACGCACACGCTTATGGCCTGGACGAGTATGCGGAGATGGTGGCAGCTTTTGAAGAGTCCCACCCGGGAGTTAAGATTGAAGTGCAGCATGCGGCAAACGATTCCAACACACTGCTTCAGTCGCGTGTAAACTCCGGCGAGGTGCCGGACGTGTTCGACGTAGAGTCCGGAACATCCGCAAAGATGTACTATGATTATGCTTACGTATGGACGGGCGACACGGATGTGACCGACCTGTTCCAGCCGGACGCGCTTGAGACAGGCAGAGACGACGACGGCGAGATCAAGTCTCTTCCGTGGACCTATGAGAACATGGGTATCCTCTACAACAAGGACTGCTTCGAGAAGGCAGGCATCGAGGCTCTGCCGACCACGATCGACGAGCTGGAGGAGGCATGCAAGAAGCTGAAGGACGCAGGCATCACCGCTTTCGCGATTCCGGCGAAGGAGACCTGGGTACTTGGACAGCTTGCTACACACTTCATAATGGACAAGTCTCTGGATGCGGCCGGAACCAATGAAGCATTGCTTTCCGGTGAGAAGCAGTTCGCAGATCTGCCGAACTGGCCGAACTTCTTCCGCTTCCTGGATCTGGCTCTCGAGTATGGCCCGGACAAGCCGCTTGAGATCGACTGGGAGACTTCCGAGAACATGCTGGCAAACGGCGAAGCAGCTATGATCCATATGGGTGACTGGTGCCAGTCCACTCTGGATTCCTTCAATCCGGATGCAAACCTTGGCTTCCTTCCGTGCCCGGTAAGCGACAACCCGGAGGACTGCACACTGCTTTCTTCCTGTAACTGGACCTACATCGTAAACAAGGATTCCGAGAATCTTGAGCTGGCAAAAGAGTACTGTGAGTATATCCTGACTTCTGAGATGGGCCAGTACTGGATGTGCGAGGGCGTTGGCGCTGTTCCTGGCGTGAAGACCGAGAAGGAAGTTAAGGGTAAGCTGGCGAATGACGCGAAGGGTTACATTGCTGACGGCAAGACCAACGGCTGGATCCACACGATCGCTCCGACGAGCTACGCGGATATCTGCGGACCGTACGTGCAGGCTTATATGATCGGCGACATGAGCGCAGACGAAGTGACGCAGCTTTTCCAGGAGTTCTGGACAGCAGGCTGATGGACAGAGGGATTGGATTTCTGTGAAAATCAGGGTGTCAGAAAAGATAATATAGGATAAAGAGATGGGGGTTACATGGACTGTGTAAGGCGTCCGGTAGCCCCCTGTCTTTTAAAGGATTCCAAGGTGGAGGGGATTTGAGTGAAAAGTAAAAGCAAAAGAACCAAAAGCTTTCTTCTGTTTGCGCTGTTCGTGTTTCCGGCGGTGATTTTCGTGCTGTTTGCCACGGATATCCCGTTTATCATGAACCTGTACTATTCTGTGTTTGACTGGAATGGTGTTGGCAAATCGATGACCTTCGTGGGGCTGGACAATTACATCAAGATTTTTACGAACGACAGCCTGTTCTGGAAGGGTGTTAAATTTACGCTGAAATTTGCAGTATTCTATGTGCTGATTGTGAATGCGCTTTCTCTGACGGTAGCGCTCGTGATGTCCAGAGAGACGAAGACCACCAGTGTGGGGCGTGCCTTCTATTATGTGCCGTACATCATCAGTCTGACTGCGATCAGCCTGATCTGGAAATTCATTCTCGGGCCGGGGTTTGAGGCGCTGTACAGTGTCACCGGCTGGGAAATCTTCAACTGGAGCTGGCTTGGTACGCCGAAGCTGGCGTTCTATGTGGTAGTCATTATGGCGGTGTGGCAGAACCTGGGATTTTATATGGTGAACTACATTGCCGGAATTATTGCGGTTCCGAAGGAGCTGATGGAGGCGGCCCGCATCGACGGCGCAGGCTCCATACAGGTATTCCTCAAGATTACGCTTCCTATGATCATGCCGGCGATCTCGATCTGTATGCTGACGTCCCTGACGTTCGCATTCAAGCTGTTCGATATCATCATGGTATTTACAAAGGGAGGTCCTGCAAACGGTACGGTCACTGTGGCCTACAATATTTATAAGGAAGCCTTTGTAAATAACAAGTATGGCCTGGCTACGGCGAAATCCCTTGTATTTGTGGTATTTGTACTGATTGTGACTGCTATCCAGATGAAGGTGACAAAGAGCAGGGAGGTTGAAGCATAATGAAGAAGAAGCCGAAGAATTTAAGACAGATCAACGGACTGAGCATTGTGATATTTCTTTTCTCGATTTTCTGGCTTATGCCGCTGCTTCTGATTTTTATTAACTCTTTTAAGCCGTACAATGACATTATTCAGGACTTCATGGCGCTGCCGAAGAGCTGGAAGCTGGATATGTATATTGAGACATGGACCAAGTTCAACTTCCCGATGCTGATCGGAAATACTTTGCTGTATACGGCATGCACCGTGGTGGCGGTGGCGCTGCTGGCTCCGATGGCGGCTTACCGTCTGGCAAGAACAGACCACAAGCTGAGCAAGGTGTGCTTCGTCCTGATTATTATGCCGATGATGGTTCCGTTCCAGTCCTACATGATTACGCTCACAAAGATGGTGGCGAACATTGGTCTGACAGGCAACCGTCTGGGCTATATACTGGTCAGTATCGGCCTCTGTATGCCGCTGGCCGTGTATATGATTCATGGATTCGTGAAAAATGTGCCGATCGAGCTGGAGGAGTGCGCACGGATTGACGGAGCTACGGAGATCCGTACGTATTTCAGCATCGTGCTTCCTCTTTTGAAGCCGATCCTTACAACTGTCGTCGTGCTGGATACGCTGGCTACATGGAATGATATCATTACGAACCAGTTGATCGTCGGCGGAAAAGCCGGGGCAATGAATATCCAGAATGCGCTGTACATGCAGTTCTCCGCACAGACGGCGGACTGGGAGCACGCGTTGCCGGGTATCGTGATGTCGATGATCCCCAGCCTGATTTTCTTTGTGGCGATGCAGAAGCATATCGTAGGCGGTGTGACAGCCGGAGCGGTGAAGGGCTGATTACATATCTTTGATGCAGAAAAGGAGATTAAAAATGAAGGTAGGAGCTATTGTCTGGCTTGACAAAAATACGAATGTGGATGAGAAATTCAAGGAGCTGCGTGCTCTGGGGATGGAGAGCTGCCAGTTGGTGTGCTGGGACCGTGATGTGCTCCGGGATGAGCATGCGGCCGAGGTGATCAATCAGGCTGTGGAAGAAAACCAGGTGAGGATCAGCGCGTTCTGGTGCGGCTGGGAAGGCCGGAAGGTCTGGGATTTCTATGAGGGACAGCTCACGCTCGGTCTGGTTCCGACCGACTACCGGGCAGAGCGTGTCAGGATGCTGATTGAGGGCTCTGATTTTGCGAAGAAGCTGGGCGTGACGGATCTGGTTACCCATGTGGGCTATATGCCGGAGAATCCGTACGATCCGAAGTATCAGGAGGTCCTGACGGCCTGCAAGAACGTAATAGAGAGATGTAAGGAGAACGGCCAGGTATTCCTGTTTGAGACGGGCCAGGAGACGCCGGTAACGCTGAAGCGTGCGATGCAGGATATCGAGGCGGATATGGGTAAGGGCTGTGTCGGCGTGAACCTCGATCCGGCGAACCTGATCATGTACGGCAAGGCGAACCCGGTTGACGCGCTGGACGTTTTCGGAGAGTACGTCCGCGGCATCCACGGGAAGGACGGAAAGTATCCCACGGACGGACACTTCCTCGGGGACGAGACGGCGCTTGGACAGGGCAAGGTGAATTATCCGGCGTTTGTCGCGAAGCTGAAGGAGATCGGATATCAGGGGGATATCACGATTGAGCGTGAGATTTCCGGCGAGGAGCAGAAGAGGGATATCATCATGGCGAAGGAGATCCTGGATAAGCTGATCGCGGAGTAAGATATATTGGAAAGATGGGTTCCGGGGGGGCTCATCTTTCTTTTTATTTGTTACAGTTGACAAAAAACCCGCTCCCTGATATGATTTCTAATGGACAAAGGCGTTCTTTAAGGTAAAGAGTGCCTTTTTGCCTTTAGAACAGCCGCATCATGAAAAGGAGTGGTCTGTATGAGTAACTATACGAAGGAGGATATCTGGCGCATGATTGAGGAGGAGGACGTCGAATTCATCCGCCTCCAGTTTACAGATATGTTTGGAATGCTCAAGAATGTGGCGGTGACGACGAGCCAGCTTGAGCGTGTACTGAATAATGAGATCATGTTTGACGGGGCGTCGATCGACTGCTTCGCGCGGGTGGAGCAGTCGGATATGTTCCTGCACCCGGATCTCGATACCTTTTGCATTTTTCCGTGGCGGCCGCAGCAGGGCAAGGTGGCGCGCTTCATCTGCGATGTCTATCTCGCGGACGGCACGCCGTTTACCGGGGATCCGCGTTACGTGCTGAAGCGCGTGCTGGGTGAGGCTGCGGCGATGGGGTATCGGTTCGATGTCGGCCCGGAGTGTGAATTTTTCCTGTTTCACACGGACGACGAGGGGAATCCGACGACGATCACGCATGAGAAGGCGGGCTATTTCGATGTCGGGCCGCTCGATCTCGGAGAGAATGCCCGCCGCGATATGATTCTGACGCTCGAGGAGATGGGGCTTGTCATCGAAGCGTCCCACCACGAGGATGCCCCGGCGCAGCATGAGATTGATTTTCACTATGATGAGGCGCTCCGGACGGCAGACGATATCATGACCTTCCGGCTGGCCGTGCGCACGATCGCGAAGCGCCACGGCCTGTGCGCGACCTTCATGCCGAAGCCGAAGCAGGATGTGAACGGCTCGGGTATGCATATCAATATGTCGCTTGCAAAGAACGGCAGAAACGTATTTTTCAACCCGGACGATGAGGCGCATCTGAGTCAGGAGGGCTACTGGTTCATCGGCGGCATCATGAAGCATATCCGCGCGATCACAGCGATCGCGAACCCGCTCGTGAACTCGTACAAGCGTCTTGTGCCGGGCTTTGAGGCGCCGGTCTATATCGCCTGGTCGCTGCGGAACCGCAGTCCGCTGATCCGGATTCCGGCGCAGACCGGACAGACGCAGCGTATTGAGCTGCGCAGCCCGGATTCGTCGTCGAATCCGTATCTGGTGCTTGCAGTCTGCCTGGCGGCAGGGCTTGACGGAATCCGCAATCAGATTATGCCTCCGGCAAGCGTCGACGCCAATATTTTCAAGCTGAGCGAGCAGGAGCGTGACGAGCTCGGGATTGAGTGTCTGCCCGGCAGCCTGCAGGAAGCGATCGGATGTCTCGAGAAGGATGCTTACATCAGGGAGGTGCTCGGCAACCATATCTGTGAAAAGTTTATCCGTGCGAAGAAAGCGGAGTGGGATTCCTACCACGCCAGCGTGAGCAACTGGGAGATTGAGCAGTATCTTGTCAAAAATTGATTCGTTTCACCTGGTAACAGTTAAACGGGAGTGAAACGGAGGATATGGATGGCGAGTTTGGTAGTAGTATTTCCGAAAGCTGAGGATGCGAAAAATATCCGCAGGCTGCTGGTGCGCGGCGGCTATGACGTGGCGGCGGTGTGTACGAGCGGGGCGCAGGCGCTTAGCGCGGCGGACCGTCTCGGCAGCGGGATCATTGTCTGCGGCTACAGGTATCCTGATATGCTTTATACGGAGCTTTTTGAGAATCTCCCGCCTTCGTTCGGGATGCTGCTGGTCGCATCTTTGCGGGCAGTCGGGGAGGGCGTTGCGGACGGTGTGGTCAGCGTGACGATGCCGCTGCACGCGGCCGAGCTGTTTGAGTCGCTCGAAGCAGTGGCGGCGGAGGTCGACCGGCGGCGGAGGAAGCGCCGCACGATGCCGCTGCGTCGCAGCGACCGGGAGAAGCAGGTGATTCAGGAGGCGAAGACGATGCTGATGGAGAAGAACGGCATCTCCGAGGAGGAGGCGCACCGATATCTCCAGAAGACCAGCATGGACAGCGGCACGAACCTCGTCGAGACGGCTCAGATGGTGCTGACACTGATGAGGCAATGAGGACTGGGAAAATGATATTCGGAACTGCACGATAACAGGTGGAGATACGTTCGCTTGGCGCTGGTTGAAGCGAAGGTATTTGGTGATCAGAATGGATAGGAATTATCCGGGAGGAAATGTATGAGGTTTACGAAGATGCATGGCATCGGGAACGATTATGTGTATGTGAACTGCCTGCGGGAGACGGTGGCGGATCCGGCGCGCACGGCACGCTTCGTGAGTGACCGCCATTTCGGGATCGGCTCGGATGGTTTAATCCTGATCAAGCCGTCTGATGCCGCGGATTTCGAGATGGAGATGTACAATGCGGACGGCTCGCGGGGAGCGATGTGCGGCAACGGAATCCGCTGTGTCGCGAAGTACGTCTATGATTACGGCCTGACAGACAGGACGCACATCAGCATCGCGACGGGGAGCGGGATCAAGTATCTCGATCTGCAGGTCGAGGACGGGAAGGTGTCGCTCGTCACGGTCGATATGGGCGCGCCGGAGCTTGCTCCGGAGAGGATTCCGGTGGATGTGAGTCTGGCCGGAGCGGCAGCGCCGGGTGCAGGAGAGGTGCAAGGTGCATCGGAGGCTGGTTCAGAGAAGAGCCCGGCGGGTGCTGATTTGGCTGGCGGACTTTTGACGAATGATGGAAAGATACGGGACGAAGTGTATGCGGTGAGCTCCGCGTCAGGCAGCCGCGCACCAGGCGCCGTG
>Ga0129308_1002539_pt1 | contig 15131 bp, 8 predicted proteins | sample L827metagenome_FD_94440 | JGI IMG/M metagenome (GOLD analysis project Ga0129308, IMG submission 94440) | Ring-tailed lemur group fecal microbial communities from Wisconsin, USA - L827 metagenome | ecosystem: Host-associated > Mammals > Digestive system > Large intestine > Fecal | place: USA...
CTACATCGGCTGCGGCGAGCGGGGCAACGAGATGACCGACGTTCTGCGGGAGTTCCCCGAGCTGGTGGACCCCCGGACCGGCGAGTCCCTGATGAAGCGGACCGTCCTCATCGCCAACACCTCCGATATGCCCGTGGCCGCCCGCGAGGCCTCCATTTACACCGGCATCACCATCGCCGAGTATTTTCGTGACATGGGCTACGCCGTGGCCGTCATCGCCGACTCCACCTCCCGCTGGGCCGAGGCATTACGCGAAATGTCCGGTCGTCTGGAGGAGATGCCCGGCGAGGAGGGCTACCCTGCCTACCTGTCCTCCCGTCTGGCCCAGTTCTACGAGCGGGCCGGCTCCGTCTCCTGCATCGGCTCCGACGAGGACCGTGGGGGCAGCCTGACCGCCGTGGGCGCTGTGTCCCCTCCCGGCGGCGACCTCTCCGAGCCCGTCTCCCAGGCCACCATGCGTATCGTCAAGGTGTTCTGGGCTCTGGACGCCTCCCTGGCTTACCGCCGCCACTTCCCGGCCATCAACTGGCTGAATTCCTACTCCCTGTATCTGGACTCCCTGCGCCCCTGGTACGACGAGCACCTGGGCAAGGAGTTCCTCCAGAACCGGGAGTGGGCCATGGCCGTCCTCCAGGAGGAAGCCAGCCTGAACGAGATCGTCCAGCTGGTCGGTAAGGATTCCCTGTCCGCCAAGGACCAGATCACCCTGGAGACTGCCAAGATGATCCGGGAGGACTTTTTGCAGCAAAACTCCTTTGTGGATATCGACTCCTACTCCGAGTACGACCGGCAGGCCCGGATGCTGGCCATGATCCGCCGGTACGACGCCGAGTGCCGGGCGGCGGCGGAGCGGGGCGGCGCCATTGCCGACCTGTTCACCATTCCCGCCCGCGAGAAGGTGGGCCGTGCCAAGACCGTTCCCGCCGACCAGTATAAGGACGCCTACGCCAACCTGATGGTGGAGATGGAAGAGGAGATCACGGCCATCGCCGAGAAGGGAGAGGATGAACTGTGATTCGAGAATATAAGACGATCCAGGAGATTTCCGGCCCTCTGATGGTGGTCAATAAGGTCAAGGACGTCACCTATGACGAGCTAGCCGAGATTGAGCTGGCCGACGGCACCGTCCGCCGCTGCAAGGTGCTGGAGGTCAACGGCGATTCCGCCGTGGTCCAGCTGTTCGAGGCCTCCGCCGGCATCAACCTGGCCCAGTCCAAAATCCGATTCCTGGGCCACCCCCTCCAGCTGGGCGTGTCCGGCGATATGCTGGGCCGTGTGTTCAACGGCATGGGCCAGCCCATCGACGGCGGCCCCGCCATCCTGGCCGATGAATACCGGGACATCAACGGCCTGGCCATGAATCCCGCCGCCCGGGACTACCCCAACGAGTTTATCCAGACGGGCATCTCCTCCATCGACGGACTGAACACCCTGGTCCGCGGCCAGAAGCTACCCATCTTCTCCGGCTCCGGCCTGCCCCACGCCGCCCTGGCCGCCCAGATTGCCCGCCAGGCCAAGGTGCTGGACGGCGAGTCCAACTTCGCCGTGGTGTTCGCGGCCATCGGCATTACCTTTGAGGAGTCCGAGTTCTTTGTCAGCGAGTTCAAGCGCACTGGCGCCATCGACCGCACGGTCCTGTTTACCAACCTGGCAAACGACCCCGCCGTCGAGCGTATCGCCACTCCCCGTATGGCCCTGACCGCCGCCGAGTATCTGGCCTTTGAGAAGGGCATGCACGTGCTGGTCATCCTCACCGACATTACCAACTACGCCGAGGCGCTGCGCGAGATCTCCGCAGCCAAGAAGGAGGTCCCGGGCCGCCGCGGCTACCCCGGCTACCTGTACACCGATCTGGCCACTATGTACGAGCGGGCCGGTCGCCAGGTGGGTAAGGAGGGGTCCATCACCATGATCCCCATTCTGACGATGCCGGAGGATGACAAGACCCACCCCATTCCCGACCTGACCGGCTATATCACCGAGGGCCAGATCATCTTGTCCCGGGAGCTGTTCCGCCGTGGCGTCAATCCCCCCGTGGACGTGCTGCCCTCCCTGTCCCGTCTGAAGGACAAGGGCACCGGCGCGGGCAAGACCCGTGAGGACCACTCGGGCACCATGAACCAGCTCTTCGCGGCCTACGCCACCGGCAAGGAGAACAAGGAGCTCATGTCCATCCTGGGTGAGGCGGCCCTGTCTCCTACCGACCTGCTGTACGCCAAGTTCGCCGACGAGTTCGAGAAGCGCTATGTCTCCCAGGCCACCGATGAAAACCGGTCTATCGAGGAGACTCTGGACCTGGGCTGGGAGCTGCTGTCCATCCTGCCCCGTGGTGAGCTGAAGCGCATCAAGCCCGAGTTCATCGACAAGTATCTGCCCAAGAAGGATTAAGGAGGGATCACAATGCCTTCCACAACCATCAATCCCACCCGGATGGAGCTGACCCGGCTGAAAGGCCGGCTGAAGACCGCCCAGCGGGGCCACAAGCTGCTGAAGGACAAGCGGGATGAGCTGATGAAGCAGTTCATGGACGTGGTCCGGGAGAATCGCGCTCTGCGCAAGCGTGTGGAGGAGGGCCTCATGAGGGCCCACGGCTCCTTTACCGTGGCCGCTGCCTTGATGTCCCCGGAGATGCTGGAGCAGTCCCTGCTCTATCCCAAGCAGTCCGTGGAGCTGGACATGACCTTCCAAAACATCATGTCGGTGGACGTGCCCCAGTACCACTTCCGCACCAGCGGCCAGGATTCCGGGGAGATCTACCCTTACGGTTTTGCCCAGACCAGCGGTGAGCTGGACGACGCGGTGGACGCTATGTCCCGGGTCTTTCAGGATATGCTGCGGCTGGCGGAGATTGAAAAGACCTCCCAGCTGCTGGCCGAGGAGATCGAAAAGACCCGCCGCCGGGTCAACGCGCTGGAGTATGTGAAAATCCCCGAGATGCAGGAGAATATCAAGTATATCACCATGAAGCTGGACGAGAACGAGCGTGCCAACACCATCCGGCTTATGAAGGTGAAGGATATGCTTTTGAAGGAAGCTATCGAAGCAAAGCGGGCCGAGGATGCTCGAGCCATGGAGACATTCCGGGCTGGAGAGAGTGCTCCAAGCAGTATCTGAATGATAAAAAGCGTTCCCGGAGAGAATCCCGGGAACGCTTTTTTTGTGTCATTGACAAAGAGAGCATCCTGTCCCATTGGACAAGTGAGTTAAAATAGTCGGAGCAAGCCATACATGGCTTACTCCGATGTAGAGCGAGTGGCGAGGCTCAAACTCGCTTCCCAACACCCCACGAATGGCGGAACCATTCGTGGGCCCCCCGGATGTCCTCGGGATTTTATGTGCCGCCTTCGGCGGCATGGATGGAGGTATTAGGTTTGAGCCAGATGCTTACAGAAAAAGAAAACTCTCCGTCCAATCGGACAGAGAGTTTAATGGAGCGAGTGACGAGGCTCGAACTCGCTACCTCCACCTTGGCAAGGTGGCGCTCTACCAGATGAGCTACACTCGCAATAACAAAAAATATTATAGCAGATATTCTAAGAAAGTCAATAGAAAAAATAAAAATTTAGGAATAGGATGGGCAGAAGAAAATGAGAGGGCGCTCTGGATAGAGCGCCCTCTCAAGGGTAAGTGGTTACATGGCGATATTTTCGCAGAAGGCCATCAGAATCTGAGCGACCTCGGCACGGGTGGCGGTGCCCTTGGGGTCCAGGATGGCGCCGCCCTTACCGGACAGCAGTTTGGCGCCTACGGCCCACTGGACGGAGTCCTTGGCCCAGTCAGAGATGGCCGCGCTGTCGGCGAAGGAGGTAATGTCGCCGCTGGCGGACACGTCATAGCCCTTGGACTTGGCGTAGCCAAACAGGATCAGCGCCATCTGCTCCCGGGTGATGTTGTCGTTGGGGCCGAACTTGCCGTTGCCGTAGCCGGAGACGATCTCCTGCGCGGCGGCCCAGTTGACGGCATCGGCGAACCAGGCGTCGGCGGCCACGTCGGTGAAGGGAGCGCCCCCGGCGGCGGGCTTGCCCTCCAGGCTGTACAGCACCTGGGCAATCATGGCTCGGGTCAGCTTAGCATTGGGCTCGAAGGTGGAGGCACCGGTGCCGCTCATGATGCCCTTATCGGTAACATAGTCTACCGCGTTGGCGAACCAGGTATCAGAAGCCACATCGGAGAAGGTGGGAATGCCGATGCCGCCCGCCATGTCGATAGAGTAGGTGGGTTTCACGACCTCGGTCAGGACACTGGGCATAAAGACAGTGTTATCGTCGCCGTGCTCCTTGATGAAGGCCTTGAGCTCAGTGAGCATGGTCTTGGCGTAGCCGAAGGCCTCCTCGGAGACGGCCTTGCCCAGCGCGGTGGCCTTTTCCTCAGCCAGGGCGGGGCTGTAAGCGTAGATTGCGGTCATGGCCTCGTCCACGGCCTCCTGCTGCTCAATCAGAGCCTTCTGGTAGCCCTCCCAGAATACCTTGACGTTAGCGCCGTAGCGGGCACGGTCATTGTCGCACAGGTCGTTCAAAGCCGCGAAGGTCCAGTAGATGGAGTCGGTGGGGAAGTCCGCGTCGTCGATGACCTCTTCGATGTCAGCGATGTCGGGCAGGTACTCAGTTTTGAAGAGATCGGAGGTCTCGGTCAGTAGGTTGGAGTAGAAGGGCAGGTAGACGGAGAACTCGGCCCGGGACATGGTCTGCCACTGGAGGATGGACAGAGCCTCGGGCATATCGTCCCGGATCTCAAAGACATGGCACTCAGCCTGGCGCTCGTTGCCGATGGCGGTGCCGTTGGGGTTGTTTGCCTCGTTGCTGTCGGCGGCGTACTGAGAGCCTTCGCCGCGGCAGGCCAGCAGGCGCAGTACCTCGTAGGTGGTCAGTTCACGGTCCGAATCAAACAGCATGGTGAAGGGACCCTCGGGAGCTGCGCCGTCCACGCGCTCAATGGAGACGGTCTGGGCCAGTTCCTTGTTCAGGTAGTTGAGCCCCTGCCAGTAACGGATGTACTGACCGTCGCCGAAGTCCTTGGAACCATAAGTTTTGGCAATGTCGATTTTGGTGATCTTGCCGTTGTCTCCGGACTGGGAGGAAACCAGGAAACCCTTCAGCAGAGGCAGAGCGATCAGGTCTTTGGAAGCAACCACATTCTCAGTATCGGCCACATCGACCTCATTCATGACCACCATATTGGGGTTGACCGAGACCTTGTCGGCGGGCATTTTGACCGCCACGTACTGGTGACCAGACAGAGTCTCAAAGTCCCAGACCTCATTGGCATCGCTGATAGTTAGAGAGTTGCACTCGCCAGAGCCGTATTCGTCAATGATGGCGGCTAGGATCTCCACGCCCTCCCGAGCCGTACGGGCGGACTGAAGAATAACGGAATTGAGGGAGATTTCACAGATGCCGGTGTCGGGCATGGGATCGTAGCCCTGATAACCCTCGGTAGTCCAGACCCGGGTGGTCTCGCCGGTGACGGGGTCGGTCTGGCGCTGCCAAGCCCCCTCTTCAAACAGAAGCTTGTTGTTGGAGGTGGAGACGGTGGCGCTGACGGCCACGCCGTTCTCATTCACGCCGACCTCGCCGTAAGCTTCGCCAATGTAGCTGCCATTGTCGTCCTGCATGGTCTCGCCGGCATTGTAGGAGTCGCGCATGACGGTGTAGCGGTAGGTATGGGCAGGAAACGGCATCGTAAAGCCATAGGTGTCCTCGTACATCTCGCCTTCGGCGTGATCGGCGGCCTGGTGTACGTCAAATACCTTGTCGTACAGTTTGCCGATGTCCTCGGAACGTCCCACATAGGTGGAGCCATTGGCTGACTTCTCGCTGCCGACGTACAGGCCGCAGCAGGCGCTGGCTCCAATGCAGCTGCTTGCCGCGATTGTGACGGTGAGCAGGGCTGCACCAAGCTGTTTGTACAGTTTGTGATTCATTGGTTGCACTCCCTCTGTTTCAAGAAATTACTCCGCGTTGCTGAGTGATGCCTAGTATAGCACCGGCACATGCCAAAAGCAACCATTCTTCCAGAAAAAGTTGAATAAATTTCCATAGAAATCCAGAAAACAATTGTATAATAGCTTAATGTAAGCGGATATATTCATAAAGGGTGCATATTATCCGCTGCTTACCAAATGTCTGGGGAATGAAAAATGCCGCCCATAGGGCGGCATGCGGCGGGGATATTGAGACAGCGTGCAAAATAAAACTCCCCGTCCAATTGGACAGGGAGTTAAGCTGGAGCGAGTGACGAGGCTCGAACTCGCTACCTCCACCTTGGCAAGGTGGCGCTCTACCAGATGAGCTACACTCGCAGCGACAGGTGGTATTATAGCAAGAGATCCGACAAAAGTCAACAGGAAAAACAAAAATTTTTTAGGAAGCAGAATGCTCGCTAAGAGGGGCGGTGGAATTCTGCGTCTATCCGCAGGGAGGGATAGACTGAGTATCCCAGACGCAGCCGCTGTCCTCCGTTTGGGAATCGGTGAGGAAGGAGTTCTCTTCGTCAATGGAACGGGTCAGATCCAGGTGCCTCCAGCCGGACTGACTGAGCACCACATTCCAAAAGTGGGGACGGCCATTGAGGGCGCCCTCTACCACGCGACAGTCTACACCCAGCTCCTGACAGAGCAGAGCCATAGCCAGAGCCAGTCCCTCGCTGTCAGCTCCGCCCTCCAGCAGGGCATGGTAGGCAGTAGAGCCCCCATTGGGCAGGTAGCCGCCGGTGTTCAGTACGGTCCGGGCTGCATCCAGGATCAGCTGGTCGCCGGAGCCGCTCCGCAGGGATTGTGCCAACTGGCGGCAGTCCGTGACCAGCATCTCGCGGCGGCGCTCCAGTTCCTGTATGTCCAGGTGGTAGGTCAGCATGATTTCCACGATCCGCTGCCGCCCCGCGTCCGGGTAGATGGAAACATCGGCATCGGGGAGATCCAGGGCGGTGGCCGGATTGGCGTAGTAGGCCTCCCGGCACAGGGCGCGGATGGAATCCTCGTCCCCGTCGAAGTAGCTGATGCGCAGCACCCGCTGGTCGGAAAAGGTGGACAGGGCGGTTTCCAGCTCGCTGCGGATGGCGGTGGTGCCGGTGGCCTGGACGATGGAGGCCACCTGTTCCCGGGTGCGGCGGTAGGTGATCTGGACCTGTGCCTCGCAGTAGCTGACGACAGAATTGACGCCGTATTTGATGTAGTCCACAGCGTAGGCCCCCAGGGGATCTTCCTGGACCACCTCCAGACAGGCGGCGTCCAGGTCAGACTTTACATCATCCAAATCGCTGTACAGCCGGACCGTCCCAGACTCCATCCCCTGGGAGATGAAGTAGATCAGGGCGTTGACCAGCTCCTGGTAGCTGTCAGCCCGGAGAATGGAGGGGTCCCCCTCAGCGGTGGGCGTGGTGCTGTGAGGAGTCACGTGGACATACTCCCGCTCCAACAGGGAGGCGCACCCGGTCAGCAGCAGGGTGAAAGCGGTCAGCGCCGCCAGCAGCTGTTTTTTCATGGATACGCCTCCTTGTGTCAGGTTCAAATTACATGCCCAGGTCCTGGTTCACCAGGATGATCTCCATGGTCGGGATACCGGAGGGCTTGCCCCACAGTACGGCCAGAGCCTTGCAGATGCGGTCGGGACTTTTGCAGTCGTAGCAGCGGTCGCCTTTGACGGCGCAGGGAGTCTTCTTGCCCAGACGCTGAGCGTTCTTGGGGGCGGCGATGTTGCGGGCCCGCCACAGAGCCGCATCGTAGTCGGGGGCGATCTTGTTGGCGCCAATGACGAAATAGACGGCCTGGTGTCCGTAGATGGTGGAGGATACCCGGTTGCCCGCACCGTCGATGTTGATCAGCTCACCGGTTTCGGCCAGTGCGTTGGCGGAAGAGATGTACACATCGGTATCCACGGCGTCTTTGGGAAAGTTTCCGGCCCAGTGCCAGTATACCTTGTTGTGGGCGGCCAGCTTAGGGTACAGGCCCATGTCTTTCAGCGTCATAGATCCGCCGAAGCCCACGGTAGTTCCGTCGATTCGGCTGTCCAGATAGTCACACGCCTGGGCGGCGGTGTCGAAGGTGTGGACGGTGTAGCCCAGACCCTCCAGGGTGGCGGTCAGTTTTGCATAGTCTGTCATCATACAGCACTCCTTAAATATCGTTTTCTTTGTAGCGGCGGAAGCCCCGACCCAGTACCTCATGGGCGTTGCAGACGATGAGGAAGGCGTCGGGGTCAATCTCTTTCACCGTCTTTTTCAGGGATACGATCTGACGCTGCTTAAAGGCGCACATCAGCACCTGCTTCTCCTCGCCGGACCAGGCACCCTGGCCCTGGAGAATGGTGACGCCCCGCGCCAGTTGGTGGACCAGGGCGTGTACGACCGCATCGGTGTCGTCGGTAATGATATAAGCCACCTTGGCGGTGTCCATGCCGTACAGCACCTGATCCATGACTACAGTGGACAGATACAGGGCAATCAGGCCGTACAGGGCGCTGTTCAGGCTTCGGAAGGCCAGGGCGGTGGCGGCAATGACCGCCAGGTCCACCAGTAGCACCAGCTTACCCATGGGCAGGTGCCCGAACTTCAATTTCAGGAGCCGGGCCACCAGGTCAGTGCCGCCTGTGGTGGCGTTCTGGAGAAAGACCATGCCCAGGGAGACGCCCACCAGCACACCGCCGCATACGGCGGCCAGCATGGGGTCCATGGGCTGAAAGGTGTAGAAGGCGGCCAGAAGGTCCACGCCAATGGACGTGGTGGCCATGGCGAAGAGGGAGCTCAACAGCAGGCGTCCCCCCAGGAACTTCCACCCCAGCAGAAAAATGGGGATGTTCAGAAAGATAACGGCTACGCCGATTGGGATGGCGGGGACGGCGGCGTTGATGATCTGGCCCAGGCCGGTGATGCCGCCCAGGCTGATCTGATTGGGAACATAGAACCAGTCAAAGCCCAGCGCGAAGACGGCGGAGGCCAGAATGATCCAGAGATAGGGCTTTACGGAAGCCCAGAGTTTTTTCTTTTGCACGAAGGTACCTCCCTTGGTTTTGCGGTGAAACGGTTCACATCAAAGTCATCTGTTCCTCGCCCCGGTCCGCTTCTCTCAGCAGAGCGCCGGCGATGGGCAGACTGCGGGCCCGGTAGCGGCCGGCGTTGACGATCGCCGTCTGATCCAGGGGCAGTACCTTTTCCACGCGGTACTTGGGCTTCAAAGTCATGACGTTGACGCCCTGGGTGGTTCGGGTTGTCTTGGGGTTCAGGCTGGCGGTGTGGAACACCATGCACCGGCCCTCGGTGGAGATGACAGCGGCCTCGAAATCCTCCCGGACCAGGAAGGCGGTGACCAGAGGCGCCTTGTCGGAGTAAGCGCCGGTGAGCTTTTTCCGCTTGGTCTGGGTCTGGTAGGCGGCCAGCTCCACCCGGGCCGCCTTGCCGTTGTCAAAGAAGAACAGCAGGTTGCCGGAATAGTCCCCCGGGATGCAGGCCCAGAGAGCCTTTTCGTCCTGGTCCATCCCCAGCTTGGTGGGCAGGTAGTCGCCCAGCACGCTGGCCTTGGCGTCGTCAAATTCGGACAGCCGGGTCTTATAGCACTGTTGCTTGTCGGTGAACACCAGCAGCTCGTCCCGGTTGGCAGCCTCCCACTGGAGGAAGGGGCCGTCGCCGTCCTTGTACTTTTGATCGCTGGCCATCCGCAGGGACTGGGGGGTGATCTTCTTGAGGTAGCCCTCCTGGGAGAGAAACAGATTGACGGGGTAGTCGGGGGTCTCGTCCTCCTCCGTGAGGACCTCCTCCAGCTCGTGCTCGTAGACGATTTCGGTGCGGCGGGGAACGGCATACTTCTTCTTCACGTCGTTCAGTTCGCCGATGATGACCTTTTGAATGCGCTTGGGGGAGTTGACCATATCCTCCAGGTCGGCGATCTCGTCCTCCAGGGCATCCACCTCCTGGGTGCGCTTTAGGATGTACTCCTTGTTGATGTTGCGCAGACGGATGTCGGCCACGTATTCGGCCTGAATCTGGTCGATGCCGAAGCCAATCATCAGGTTGGGGATGACCTCGGCGTCCTCCTCGGTGTCCCGGATGATCTGGATGGCCCGGTCAATGTCCAGCAGGATGCGCCGCAGACCTTTTAGGAGGTGCAGCTTCTCCTTCTTCTTGTTCATGGAGTAGTATACCCGGCGGCGCACGGAGTCCATCCGCCAGGCGGTCCACTCCTCCAGAATTTCCCGAATGCCCATGACCCGGGGCATACCGGCGATGAGGATGTTGAAGTTGCAGGACTGGCTGTCCTGAAGGGGGGTGGACTTGAACAGCTTGGCCATCAGCTTGTCCGGGTCGGTGCCCCGCTTCAGGTCAATGGTCAACTTCAGACCGGACAGGTCGGTCTCGTCCCGCATATCGGCGATCTCTTTGATCTTGCCCGCCTTGATGAGCTCGGCCACCTTGTCCATGATGGCCTCGCTGGTGGTGGAGTAGGGGATCTCGTAGACCTCAATGAGGTTCTCGGCCTTGTTGTACCGCCACTTGGCCCGGACCTTGAAGGAGCCCCGGCCGGTGCGGTAGATATCGCTGAGCGCCTGGGCGTCGTACAGCAGCTGGCCGCCGGTGGGCAGGTCGGGGGCTTTCAGGGTGGACAGAATGTCGTGGTCCCGGTTTTTCAGAAAGGCCACGGTGGTGTCGCACACCTCGCCCAGATTAAAGCCGCAAAGATTGCTGGCCATGCCCACGGCGATGCCCTGGTTGGCGGAGACCAGTACGTTGGGGAAGGTGGTGGGCAGGAGAGTGGGCTCCTTCAGCTTGCCGTCGTAGTTGTCCACGAAGTCCACCGTGTCTTGGTCGATGTCCCTAAAAAGCTCGGCGCAGATGGGGTCCAGCCGGACCTCGGTGTAACGGCTGGCGGCCCAGGCCATGTCCCGGGAGTACACCTTGCCGAAGTTTCCCTTGGAGTCCACCAGGGGGTGGAGCAGGGCGCCGTAGCCCCGGGAGAGGCGGACCATGGTGTCGTAGATGGCCGCGTCGCCGTGGGGGTTGAGCTTCATGGTCTGGCCCACCACGTTGGCGCTCTTGGTCCGGGCGCCCCCCAGCAGCTTCATCTGGTACATGGTGTACAGCAGCTTCCGGTGGGAGGGCTTGAAGCCGTCGATCTCCGGGATGGCCCGGGAGACGATGACGCTCATGGCGTAGGGCATGTAGTTGATCTCCAGCGTCTGGGTGATGGGCTGCTCCAGCACCTCGGCCCGCAGGCCCATGACGTTGGGGTTGTTCACCTTTGGTTTGTTCCCGTCGGGGGATTTTTTCTTAGCCATTGGAATCAGTCCTTATCTTGAGTCTAGCGGTTTATCGATCCAGGGGCAAGCTGCCCAGCATCCCGGCGGGGTATTCAATCTGATCGCCGTCGGAGGGCTGGGTCTGGGGCTTCTGGTTGGAGGCGGACATCCGGGCGTCCATTGCCAAGGTGGCCTTCAGCACGTTCTTGATGTGGAGAGCCATGTCCAGGTCGGCCTTGCCGGAGGAGCCGGTCAGCTTAAAGTCCAGAGTCATGCTGCGGTCGGATGCCTCCATGGTTAGGGAGTAGGTGCAGCTCTTGGCGCCGGAGGGGGTGACCTTCAGAGCTGCGGTAAAGCTCTCGTCACCATCGGCACCATAGGGAGCCAGGTCCGTCATGTCCCACTGGATGAGGTAGGAGGAGCCGGATTTGGTGAAGCAGTCGTCGCCCACATAGTTCATCAGCTCGGCGGCGGGATTGGTAGCGTAGCTCCAGGCCATAAAGGGAGCGTCGGGATCAGCAAACCCCACGGCCATCAGCAGCTGGCCCACGGTGAGCTCCGCGGGGGCCAGGTCGGCGGTGCCCATCAGGCCGTTCAGCGGGAGGGCGGCCCAGGCCTCGGGGTCCTCCACCAACTCCAGCTGAGCCAGGATGGGGCTGCGGAAATAGAGGCACTGGCCCCCGATGTCCACGATGATATCCAGGTCCACCTTGGCCAGGATGGGGCGGTAGGCCTCCAGCTCGGTTACTTCCTCCTCGGTGAGGTAGGAGCTTTGGTCCACAATCAAATCCAGCAGGTCAGCCAGATTGGCGGTGTATTTGATCTGGCTGGCGGTGCTGTTGGTCAGCTCGCTGCCGGTGAGGCTCATGGAGTAGGTTTTGTCCCCATGGAGGCTGTCCAGCATTGTGATGACCAGATCCATGTCCAGAGCGGATTTCAGGGACTGGCCCTCCTTCCGCACAGCGCCGCCGGACAAGGTGTAGAGGATGCGGTTGACCAGAGTGAAGTTTTCGTCGATGGTGTCCACAGCCCGCTGGCGGTCCAGGAGTACGGCGGTCTGGTACTCGGCGTCCCAGTAGACCTCGCAGCCCAGGTACTGGGCGAAAAAGGCCACGGGCACCATAGTCCGGCCGTCCTTGACGTAGGAGGCCACGTCCATGGTAATGGGATCGCCCTCAACGGGGACAAGGACGCTGGTACCGATGGCGTGGGTGAAGGAGCGGTCCTCCAGGGTAACGGAGGCGGAGTGAGCGGCCTGGTCATAGGTCACCTGGGCGCCCAGAAACTCCATGGCGGCGGCCAGGGGCACCATGGTGCGGTCATTCTGAATCTCGGGGCGCGCGTCGGGGAAGGGGACGCACTGGCCGTTGACCATCACGTTGATGCCGGAGGCGGAGCCGCCCACAGCCTCCTTCTCCTGGGCCATCTGGGCGCGGTTCTCCTCCTCTCGCTGGAGACTGGACACCCAGTCATACAGCATCTCCTGACGGAATTCTTCCTCTGTCAGATCGCTCCACTCCATATACTCCTCAGGGGAGTCGTAGTAGGGATATTCCTGGGCAAAGTAGGCATAGGGATCGAAAGCACTGACCTCTGCCTGGTGAGTCTCCAGCCAGGCATGACGCTTGGCCTCCTCTTCCTTTCTAGCCTGCTCAAACTCCAGCATATCGGCCACGATGGATTCATAATATTCGTCCTCGCTCATCTCCCAGTCGGCCAGCATTTCCTCCAGGGAAGAGTAGCCGTATTGCTCCCACTGGGGTGGGTTTGTGTCCTCATAGGCCAGGGCGGGAAGGGTCAGGGAAAGGGTCAGAGCCAGGGACAAAGCCAGAGAGAGCAGCTTTGCGATTTTCTTTTTCATGGTGTACTCCTTTCTTGATTCCGTGGTATGTGAGGCCCAATGAGGCAGGATGCTTGGGATTTTGCTGGGAGGAGGGTTAAGAGATATCCGCCAGATCCAGAAATTTATACCCGTTGTCAGCAATGTGGGTCTTTCGTCCGGGCAGGTCGTCGCCCAGCAGCAGGTCAAACATCTGGGCGGTGCGCTCCACGTCCTCGGGCATGACCTTGATGAGCCGGCGGGTCTCCGGGTTCATGGTGGTCAGCCACATCATGTCGGGCTCGTTCTCGCCCAGACCCTTGGACCGCTGGACGTCGCACTTTTTGCCCTCCAGGCTGGCCACAATGTCGCTCTTCTCCTTGTCGGAGTAGGCAAACCAGGTCTTCTCCTTGCAGGTGATCTCATACAGGGGGGACTCCGCGATGTACACGTACCCCTGCTGGATGAGGGTGGGGGTCAGCCGGTACAGCATGGTCAGGATTAGGGTGCGGATCTGGAAACCGTCCACGTCGGCGTCGGTACAGATGACGATTTTGTTCCACCGCAGGTTGTTAAGGTCGAAGGAAGCCATGTCCTTGGCGCGCTTGTCGTGGACCTCCACGCCGCAGCCCAGGACCTTCAGCAGGTCGGTGATGATCTCGCTTTTGAAGATCTTGCCGTAGTCCGCCTTCAGGCAGTTCAGAATCTTGCCCCGGACGGGCATGATGCCCTGGAACTCGGCGTCCCGGCTCAGCTTGACGCTGCCCATAGCCGAGTCGCCCTCCACGATGTACAGCTCACGGCGGGTTACATCCTTGGTGCGGCAGTCCACGAACTTCTGCACCCGGTTGGAGATGTCCATGGAGCCGGTCAGCTTCTTTTTGATGTTCAGCCGGGCCTTCTCAGCGGACTCCCGGGAGCGCTTATTAATGAGGACCTGCTCGGCGATCTTCTGAGCGTCCACGGGGTTCTCGATGAAGTAGACCTCCAGCTGAGCGCGGAGAAACTCGGTCATGGCCTCCTGAACGAACTTGTTGTTGATGGCCTTCTTGGTCTGATTTTCATAGGAGGTCTGGGTGGAGAAATTGTTGCTCACCAGCACCAGGGCGTCTTGAACGTCGTTGAAATTAATTTTGCTCTCGCTCTTGTTGTACTTGTTCTGCTGCTTGAGATAGCTGTCGATGGCGGAGACGAAGGCCGACTTCATGGCCTTTTCGGGGGAGCCGCCGTGCTCCAGCCAGGAGGAGTTGTGGTAATGCTCGATGAGCTGGACCTTATTGGAGAAGCAGAAGGAGACGGACAGCTTCACCTTGTACTCAGGCTTGTCCGCCCGGTCCCGGCCTTTGCGCTCGGTCTGCCAGAAGACGGGCAGGGTGAGGGAATCCTCGCCCGCCAGCTCGGCCACGTAGTCCACAATGCCGTTTTCGTACTTGAACTCGGTGGTCTCAAACTTGCCGCCCACCTGATTGCGGAACCGGAAGGTGACCCCGGCGTTGACCACTGCCTGGCGCTTCATCACGTCCAGATAGTAGTCTACCGGGATGTCGATGTCGGTAAAGACCTCCAGGTCGGGCTTCCAGCGGATGGTGGTGCCCGTCTTTTTCCCCCGGTCGGTGGCCTCGTCGGTCAGGCCGCCGATATTTTCGCCCTTTTCAAAGTGGAGGGAGTACTTTTTACCCTCCCGCCACACAGTGACGTCCATGTATTCGCTGGCGTACTGGGTGGCGCAGGAGCCCAGACCGTTGAGCCCCAGGGAGTACTCGTAGTTGTCGCCGTCGCCGCCGTACTTGCCGCCGGCGTACAGCTCGCAGAAGACCAGCTCCCAGTTGAACTTCTGCTCCTTTTCGTTCCAGTCCACCGGACAGCCCCGGCCCTGATCCTCCACCTGGATGGACTTGTCCTCGAACCGGGTGACGGTGATGAGCTGGCCGTGACCCTCCCGGGCCTCGTCGATGGCGTTGGACATGATTTCAAAGACGGCGTGCTCGCAGCCCTCCAGGCCGTCGGAGCCGAAAATGACGCCGGGGCGCTTCCGGACCCGGTCGGCCCCCTTCAGGGCGGAGATGGATTCGTTTCCGTAGCTGGTTTTC
>Ga0129308_1002540_pt1 | contig 15129 bp, 4 predicted proteins | sample L827metagenome_FD_94440 | JGI IMG/M metagenome (GOLD analysis project Ga0129308, IMG submission 94440) | Ring-tailed lemur group fecal microbial communities from Wisconsin, USA - L827 metagenome | ecosystem: Host-associated > Mammals > Digestive system > Large intestine > Fecal | place: USA...
CGTGCCGTGTCCGCATTCAACATCACCTGCGATTTGCGGCTACGGGGACGCATATCCCGTTCATAAGAATACGGTCGGCAACGGGTGCAGCGACACGCTGCCACGGCACGCCGTGTCCCTACAACGTGAGATATTTATTTAATCGAGAAATTTCAAAGACACAGCATGTCATGTTTGTAATAAGACGTTTTAAGATAATAAATTTTGATATAAAAATAGCTGTTGCAGTAATTAAATACCGCAACAGCTATTTTAACTATTTCTTCTTCTTTTTCTTTTTTCCGCCGTTATTGTTTTTGGGTTTGGGAGCAGGTTTCGTTTCGTTTATGGAGACCTCTGAAAGCTCCTTGTCGGAGAAAACGGCAGTCTCGTCGCTGTTTTTGGAAGATTTGGTTTTCTTCTTATCGGGCGATACGTCGGCTTGCGGAGACTGTTTTTCGGTTTGAATTTCCGAAAGCTCCTTTTCCGCAACTGCGCCTTTGGATTTGATTATCTTTACGCCGCTTGACTTTTTCTCGTCCGTATCGGCTTCGGGTTCTTCGGATATGCCGTTTTTACGGTTTGCTCTTGCCGTAAGCTTCTGAATTATCGCAGGATTATTCTTTCTGTCATACCACCAGAACACGGCTATCGCGCAGATACCGAGGAGAAGCAGCAACACGCCCGATTTGAAGCCGGGGGGAGAATAGGTCATCTCGACCGTATGGTGACCCTCGGGCAGCCTGAGTCCGATCATGGCATTGAGTATAACCACGCTGCCTACGCCGCCGTCCGTATAGTTGGTCATAACGCTTGTGCCTGCATCGTTTATTACGTCCTTGAACTGTTCTTCCATTTTTTTGCCGTCAACCTTGATAGTCCAGCCGGGTTCGTAAGGAATGGAGGTGTAAAGTATCTGTCCGGGTTGAGCGTCTACCTCGCCTACGATACGGCTTTCGGTGGTCTTATCCATGTCGAGGGTGAGGGGATTCTGCTTAAGCTGCTGAATATCCTCGTGGAAGGTGTCGTAATCAAAATAGTAAAGCTGGTAATCCTTTACCATGATATACTCGTTTGCGCCCGTCTTATCCTGCTGGAGGATAGTCATACGAAGCTCTATTTCCGTTCCGACAGGGAACGAGCCGAGATTTACAATGGAGTAATCGTAGCCCTCGTAATATGAGCCGTAGCCCTTGAAGTCCTTAAATTCGCCCGTTTCGGGGTCTTTGGTCGTGGAGAGCCACAGGTTGCACTTCTTGGGATTATCGGATTTCAGGAACATATAGAGGTTGTCCTCGCTCTGTGAGGTGAGGTGAACTCTTACAGTCGGATCGACTGCTCCCGGCATAGCGTCATAGCAGTATTGACCGTTATAGTCCTTTGTGGTACATTCGCTAAGCTCGACATCTTTTGAAGGGTCGAATACATGACGGTAGAAGTATTCTTTGGGCTGTAGATTGGAATAATCGGGGGTATTTCCCGTCATGGAGCTGAGGAAGTTGTTCATGCTGTTGAACGGATTGTCGGTGCCAAGATAGCTGAGTCTGAGAATATCATCGTCCGCCATGAAAGCTATCGGCAGAGCGTCGGGATTTTCGTAGATGTCAAGTGTATGCTCGCCGTCCTCCTTCTGATATGTTGTGGAGGCTACCTTATTGTAGTAGGGGCTGAGAAGCGTTTTGGCATTTGATTCGGGGTCGTAGTTATCGGGGTCGTCAAGAACGTACTTGATTCCGAGAAGCGAATCCGCAAGAGGAGTGTTTCCGTCATATCTTGTCTCATAGCTCTTGGTGGTGTAGCCGAGAGTTTCGATAAATTTGAGTATTCTTGAGTTCATTACGGAGCTGGAATGTGAAATTCCCCTTAAGCCGTATGCCTGATTGTCGTTTACGTTTCGGAAGAACGTTTTTTCCGCACGGTAGAAGCCGTCGTCCACCTTATCGAGGGCGGCTTTTACATCGGGAGCGGACATTATTTCGCTGTAGGACTTTTTGGAGGAATAGTAGACCTCCTTGTCTATCTTGTAAATGGTATCGAACATATTATAGCCTGCCTCAAAGAACACAAACGCCGCAAGGAATACGGAAATAACATTGCGCTGTTTCTGAGTTTTGGAATGGCTGATAATATAGGCGAAAGTCAGGTATATAGCCGAAAGGATAACGCCGAAAACAAGAGTACCCAAAAACAGATGTTTGGTCTGTTCGCCGTTTATGGTGACATTTTCGGAATACGGACCTACGGCAACGTACTTGTACTCCTCCTCGTTGTAGTTGAAGCTTTTCATAAGCGCGTCAAAAATAAAGGTAAGTACGGTTATTACCGCAAAAATACCGGCAGGTACTTTGAAATCGAGCTTGTAGCCCTCCAGATTGGAGAAGGTCTCCGCTGCCATTGAAACGAGGATAAAGGAAACAAGGAAGCTGAAGCGGTAGGGCAGCCAGTTGGGGTCTTGTCCGCCGTGCCACATCATGTTAAGGGGCTTTATCCACATGCTGAAGAACATTACGAAAAGCATAAGACCGTAGCCGATCTTGCGGTTCTTTGAGATCTTCTTATTAAAAAAGTAAAGCGGAGTAAGCACAAAGGAAAGTACGCCGCAGTATATCTCGGGTCTGCCGTAGAGACGAGTACCCTCGTCCACGTTTACAGAGTAATACTGATTCGGGAACAGCGTCGGCAGAAGCTCAATAGGGTTGAACATAGTTCTCATACTGTAGTCGGGGTTGCCGGAGAAATCGAATTTACCCAAGGCAAGAGCGTTGTACACGGGCATTATCATGATATAGCTGCACATGAGCGCCACGCCTGTTGCAAGAACCATTCTGCCGAATACCTTGATGTAGTCCGTTTTTTCCTTGAAATGTCTCTTTGCGCCGAAGAACATATAGTAAACAAAGTAAAGGGCGGTGAAAATGGCTATCATGAAGCCGATATAGAAGTTTGCGATGAACATTATCGCAAGCGGAATGATATAGTTGATTTTTCTGCCGTCGTCGATAAGGTACTCAACGCCGAGCATGATAAGCGGCAGGAATATCGGGCCGTCTATCCACATGGGGTCGATGAGCTGTATCGAAACGAACGCCATAAGTGCGTACATTGTTGAGAAGATGACCGACTGCAAAGGTCTTACGCCTTTGGAGTTCTGAGCGTAGGCGCAGAAGGTCACTCCGCACGCTCCGACCTTGCATATCTGCATTATCATCAGAGCTTCGAGGATAAGCTTTCGTGGCATCAGAATAACTATAAACGTAAAGGGACTTGCCAGATAGTATCCGATAACGCCCTGATAGCCGCCCGAGAGGTTTCTCGCCCAACTGTAGAGGGGACTTTCGCCCTCCCAGAAGCAGCGTCGTATGTTTTCAAAGTAGTAAACATACTGACCGTTGAGGTCGAGGGTCAGAACGGAACGTTCACCGAACGGATAAACTCCGAAGTAAACGTATGAGATAAAGGTCAGCAGAGCCGGTATGAGAAACGCCGCGACGTAATAAAGCGGTTTAAGCTTTACATGGCGCGCAGGCTCGTAAGCGACGGCATAGGACGGCTTTTTGCTGACAGATGATGCTTGTGCCAATTTGTTTCCTCCTTTTTTCTTAGAGCGTAGTTTCTTCTATGCGAAAGCGCACACCGCTCCAATTATATTATCCATTCAATTATACTATAAAAATGACCGTTTTGCAAGAGAATATTGCTTTTTTTGAAATTTACCGTTAATTTGCACAATGTCAGGGGAACTTATCCGCAGTTTTTCGGTGAGTAAAATGCTGAACAGTTAAAAAAACCGTCCCCTCATCTCTTTTTTTTGCAAAAATTACAAAAAAACCTATAGACAATAGGGAAAAAAAGTGGTATAATGAAAATGAACATTCAAACACACTCATGTGTGTATCACGTCCGTCGGACAGAAAGGATCGTTATGCTTCACGAAAAATCATGCGGAGCTATTGTTTATCGCAAATATCACGGCAATACGGAAATTCTCCTTATAAAGCATATCAACAGCGGTCATTGGTCTTTCCCGAAGGGTCACGTTGAAGCCGGAGAGTCCGAAGCCGAGACTGCTCGCCGAGAGATCAAGGAGGAAACGAACATCGACGTTATAATCGACCCAACTTTCAGGGAGACTGTTACATATTCCCCCAAAAAGGATACCACAAAGGTGGTGGTTTATTTCCTTGCGCGCGCAAAAAATGTGGATTTTCATCCGCAGGAAAACGAGATCTCGGAGATACGCTGGGTAGATATATCCTACGCCAGCAATATTCTCTCATATGAAAACGATAAAACTATTGTCTCCAAAGCTAAAGCAGCTATTAAAGAAAATCATTAAAATAAAACTCCGCATATGCGGAGTTTTGTTTTTTTGTACAATAAAGCCGTTAGCTATCAGTTTTTGCGATTTGTGCCGAATTTGCTCATTTATAATTTTTAATTAAATTTATATCGCTGTCTCATGGCAGAATTTGTTCTTCAACAGGCAGAACGCCGGGAAGTTCGCGGCATTTTTCCGTAAGATAATCCATACATGCCTTTATCGTGCGGCTGCTCTCGCTGCTTTTTTTGCAGATCACCATGTCTATCACCTTTATATTTGCCTGAGAGCAGTTCACGACCTTGATCACTTCCTGCGCAGACGTTCGCGGAGCAGGGGACGCCCACATATAGGCGTTTTTTATACCCTGAAGCATCAGCATCTTGCTGCCGTTATCCTGAACGTATATACGCTTTGCGCCGTTGCTTTCGTAGTCGTTTTTAATGTAATTCCGCTCGAATATGTTCATTTCGTCGTCGGCATGGACTATCTCGGGATATTTTTCAAGATCGGCTAATGTAACGTCCTCGCTGTTTGCCAAGGGGTGGTTTACCGACATTATCGGCTGCATTATAAACGCGTCAAGGGGACGAACCTGCAATTTGCGGTTTTTCAGCTGCTCGGTGTAGGTCTCAAGCTGATCGGAGGAAATACGGATAACGCCTATATCCGCCTTTCCGCTGTTGACGTCCTCTATTACCTTGTTGGTGTTGGTTTCATAAAAACGCATGGAAAGCCTTTCGTCACTGTCGATCTCGTTTACCCATTCGCTGAGAATGTCGGGAATATACGCCGAACGGACAGAGGAGATCTTTATGGAAATACCGTCGTCTCCTCGGTTTGTATAATCGGCTTCAAGGCTGTGCATGCTTTCGACTATGTCCTTTGCCCTGCTGAGAAAATTTTCGCCCTCCGGCGTAAGCACCATTCCGTTTGGGGTACGCCAGAATATCTGCATACCTATCTCGGCTTCAAGCTCTTTCAGCGATATGCTGATATTCGGCTGCGCCTGATACAGGTTCTTCGCCGCCGCAGTTATGCTGCCTGCATGAGCTATGGCTATAATGTATTCAAGCTGCTGCATTTTCATAATAAATTACCTCGCTTTTTTACCGCTGCTGTTTCTTTCGGAAACGATCGGCATTACTGTACCCCAATTTTTTTAAACGCTATAGCTCTGTATTATTGGCGTTTTCTTTTCCATAGCATGTATACTTGTGATTATTGTTTGAATTATATTATACCATATGTTTTTTAAATATGCAAGTCATTTTTTGCCTATAACCTAATATTTAAATATAATTACTTCAAACCGCCGTTCTGAATAAGCCGCGGTATCGGTTTTAAAAAACGCGTTAAAATTTTGTTTTAATTTAATTGCTGTTAATCAATACAATTTTTTGTGATATGTGTGAAAAAGTTACAGTAATGTTTGTGCATATCATAGAAATTTTGTGGCAAGCTTCTACGATTATTGACAAATAACGGTTTGTGTGATATAATTATCCTGTTAGTATAACGTTTGTGCGAGAGCGTGAAAGTTATGCTTTATTAAATCCCGTTGCACTTATTTCTTTTTATACTTATAATTTTTTATATTTATATTTAGGAATCCCTGCAACGGGATTTATGTCACTCTTACGGTTTAATGCGAAAAAGCATACCCGAGGCTTTTCAAAAAACCGTGTATATACTATTTAAAAAGGAGGAAACAGCAAATGGACGCATCAAAATTTGTGACGATCAAAAAGCGGGCTTTAGGCATTCTGCTTTCCATTGTCATGATAATTGCAAGCATACCCTCGTCCCTTATACCTGCTTTGTCGGTAACGGCGGCAGGACCCGGGGGCTTCGGACCGGGCGGATTCGGCGGTTTTGGCGGCTGGGGTCCGAATGTGCTTACAAATGTATCCGTGTCGTTTTATGACGGCAAATTCAAGCCGATAACAGAAGCTGAATCGGGAACTACGTTCTATCTGTCGGTTCAGTTGTCGGGAAACAATGTAAACGACCCTATGGGAACGGACAACTTCCGACTTGAGATCACCGACGATAATCTGCTTCTGCCGAACTTTGCAGGCGACGGCTTCGTTGACGGCGCAGAGTACAACGGCTTTACACTGCACGTTGAGGGGGGCAAGAGGTATCTCGAATACAGCATCCGCAACGGCTCTACAAAAATGATCCGTCTACAGGCGAAGTTTGCCAACGGCAAGACCCCCGACGGAACTGCGGAAACAGTCAAACTGGTACAGACGACTTCGGGTAAATCTGTATCGAATACTATCACGGCTGATTCGGATTTCAGCTGGGGACAATCCAAAACCGAAAGCATGAGCAGAACCGATACAAACGCTCTTGCAAAGGGCGTAAAGATCGACTACACGCTTTCGGCAAACTCAAACAACGCCGGAAAGAAAACGGGCGCATGGTGGGCGGAAAGTCTGACGTTTGACGACACTATAACCATGCCCGCAGGCGTTTCAGCCGACCTTACCGAGGCTCAGCTTAAAGCGGCTATCGAGGCGGCAGGCTTCTATGAGTATACAATTAACGATTTTTCCAACAGCGGAACTCAGGTTCACGTTAATTTCACAGTCAACAGCAAGGACACCAACAAGGAAATGGACAACGTGAAGATCAATCTTCCCGTGACATTTTCGGGAACTGACGCTGACGGCGGCGCGATAGAAAATAATCTTAAAATTAACGGAAATCCTCTCGGCAGCGATAAGTCCGAACCCCTCGGCGACGATACTGTCAAGGCGGAAATCGTTAAGGTAGAACCGCCTGCGCCGGAAGCAAGATTCAAAATAAGCAAAACCGTTGATAAGTCAAATATTACTCTGACTAAGGACGGCGAGTTTTCAGAAGATGTAATTTATACTATCCTTGTTGAAAACTGCGGTGATGCAGAAGGTACTGTTACGCTTGTTGAAGAAGCGGGAAACGGTATCGAATTAGGCGTAGGCAAGTTTGATAAGAAGGAAATTACGCTTAAACCGAACGAAAAGGAAGAAATTACCGTAAACGGTACTGTAAAAGGAACAATGACAAACGGTCAGGGTTCTACCTTTACAAACCATGTTTACGATGAGAATAACCCCGGAAACGGCGCATATGCGCAGACTACGGTCGGAAAGAAACAAGCCACTGTTAATATAGGCAAAACAGGTTATGTAAATAAAGAGGGCAATAAGTGGTTCGGTTCTACAGACCCGGCAAACCCCGACACGGTAACTTATACTCTTACATTTGAAAACTATGGTTCGGAGGAACAGACCATAGAATATAAGGACGTTTTTGAGGATATTTCAGCGGACGCAGTAGAATGGGACGAAGCTTCAAAGGCTTTGCTCAGCGGTACGATAACACTTCCGCCTCCTGATTACAGCGTTCCCGGTGAACTCCATAAAAAAACGATCACGCTTACAGGTACTATCAAGAGCGATTTTACAGGCGATAAAATAGTCAACAAGCTTGAAACCGACGCAGGCAGCCGAAGTGTAACGTTTGAGCGTGAAAAAGCCGAATTGGGCATAACGAAGTGGGTTGACGGAAACGTTCAGTCATTTTTGCCGGGAGATACGGTCACATTCAATATCGAGGTAAAAAACACAGGTACTCTCGACGCAAAAGATGTAAAGATAATGGACGAAGTTCTCGGTACGACTTTTGCGGATTGGACTATAGGAGAAATCACAGCTAAGCTTAACAACAATGCTGTTGATACTCCTCCTACTGCCGAGCAGCTCATAACTGACGGCTTCAAAGTTGATATTCCTGCTAACAGCAGTTATATCATTTCGATTCCCGTTACAGCCCCTGCTGATCTGACGGCTGAGAAAGTTTCAAATCAGGCTTCTTATTCATATGGTGAAGCAGTCAATATTCCTTCTAATACTGTTGAGCTTAAAAAGCAGGAGTATTCTGTTGAAAAAACTGTTGTTGATGAAAAGGAAGAAGGCTATACGGTAGGTACGCCGGCGGAATTCAAATGGGAAGACGGCAAGCAGGTTATAACAAAAGAAGGAGTTCCGGGCGATACCGTTGTGTTTGAAGTTAAATTCACAAATACTTCGGGTAAAACAGTAGAGGATCTGGTTCTTTCTGATTACGCTGCAGGATTTAACCTTAAAGTTAAAGACGGCACCGCTGCAAATGTTCCTTTTGAAAATAATGATTTCGTTTCACTGAAAATTACTCAAAGCGACAGTTTAAGAGAAGACGGTAAATATAATGCAGGACAGGAAATACCATTCAGTAAAACGATAGGTGTGTATGATAATTGGGAAAAAGGTTATACATTACACGGATATAACAACTATGCCTATATGGATTGGTGCTATCGCTTTGAAGGCGTTGATCTGCCTAACAACGGCAGTATCACCATACAATATGAGGCAACTGTTGATGAAAAAAATTCAAGCGCTCAAGTGATTCAAAATGAGTACAGACCGGCAAACGGAATTGGAATCTCAGCGCTTGCAAAAGGCAGCCCTTGGTATAATACACAATGGAATGGTCAGACAGTAAAAGACGCAGTTGCGGTAAATGTGAATAATTCTCTCTCTTATTAAGAAAGAAACCGATAAGCCTTCGGTAAGCGTTTCAAATGAGGAAGAATTAAAAGATGTTATTAATAACGGTATTAACTACACATTTACTTTAATCCCAAATCAAGAAGACTACGCCAACTATGTAAATCACAAATTTGTAATAACAGACGTTCTTCCTGACGGCGTTACTTATAAGCCTAATTCTATTAAAGTGACGAATCAGGAAAGTGACAAAAGGGTAAATATAGACGATACCCAATATGACCCTAAAACAAATACGCTGACTGTTACGTTGACCGCAACAGGAGGGTTAAGCGGAAACGGAGTTCCCTCTCAATGTATCGCTTACACCGGCTTGATTTCGGAAGAGCTTGCAAACGAACTCAAAGAAATTCCGAGAAACGCCACAAAGCTCATTACAAACAAGATAACTCAGGTAAAAATTTCGGGCGATAGCGTAAACAGAACATTAACAAAAGTAGCGACAGCTGATACCGAATTTAATAATTTAGCTCCCAAACCCGGCTTTGCCAAATCGGGCGTAGCGTCGCTCCCGGGAGAATTTGACGCAGACAGCCCGGACTTCAGCAGAGCGGAGCATGGATTTATCACAGCAGGCGATAATCTTGTATGGGATCTCGTTATCTATAACGGCAACGGCTCAAACGAGGATATAGCTTCACTTTCGATAGCAGGAAAGAAAGTTACCGATGTTCTTCCCTCATGCTATGAGCTGGGCGGAGTTATCGGAGCAGGCAAGGTGACGCTCGTTGACGGCAATTACAAAACGACGGTAGAAGATAAAGAAACAGGTTCTCTTTCAGAGCTGTACACAATGAGCGATACGCTTGATAAAGTAGTTGCAGTCGATGAAACGGTTAAAGGAAAGCCTGTATTCACAATTCCCGAGGGCACTCCCGCGCTCGGCAAGAACGAAGCTTATGTTATCCGTATATGGACAAAGTGTAAGGACGGTATGGAGACTGAGGGCGTTATCACCAATCAGGGTTATATCGACCTTGGAACGGAATACACTCAGTCGGAGGTAGCGGCAGGCGAGCCAAAGGGTTCGGAGCTGTGGAATACCGCAAACTACAGTATCGTAGGACTTACAACGGAGTCGTACAAAGAGATAGATTACATAAGTCAAGGTCATACCGTTGCAGACAAAGGACACGACGACCCTATCACAGACAACGGTATAAGTACAAAGGCAACGAAAAACTTCGTACAGGGCATGCAGGGCGAGGATGTTACCTACACGCTCCATATCAAGAACACATCTCCTATCGACCTCGAGGGTTGGACAATTATAGACCGTCTGCCCTATGTCGGCGACGTGGGACTTGTTTCAGGCTACGAAAGAAGCTCGGCGTTCAACGTTGCTTTTAATAGTAATGAAGCAGTAACTGTTGAGGTAGGAGGAGAAACACAGAAGTTCGATATTTCTTATTCTTCCGATAAAAAGACGGTTCTTAACGAATATTCTTCCGACTGGTCGGGCGGAGCAGGCGAAATGCAGTGGTACTCAGCTCCCAAGAGCGATACCGTGAACTTCCGCCTTGAGCTGGAGGACGGATTTAAGGTCGCTCCCGGCGAGGAGATCGTTATCACCTTTAAGGGAACAGTTCCCTCGTATGTCGCAAAGACAGGCAAGGACAATATCGCATGGAACTCGTTCGCATATTCGTACATGGCTCCCGACGTACTTGGAGAGACAGTAATGGTTTCCGAGCCTGCAAAGGTCGGCGTATGGGTAACAGAACCCGACGTTGATTTCGACCTCACAGTCGTTAAGGAACTTGCGGATAATGCAAAATCAGAGCTAAGTCAGTCGTTCTACTTTGCGATCTTTGACAAGCCGACATTTGAGGGCGCAACACGTCTTAGCGATGTTGTTGAGATAGTTGTGGACGCAAACGGCGTAAAGGGCGAAAAGGTAGTTCCAAAGGTAGACAGAGCTGCGCTTAAATCGGTAACTCAGGCAGATCAGCTCTATATCCTTGAAACAGACAAGGACGGCAACGCTCTTAAAGGCTATACCGTAACTTATACCAATAGCAAAAACGGAATCGGCGATAACGAAATTACAGGCGACGCCGCCGATAAAACACAGACAATCACTATCACAAACGAGAAAAACGTAGGCAGCATCGAAGTAACAAAGACAGTTAAAGGCGAAAATCTTGTTGACGATACGTTCTTCTTTGCGCTTTTCACATATGACGAAGCGACAAAAACGTATGTTCGTTACGCGGACGCTCCCGTAAAGAAGCTTGCATACAGCGCGGCGGACGGCAATGCTGGAATGAAAGTCACCTTTGACAACATTCCGGCAGATACGGATTTCTACGTATTCGAGACTGATTCTTCGGGCAAGCTTGCCGATAACAGCAAAATTCCCACAGAGTATATTTCTTCCTCGGGAGTTAAGTATACCGTTAAGGGCAGCGACACTCCCGTAACTCCCTCAACTCCTGCGAATGAAGTTGCTATCACAAACACAAAGCAGGTCACTTATAAGATAAACGTTGATAAGACTCTCGTCATCGAGGGCGTGGACAACGCTTCCGGCAAGTTTAAGGTTGAACTTGTTGAATATGAGAATGTGACAAAGAATCCCGATGACGGAACTTTTTCGGAGGGTACAGAGGTTCGTTCGGAGGTAAAGGAAATAATTCCCGGAACTCCCGTTACCTTTGAGATACCTACAGTAGAGGAAGGTCACGCTTTCCGCATTTACGAGCTTTACGAAGATGCAAACGGCAGCATTAAAGTTGACGGTAAAAAGTATTCTCGTATAACAAGCGAAATGGCGGTGAACGGTGAAGAAACAAAGTTCACCTACACCTATCAGAATGAAGAGAAAAAACAGGCAGAGAAAACTGTTCCTCTCCGCGTTTCATATGACGGCGCAGGCGATAAGAACAAGAACGGCGAAAATCATTTTATCGTTCTTGACCCGACGTATTGCAGCGTAGGTGTGGGAATAACCAATACCACCAAAAATCCCAATAAGATAACTGTAAACAAGACAGCGTACAAGGTTAAATCGCAAAGCTCTCCCGTAGCTGAGAATACGGAAAGCATTGAGTATATTAAAGACCATGTATTTAATGTGGCTCTCTTTACGCTTGGAAAGGACGAAAATAATACTGAGATTTACACGAGAGTTTCGGACGTCCAAACAGCTACAACGAATGCTAATGGTGTACTTGACAAACCCATAACGTTTGATTCCCTTATTGACTCAGCAACGATCCCCAACGGTAATTATTACGTTTTTGAGGTCGAAGATAAGGACGGCGAATGGATACCGAAGCTGAGCGGTGAAACGATCACACAAAATGACGAGACATTTGTAGTTTCTTACAGCGCGTCAATGGTAACTATTGACGGTGAAACTCCTGCCGAAGTAGACGTAACAGACGTAGCGACAGAGCAGGTTACCCTGACAATGCTCAAAACCGACATCGAGGGCGAGCCGCTGTCAGGCGTTGAGCTTACTGTCACGGCGGCTGATACCGAAATTCCCGCTGATGTTAGCGTTAAGGGCGTAGAGGCTGTAATTTCGGAAAAAACGATTACATGGACAACAGGAGATACGGCAGCCCAGATCACAGGACTTCCCGACGGCACGTATACGCTTTCCGAGCGAATAGTCGATGAAAATATGGGCGTGTACGAGACTCAGGAGCATGTCTTTGAGATAGAAAACGGATTCTTTAAAGCTTCGGCTGATGATAAAAACTCCGCTTATCTGTCATTGGCGGCAACGTCCCTTGCTCTTGCAAACAGAAGCGTATTCTATGTCAGCAAATCCGAGATCGGCGGAGCAAGTGAGATAGCTGGCGCAAAGCTTACTATCAAGCGTACCGACGGTTCGGGAATTAACAAAGACGTTATCACTCACAATAACAGCAGCTTGACGGTGAGCAATGACGGCAAATCGCTGACGTTCACCTCGGAAGAAGGCAAATCCACCGAAATATTCGGTCTCCCTGACGGCGAATATACGCTTATCGAGGAAACTGCTCCGAATAACGGACTTGAAGTTATCTCCGATTGGCAGTTTGCGATCGAGAACGGCAAGATCGTACCGAAGCAGACGGAAACACCTGATACGGAAAAGTCGCACGTCAAGATTGAAAACAATAGCATTATTGTAAACGACGCACAGAAAAAGACAATTTCTATCAGTAAGTATGAAATAGGCGCGTCTAAGGAGATAGACGGAGCGGTTATCAGTATAACTCCCGACAGCGATACCTACACCGATACCGAAAGCACCGAGTATAAAGCGATCGTTGAAGCGTTCAAGACGCTTGTTATCAAGCAGAACGGCGTTGATGTTACTGTCGGTCTTGTGAAAGATACAACGATAGAGTTCACTTCAATAGCAGAATATCCTACACTTATTCAGGGATTGGCTGACGGTACTTACGTGCTTAGGGAAATCACACCTCCCGATGAATACGGCGCATTGGAGTCAGCATGGAAATTTACCGTAACGAACGGCGAAGTAACAGCGTCCGAGACAACAACAGACGAGACAAAGTCTCACGTTAAGGTAGACGCTGATGACAAAACGCATATCATCGTAAACGATAAGAAAAACGGACCCGACCTTTCGATCTCAAAGAAAGCTATGGGCGGCAGCGAAATAGAAGACGCTCATATCAAATTTTCTAAGATCGAAGTCAGCGAAGCAGACGGCGTACTGACTATAGGCGAAGGAACAAACCTCATTGAGGAGTGGGATTCAAAAACAGAGCCGCACGTTATCTCCGCCGCTTTGGAGAACGGTTATTATCTCCTTAGAGAGACTATAGCTCCTGACGGATATACCGTGATAACAGACGTATATGTATACATTGAGAACGGCGTTCCAAAGAGCTATTACAGCCTTAACGAGGACGGAAAAACTTTAACGGAAGCAACAGTAAACGGTGCAGACGATGAAGTCGCTTACAACGAAGAAAAGAACACTATCGTGCTTTCCGATAAGCCCGTAAGCGTTATCATCTCCAAGAGAATAAACGCTCCCGACGGCTCGGCTCTTATCGGAGCTAAATTAAGACTTACTATTATATCGGCAGATAAGACTTTTGACGGAGTTACGATTCCCGACGGAGCTTCAAATCCTGCAAAGGATGACAGCGGCAAATGGTACGTTGAGTTCACTTCAACGGGAGCGGACGTATTTACATGCCTTAAAGACGGCGAATACGTGCTTTCCGAGGTGGAAGTTCCGAAGCAGGCGGAAGACAATACCAAGGACGCATACAAATATGCAAAGCCCATTACTTTCAATGTAGTCAAGGGCGAGGTCAAGGTCACTGCTCCCGAGGATAAGGAAAACTATACTTCGGACGGCAAGGAGATTTACAGCGATGACAATGCGGACGTTATCATGGTCGATAAGTCTATCGCTCCCTTGTATAAGTATACCTTTATAAAGAAGAGCACAGACGACAAGGCTCTGACAGGCGCGGAGTTTGCATTAAAGAAAGTCGATGAATCAACTCTCAAAACTGAGGACTTCCGCATTCTTACATTCGGCGAGAAGTCGGAATGCAGCTTCGAGACCGAGCAGAAGCTTGAAGGCTATTACCTCCTTGAAGAAACAACAGCTCCCGACGGATATATCTGCATTGCAAAGGTTTATATCCACTTTACGGACGGCAAGGCTGACGGAATCTTTAAGGCTGAAAACGGTAAGCTTGTCAAGGACGACAGAACAGATATTACAATTAACGGCAGGGAAATAACCGTTAAGGACGAAGTTTCCGAAATCACATTTAACAAATTCGACATAACAGGTAAGGAAGAACTTGACGGAGCATTCCTTGAACTGTTAGACGAGGGCGGAAACAAATTGTTTGACAAGGACGAAAAACCGATGGAGTGGACGTCCAAAAAGGACGAAACATGGACGATAAGCGGACTTGCGGACGGCAAATATCAGCTCCATGAGACAGGCAAACCTGTTGATGAAAAAGGCAACAAGTACAATGTTATCGAATCGAACATCAAGTTCGAGGTCAAGGACGGCGTGATCGTCAAGACGGAATACACAAGCGAAAACGTTAAGGATACGTTCGACAAAAATGCAACAGAGGGTTACGCGGTTATCGAAAACGGAAATACCGTTAAGATATGCGACGCTTTGAAGCCTTCAATTAAAATCAATAAGTATGACGTTACAGGCAAGAACGAAGTAAATGGCGCGCTGCTGACTATCAAGGACAGCGAGGGTAAAACCATTGCAAG
>Ga0129308_1002542_pt1 | contig 15124 bp, 15 predicted proteins | sample L827metagenome_FD_94440 | JGI IMG/M metagenome (GOLD analysis project Ga0129308, IMG submission 94440) | Ring-tailed lemur group fecal microbial communities from Wisconsin, USA - L827 metagenome | ecosystem: Host-associated > Mammals > Digestive system > Large intestine > Fecal | place: USA...
CTGTGACGGGGAATCCCACAAGCTATACCACCGATGACACCGCTGACAAGGAAATTTCTCTGACCGCTCCGGCGGAGCGGGAGGGCTACACCTTCTCCGGCTGGGCCATGAGTGTGGACGGCGTGGTGTCCATCCTGCCTGCTGAGAATGCCGCGATCCCTCAAGGCACTCTGGGTGACATTACCCTGACCGGCATCTGGTTGGCACAGGATCAGACGCTGACCCTCAACGCCGGAAGCGGAAAGTTTGCCAATGGCTCCCAGACCATGACCATCACGGCGGAGTATGCCAGCGGCATTTCCCTGACCACCCCCGCCCGCGACGATGGCTATACCTTCGCCGGCTGGTATACGGACAAAGACTTGACGGCTCCGTTTACGGCGACTTCTATGCCTCTGACCACTATCCTCTACGCCAAGTGGACGCCCACCAGCTACACCATCACCTATGCGGGCATGGACGGCGCAGCGAACAGCAATCCCACCTCCTACACCGTGGAGACGGAAACCTTCACGCTTACCGCCCCCACCAGAAGCGGATATACCTTCACTGGCTGGACCTACGATGGTGTGACTACCCCGACCACTTCGGTGAGCATCGCCAAGGGTTCCATGGGTGACAAGACCTTTACCGCCAACTGGAGCCAGAACAGTTACAGCGGTGGAGGCTCCGGCGGTTCCACCACCTATGCTGTAAGTGTAGACAGCGCCAAGAACGGTGCCATTTCCGTATCTCCTAAGAACGCCAGTAAGGGCACTACCGTAACTATCACAGTCACGCCTGCTGACGGCTATGAGCTGGATGATCTAACCGTCACTGACAAGAACGGCGACACCGTGAAGCTCACCAAAAAGAGCGACACCAAGTACACCTTCACAATGCCTGCCAGCAAGGTGACTGTGGAGGCCAGCTTTACGGCGATCGAGCAGCCTGTTGTTATCCCGTCCTTTGTGGATGTTTCCACCAGCGCCTACTACTATGACGCGGTAGAATGGGCTGTGAAGAACGGCATTACCGCAGGCACGGGCGACGGCACCACCTTCAGCCCCAACGCCGCCTGCACCCGCGCCCAAGCTATCACCTTCCTGTGGCGGGCCGCCGGTTCCCCGGCTCCCAAGACCACCAGCAATCCCTTCACGGATATTTCCACCAGCGCCTACTATTATGACGCTGTGCTGTGGGCCGTGGAGAACGGCATTACCGCGGGTACCGGGGATGGCACGACTTATAGCCCGGATCAGGTATGCAGCCGTGCGCAGATCATGACCTTCCTGTGGCGAAGCGAGGGCAACCCCACCTCCTCCACCAGCAATTCCTTTGTGGATGTCAGCGCCAGCGCCTACTACGCCGGCGCGGTGGAGTGGGCCGTGAAGAACGGCATCACCGCCGGAACGGGCGACGGCACGACCTTTAGCCCGGATGCTGACTGCACCCGCGCCCAGATCGTGACCTTCCTCTATCGCAACTACGCAAACTGACCGTTTGGGAGGAGGGGACGCAATGCGTCCCCTCTTTCCTAAAATCCTCTGTCTTTTAGAGAGAGGATTTTAGGAAAGGTATACCTTAAATAACAATAAAAGGAGGCTGGTGAGCATGGAGTGGATCACGGGGTTATTTGAAAAGATTGCTGAAATATGCAGCAACTCAGGCTATGCTACGATTATCGGAGCGGTGATCGCCGCCGTAGCCGCTGTGGGCGTTGCGGTCTACAACAAGCGTAAAAAGAGCGGCAGTGGGCCGACTGTGATCGTCGCCCCGCCTCCCGCTGATCCGCTTTCCAAATTAAAGGCCGACGCCGCAGGCGTACAGGAGATCGACGATCAGGAGTTCGGCTCCCGCGAGTATGCAGAAACGCTTGCCACCCGTATGGAGATGCTGAAGAACAAAGATAGCGAGCTGGATGTATTTTATGGGGAGGAGGATGACGAGGATGATTGACAAAATTCCGGAGGAATACAGGAAAGGCCTGTATCTGGATTCTTCCTTTGACACTGTAACAGTCCCACAGCGGTTTGCTGACCGAATCGTGGGCCATGTGGTCGCGAACTATCTGCCGGACAATCACTTCTACCGCCCGCCGCAGTATCTGGTGATTAAAGGCGAACCCGGCGAGGGAAAAACCAAGCAGGCCCTTGCCGCCTGCAACCAGCGGGGCATCATGGTCAAGTACCTGTCCGCATCGGAGCTCTCCGGGGAACTGGAGGCAGCTTCCAGAGAGGTCATCAAAGAAGTGTATCGGCAGGCACAGCGTTTGCAGGAGATGGGGTATTATATCTGCATCCTTTTAGACGACTTCCACCTTGGCAACTCCAATCTTCAGAATGCCGGCCACACCGTCAACGCTGAACTTCTGATCGGGTACATGATGAACCTCGCCGACGCCACAGGAGCAGGACGCATCCCCGTTCTCCTGACCGGAAATGATTTCAGCAATACATATAAAGCTCTTCTGCGGGACGGCCGGGCAGATATTTTTGAATGGGCTCCGGAACCGTCGGAAAAGCAGATGGTCGTGCAGTCGATCCTGCGGCCCATGGTGCTGGAAAAGGACTGGCGGGATCTGGATCGCTTTATCGACGCCTATTCCAAACAGAATATTGCGTTTTTCGCCCAGCTGAAAAAAGATATTCGCCAAGCGGTGCTCCTGCAGGCGCTCAATCGTGTGGGGACGATTGACAGCATGGCAATGCAGACCATCGCCGACCATGTGCAAAGAAATATCTATCAAGTTCGTGTGGCAGAGCTTCGGAAAATGGCAGAGACACGGCTCAATGACCGAAAGAGAGGTGGCCTTGCATGACAGTCAAAAATAGAAACATGGTACGAGTGGATACCAGACTGAAAACGCTGACTACCGCGGTGGGAGAATATGCGGCCGCCTTCGGTGCTGGTGAGGATTGCTTAGACAGTATCCGAAAGGGCGTCGGCGAACGGCAAATCATTGAAACCATTGAGTTAAACTACTATTCCCGAAGGAAATGGGTAGGCCGCGTGACAATGGAGATCGACTGGGACAAGCATCAAATACTTGTAAACAGCGATCATGGGGATGAGTTTCATTTTGAAACCGGCAGATCTGTGCTGGAGCAGCTGGACGCCGCCTCTCAAGAGATCATCCGGCATGTGGAAAGGATGAAAGAAAAGTGCCATGTCACAAGGGTGAAGCCTATATACATATACCGGACAGAGTACCGCTTTAATAAGAAAAAGGAGGCAGAAGCAGAAAAATTTCTTAGACATACATCTACTGTTGTGTATAAAGATCGTGGAGAAGAAAGCCCAGAGTTTAAGACCTATATCCGCTTTGTTATGGACAAGCTATCAGAATTGACGGTCACAGTTGAAAACTGAAAGCGATGCGCTCTATTAGGGATGGCGACGCTCCCCGCCTATGTGGTCAGCGGAAACCGGACAAAAACAGACAGCGGTGGCGGGGGACTCCCCACCACCGCTGTCTTATCCAGCAGAGATATTCTTTTTATTCGGCTGTTTTACGCTCTTCCAGCAGACGATCCAAAACCGCAGCGGCAGCCGCCATCGCAAGGCGCTGCTCTCCCTCGGGAAAAGCGGAGAGCTTGATAAAAAACTGCTGCGCGTCATCGGAGAGCGGCGTCCGGTCAAAATAGAAAATATCATCGGGTGAGATGTCAAGCAGGCGAACCAGCTTAAACAGCACATCAAACCGCGGGTTCCCGCGGCCATTCTCAATTTCCAGAATCGTTCTGGATTGAAGCCCCAGCGCTTCTGCCAGAGTGTCCTGCGTATAACCCTTTTTTATACGGGCGGCACGAATGACAGCCCCCAGATTCTTCTTCGCCTCCTGCATTAAACTTCACCTCATACCTATGATATAACGCAGGTATTGTTTAAGGAATGAAGTTAGAATACACCTAAACATAATTTATAACTCACCAACTGAAAGGAGGCTTCCGCTGTGCGATCCGTTTAATATTCGGCTTTCTGACGCGATATGGTACCGTTCAGCACAGATGCAGGAAGGGAATCCTTTCTCCGTTTTCTGGTGAGTTTTTTCGGCAGATAAAGCAGAAATTTAATACAGTTAAATCCTCACGGGAATTTTTCCCCGTGAGGATTTTTTATATCATGAAGCCTTTGTCCATGTTAGGCAAGGGGTTCCGGCCAGACAGCGGCGGTATCGCCCGCTGCCGTTCTCCGCCACAGGGGGATGCTGTTCCTATCCACAACCCCGATTTTGAAAGGAGAACGATGATGGCTTATACAAAGGATATGATAATCGAACTGCTGACCACGCTCAAGGAAAAGAAAACGCGGATCGAGCTGCTGAAGTTTGACCTTACCCATCCGGTGAAGATCTCGGAGAGTGAGATGCTCTCCGCTATGGCGCTGGGCGCGCCGGTCAACGACGGGATCCTCCGGGACAAATACTCTGTCTCCGATAAGACCATGCGGATCGCGCTGTCTTATAAGGATGTAGCCGACCGGATCAACCGCAAGAGCGTCGAGGATATGTCTGAGGAGCTGCTGCAGCTGGTCTGTGAGGTGGAGCGTCTGGAGTTCTATATGAAGTTCTTGAGCGAGGAGCAGAGGAAGCTTCTGGACATGCTCTACATCAACAAGCGGAAGTGGCCGGAGATCGAGAAAGCGACGGGCCTTTCCCGGCGCACACTCAACCGCAGGAAGGAGGACGCGCTCAAGAAGCTGGCAGAGATGTACGGATATATTGAGGGCTTCAAGAAGTAATCGTACTTATAAGAAGGGGGCCTGCCTCGCGGCGGGCTCTCTTCACGATGCGTATGATTATTTCAAAAGCTGGAGCGATTTCTGAAATAGCGGAGAGACATACTGCTTTCATATTTCAAAAAGTACCGGTCATGGCAATAGCAAAGCCTCCGGCGGTTTACTTCCTTTTCCGACATCTTGCGTATTATCTTGCATATTTTCTTGCGTATAGGAAGTCTTGGGGAAATTTCTCCGTATCAGCAGAAAACAGGTCTCTTTGCGATGAAACGATAAAAGTACGCCCGCCACAGCCATTGAGCGTGTGACGGGCGCCATGTGTTGAAGTTTGCTTTTCGCCTATGTGTCAGACCCTTTCGGTGAGGATCTGTTCCGCGATTTCATCGCCGGTCAGCTCGCTTGTGCGGTAAACGGCGTCGCAGAATGGCTCAAGGCTGAAGGAAAGGGACGAGCCGCCCTTGTCCAGAAGGATTCCCGTAACGGTAAATCCCATGGTGTTCTGTTTTGCTTTGAGTTTTTCAGCAAACGCCTCCGGCAGATCGCACTCGCCGTCGGTGATGAAGAGGATGTCCGCCTTGGAAAACTCCTTTTGCTCCATGAGCGCAAGGCTTTGGGTCAAAGGCGTTTCGTAGTCCGTGCTGCCACCGAGGAAAACTTCAGCGGCATTCATCATCTCCTCCGGGCCATACTCGCCGGGCAGGAACAGGTCTGTACGGTATTTGTCTTTTCCGGAAAAATGGATCAGCGCCAAACGCCGCTTTTCCTTTGCGGCGATGGTCAGAAGAACAAAGGCCAGCGCCTTTCCCCATGCAGATTTTTCGCCCCGCGTGGAGCTGGACTCATCCAGACAGATGATGAAGTCGCCCCGCCCTTTGGCCGTGCGCTCCCTGCGCCGGTACTGCTTGAGCCCCTTACGCTGGTACTTCTGCAGAAAAAGGGGGATAGAGGCCGGATGGGCCAGCATGGCAAACTCGGAGGTCAGCACCTTGGAAAGGTCGTTGCCCAGCTCCAAACTATACTTTTCCCCGCGGCCATATACAAAGTTGTTTTTTCGCACCTTATGAAGCAGGGCGTGGAGATTGCCAAGCTGCCGGGCGACCTCTTTTAAGGCGTCACTTCCTTGAACACGATTCAGAATGCCCCGGTTCAGCTCGGTCTTCTGCGGATCGTCGCCGCTTCCGCCCCACATAGAGAGCATTTGCTCGGTGTTGAGGGCCTTCTCCGCCGCAGCCTTGACCGCCGCAGAAACAATGAGCGTGATCTGCTCCCGGCCGCGCTGCAGATTATCCGAGATCATCCGGTCTACGGCCCTGCATTGGCGCTGCTTGCTCTCCAGCGCATTCGCCGCATCCAGAATCCTCTGATCCAGCGTTTCATTGGGCTGGGACAGGTCGCCCCGGGCGGCCAAATCCTGCTGAAGGGCGCCTGTCAGCTGCTCGCAGCGGCGCTCCAGCTTGTCCAGAACTTCCATGGCGTTGCCTTCTCCGCCGGCCTGCTGCATCAGCTCATCCAGCTTTTCGGCGATCTCTTTCAGAAATTCACCGGCTGCCTCATAAGCGGGCACCTCCCGCCCCTCGCAGACCGCCTTGATGGTGAGATAATCGTCGCTGCCGGTCATCTGCTCCAGAATGTGCCGGTTAAACTTCCGTGCGGTGACGGAGAGGGCATCCGGCGCGTTTTTTCGGGCGGCGAGCGCGTAAAACGACTGGAAGACATCGGCGGAGAGCGCTGGGAAAGTCGAAAGCTTTCTTTCGTACTGTGCCTCAAGCTGCTGTCCGGCCTCGTCGCTGCGGTGGAGATCCGCATAGACCATATCCTCCAGCCGGGTGGATTTCAGCACCCTGTCTGTACGCTGTCCGGCCATTTTATATCCGGGCAGAGAAGACAAAAGCTCCGAGTCCAGCACATCCTCGATTTTTCGGAAGGCCTTTCGCATATTCATCGTTCCTTTCGCTCGTAAAAACTTCATATTGACAACGGGGCGGAATATTCCGCCCCGTTGCTTTTTGCTAATTCTTCAGAAACTACCGTATAGCTTATCAACCAAAGTCGGGTTCAAAGCCGTCGGGCACGCCTCCGTCATCTCCAAAATCGGGCGTGAAGCCGGAGGGATAGCCGCCGTTTCCGCCGCTCTCGTCCTTTTTGGCGGAATCACCGAAATAGGCGTTTTCTGCCACCATGATATGCTCGGTGCGGGGATTGCCCTCGTGATCCTTCCATTTGTTTTCCTGAACGCGGCCCACAAGGACGATGGTGCGCCCCTTGGTAAACCACTTGCCGATAAACTCGGCGGTGCCACGCCATGCCTCCACATTGATGAAATCCGCTTTCTTCTCCTCGCCCTTTTTCCCAAAGTCGCGGTCACAGGCGATGCGGAACCGGCACACAGCGGCATCTCCAACAGTCTTGATTTCGGGATCGGCTACCAGCCGGCCCATCATAATCAGCTTATTCAACATGCTTTCTTACCTCCGATTTTATTTGTCATAGGCTTGCATCTTTTCACTCTGGCCTCTTGATTGCAGCGCTTGGCGTTCCTGCGGTAATAGGAATGCCGCTTCACAGCGGGCCTCTGGCGAAAACAAACAGGTTTCACAGGCAAGGACTCCTCTCTTAAGTTTTGTCCAGTTCATAAAGCTGCTCCAGCGGGGCATAGGTGTAGCCCACCGCCTGATGCGCTTTCTCGCTGTATTCTTCCAGAATAGACAGCAGTTCGTCGATCTGCTGAAATTCCCTGTCGTTCTGGGCGTTGCCGCGCAGCTCCACCACCGAGCCGTAAAGCCGGATGTACTCGCTGCGCAGCTTCCCGATCCGCCGTGCGGCGGGCGCGTCTGCGGACGCTTCAAAGGCCTCATAGCATTCCCGGCCCATGTTCTGAAGATCGCCGAGCTTCTGAGCCAGCGGATCATGACACATACGCTCCAGAGTAGCACAGACCAGAGAACGGTCGGCGGGCAGCGTCCAAAGGTAATGCCGCAGGATATAGAGATCCATGGGCTGCACCTCGCCGTGGCCCTCCAGCCACGCTTTCGCCTGTGCGATGGGGGTGTAATTGAAATACTTTCGGTCAGAGACCTTGAGGCCCTTGGAGCGCAGCTCGCACAAAATATCATCCATCAACTCGTTGACAGCCTCGGGCACCGGGATGGCAGACGCCTCCGCCTGCATAGCCAGCAGATCGTCCAGCGTGATGGAAGCGGCAATGGAGCCGGTCATGCCGGACTGCTTTTTCCGCAGGGCGGCCAGCCGGCTTGTGCGCTCAGCCACATTCTCCGTGACCACCTTCAGCTCCAGCCGGTCGTACAACGCCTCCAGAATCTTCTCCTCCGGGTCGCTGAAATTGGGAATCTCATTGGAGGCGGAGAAGAACGAGATGGTGGGGATCTGACAGGTCTTGCCCTCATTGGTGTACTCGCGCTCATTGAGGGCGGTCAGAAGGGCGTTGAGAACGCCGTCATTCGCCTTAAAAATCTCGTCAAGGAAGACAATATCGCTCTCCGGGATCTTTCCGGTCGTGACCATCCGGGGCTCGTTGCCGTTGAGCATACCGAGGATGCTGCGGTAGCGCTGGGCAATCGTGCAGCAGTTTCCAGCGGCATAATAGCCCTCGGCGTCGTCCGGATCGCTCTGAATCTTGTCCTTCACCGCAGCCAGATCAGTCAGCAGCTTTTGATAGACGGGATCGCTCTCCAGAATATCCTGCGGCACATTTCCGGGCAGCAAGCTCTGCAGGTCGATGCGGCCGAAAAGCTGCTCTTCGTCACCCTGCTTGGTCAAAAGACGCTTAAACTTCCGGGCGCCGGTGATGCGGCGGCGAAACTCGTCAATGGCAAAGCTCTTGGCCTGCCCGGGTTCCCCCAGCACGAACAGGTTTTTCCGGGTCAGCAGGGCGACGGCAATCGCCTCTACCAGTTCCTCGCGTTCCGCCATCTGGCCGTTGACATCGGCCATGACAGCAAGCATTTGATCTCTCAGCATTTTGATTTCCTCCTAAAGTCATTTGTCTTTTTAGCGCCGCAGCAGACTGTATCGAACGATACAGTCTCACGCCTGCTCCTTACCGCTTTGTTCCTTTTCATCCGGACAGTCCTCCGGGAGTTCTCCGCCCAGCACCGTAAACGCGCCGCTTTGCGGATCGAACAAAACCGCATATGAGCCCTCATCAATATCCGGGCTTTGCAGTTCCTTTCGGAGCGCATCCGTTTCATCCCCGGTCAGCGGCGCGTCAAAGCGGTAAATGCGGCCAAAGCCTTCCTTATAGCGCAGGCGCGCCGCGCCGTAACCGATGCTCTCCTTGATATCCATAAGACAGTTTCCGGCCTCATCTGCTTTCAGAGTGCCGTCATCGTTGCGAAACAGGACGCATCGCTGCTCATATCCGCAGCGCAGACACATCCCATGCCCTTCGGCTGTCCGGCAGTCCATATCATAGGAAAAGACGCCGCCGCACTTGGGGCATTTTCTTGTTCCTTGAACGCTTGACATCTTGTTTCACCCCTTTTATGCCGCAAGTCGGTGCACGCCGCAGGCTTCCTCCAAACGGCTTCCCTCGCGGATGGCGTCAAAGGAGATCACAAGGCCCCGGGCATTATAAGGAGCGTCCTTGATCCCGTAGCGTTTTGCCGCATCCTTGCAGTTCAGCATCTCATACTGAAGCTGGGCCCAGATGTGGGCGCCCAGCTCGCTCTTATCGGGATCGTAGCCCTCTACGGCCCGAATGAGCCGCAGGGCAAGCTGCTGGTAGACATCATCGTGATCCAGCCGGGCCGCCTTCATCAGACGGCGGTTCTTACGGATCACACGGTCGATGTAGTGCAGGTGGTCTTCCACAATGCGGTTTCTCTCAGTAATTGTCAATGTCGCCTTCATGGTTTTTGTCCTCCTTAATTTTTGGCTCCCACAGCTCGCAGCAGTTTTCCGAAAGCGCCTGTGCCAGCGTCTCATAGATGTGCGCAAGGGCGGCGCGGCGGGGATTTTTGCACAGCTGCAGGGCTTTCCTTTGATTGATTTGCTTCCAGTAGGAATGCAGGCAGGTATCGCAGGACTTGTTCAAGCGATCACTCCTTCACAGCTTCGGGGTTGAAGCGGCACTTTGCAAGGCCGTTTGCGCCGTTGTAGAGAAATACATGGTTGAGGCCGTCGTCCAACTCCAACACCTGCCCCTCCATTAAGGTCATTCCCAGCAGCTCCCCTGCGTCCTCACCGGACTCGCAGGCCTGCCAGAAATCCTTGATCGCCATGGGGAGCGTACCCTCACGGCGCAGCGCATAACGAAACTCGGAAGGATATCCCGAGCCGAACAACAGCTGCATCCGGCGGGATGGCTCATCCTTGAAGTCATAGAGCTTCAGAAGGGGCGGTGAAATGCGCTTCGGGCAGCAGTCGGGCACCCGTTTTTTGAGATCTCGGGCTTTGAGGCGTATGGCTCTTTTCCTGTGCAGGCAGAAATGCTCGCCCAGATGCATCATCACGCCGTTTCGCTTTTGGGGGATGACATCCCCGTAGGTGAAGTGGGACGGACAGCAGTAGCAGGAAGTGCAGTCAAAACGCATAACAGTTTCACTCCTATTACAAGATTTCATGGCTTATCGCCGTTCACGCCGCCTTTTCAGCGTCCTTTTCCCAGCAAAGACGAATGACGCGCTCGCATTCATCCATCTCCATGTTCCCGATATGGGCACGGCTCTGGGGCACTCCCAGTTCACGGGCCAGCCAGCGGTAGGCGTCCTTCCGCGTCATATTCCGGGCGCTCCAAAAGGCGTCAAAGACGCTGTGGGTCTCCCGGCGCTTCATCCGCAATGCGGCGTTTGCCAGCTTTCCCATAGGCCTGTCGGTACCCCTATGGACGCCGACATAGGCGTTGCAGTTGGTGCAGAGATAAATCTTCTCCGTGCTCCGCTCGTAGATTTCGCTGGCGTCGGTCAGAATTACCTTTCCGCCGCAGTAGCGGCAGATCTTGGGAATCTTCATCCCGATTCCACCTCCTCACATCAAGCCGCTTTCTGCCGCTGCGCCTTCTTGCCCGGCTCTTTGGCCGCCGCCTTCTTCTTGGCGGAGGGCGCGCGCACCGGAGACTGGTAGCAGGTGACAGTATCGGTCTGAATCCGTAACTCGCCGCGCTCGGACAGCTCCAGCTGCATGGGGCCGGTGAGCATACGCAGCAGCTCCCACAGCTTGCGGGCGTTATAATAAAAAGGTGTGGCCGACGCGCCGGTGGTGATAGCGGGCAGGTCATGGCTGCAGCTTCCGCTTTCGCTCTCGCAGGAGAGGCAAATGTGGCCGGATAACAGCTTGACCTCGACGGGCATGCCGCCCTTTGCCACAGGGATGATGGCGCTGACGGCATTGCAGAAGACGGCCGCGTCGATCTGAACGGTAAACCGGGGCTGAAACTGCTGCAGCACCGCCCCGATATCCAGAAAATCACCGGCGATCAGCCGGGCGGAGAAGAACAGCGTGCCGTCCCAGAAGACCACCGTTTTATCGGTGATGGCCATTTCATAGACATCGGTATCCTCCGATATGCCGGCGAGAATCCGCAGCGAGGAAGCGGGAACGAGAATGCAGGCGTTGCCTGCGCACTCCGTATCTCCCAACAGATGGAAGATGCGGGTGCCATCGCAGGCATCGGCGTGCAGCCCGTTTTCGTGCAGGGAGAGCCGGACGCATTGCATCGTAGGCTTGCCGTTGCCCTTGGGCTGGGTAAACGGCGTACATTTTGCCAAGGTCTTGATATTACTGACGCTGACCGCATCTTCCGGGAACGGGATCTCCGGCAGGGGATATTCCTTGCCGTCAAGCACGCTGATTTGGAACACCGCCTGTCCGCCCTTTACCTGCAGGATGGTGGGCTTTATGGAAGAAACCGAAACGGTATCCCCGTCCAGCTTGGAGAGCATCCCCAACAGCAGGTGCGGTGAAATTACGGTCTGGCCGCTTTCCTCTACATTGGCTGCCAGACTGGCGCGAATGGCCACCTCCATGTTGGTGGCGGTGAGAGTGACCATGCCCATCTCGGCGTCAGCTTGGAGATGGATGCCCCGAAGCAGCTCCAGCTTCAGATCCTCCGGTACGGCTCTGGACGCCTTCTGTGCCAAATGGAGCAGTTCTTTTCGATTTGCGTGAAAAATCATTTGTCTTTCCTCCTGTTACGCTGTTTTCCCCAGCAGGTCGAACAGCGTGATCTGGTTTTCATCCACCTGCGGTGGTTTCTTCCGGCGGGCCGCCGGCTTTTGCAGTGGCTCGGACAGGATGAAGATGTCCTCTTCAGCGAATAGCATCCCACCGGCCGCGCTCTTTTTCCGCAGGGAGAGCGGCAGCGGTCGTTCGGGGGGCGCAGGTTTTTGATAGGCGGTAATCGTCTGCTGCTCCGGCTCGGCTACGGTGGGAGCGGGAGCTTCCAAAACAGAAGGCTCCTGTTTCTCCTCCGGCGGCTTCAGCAGCGCCATCTTTTTGAAGGTCGCGGACACATCCTCCACGCTGTCGCGGATACCAAGGGACAACTCCTTTGCCATAAGCGACAGCATATCCTCGCATTCGCTCATGGCCGCGAGGCCTTCGTCGCTCATCTGGCCCTCGATGATGCCGGCTACCGCCAGTTTATTGGCCATCAGCTTGATCGCCTTATGCTGGGCGGTGTGCTGGTAGTAAAACATATAGACCTCCACTCTGGGGGCGAGCTGATTGATGCGCCAACTGCGCCGGGAGGCCTGCCGCAGAGTGAACAGCTTATAGCCGGTGTCGTAAAAAACCAGCGTGGTAAAGGCGTTCAGATCAAGGCCGGTCTCCACAACGGTGGGATTGACGATCATCACCTGCATTCCCTGTGCCAGACGCTTTTCCACCCACGCCTCCCGTTTGGCGGGAGAGACGGAGGCGGGCAGAATATGGGTGCGGTATCCGCGCTTTGTGAGCAGCAGATGCACTTTTTTCTGTGTGTCCAGCCGCGTCCAGTTGGTGTAGATCATCACTTTCTCGCCCTGCGCGATTTTCCGATCCACGATCTCCAGCAGGGCTTCGTCCTTGGGCATCATGTCCTTGTCCGATCCGGCATCCGTCGGCGCCACCAGAACTTCATCGCTTTTGGGGTTCAGAATGGGGGTGTGTCCATAGGGCTGGTCGGGGTAGGCGGTAAGCAAATTCAAGAAAGAGGACTGCACTTTATTGGCGATGTCCTTGCGGTTACAAAGAATCTTGACAAAGGTGTCCTCGATCTGGCGGTAAATCTTCTCCATCGGTTCCGGCATGGCCAGAGGCACGGGGATCTCCTCATATTCCGGCAGATCCTTGCCCATATCCAGCAGAGATAAAAAAACGGCATATTCCAGCAGAAAGCGGGAATATACCAGTGGGGATACGCCGGGCAGCTGCCGGGTGCGGCTTCGGATTTTGGGCGTCCTGCGGTTGGAGTTGTAGTCCGCCTCACGGATCTCGGTGATGCTCTGCGTGACGCCGTACTCTTTGGAAAAGACATTGGGCTCGTCAAACTCCTTGCCGTCCTTTTTCATCAAGGGTGCGGCAATGCGGAAGAGCAGATAGAAGATACCGGAGGCATAGCCGTTGATCAGCGTGGCGGTCATGCCGATGACCTTATCCGCCGCTTGGAACAGCTCGCCCATGGCCTCGCCCTGTCCGCTGTTTTGCGCATACTGGTGCAGCTCATCACAGATGAGCCCGTCGATGCGCCCACGGTACTTCTTTTTGATGTAGGTACTCAGAGGATAAGCCCGGAGAGCTCTTGCCGCGGGGTGCGGTGCGTCTGGGTGTTCCGCAATGTCGCGGAGCGTTTCCTCCCGGGCCGCGTTATTACAGAACGGGATATGCGCCGCGGCGCCATAGCGGTAGACAAAGCCGTACTCCCCGATCCGGATCCAGCCGGTCTTTTTGTCGGGATTGGCCGCAGTCCATAAGGGGCCTCCGCAATGCCTGCATACATGGTTTTTGCGGTTCTCATTCATAAAAAAGAACTGATCCGCATTGACCATATAGGAGCAGCCGTCTTCGCTGATGTCCATTTCAATAATCTCTCCGCAGCTTGGACAGACAAAGGCCTTTTTCCGCTTGTTCCACACCGCACAGGGCTGGCGCATATAGCCGTCCCGCGCCTTTTCTTTGGACAAAATGGCATAGCAGGACTTGCCGCTTTGCTCATAGAGTGCGTACAGCCGGTCAAATTCAGTGATGCTGTGGACGACCGACGCAAAGGTATCGGGCAGCGTTTCCTCAATTTCCCGTACCCATTTCTCCGTCACATGAGACGGGCAGAGTACAAGGTTGAAGGCCTTGCCCTTTTTCGCGTGAGCGGCCCGCAAACCGGCGGCGGCGCCCATGGCCACCGAGCCAATTTTCGATTTTCCGGATCCACATTCGGCGATGATCAGCGCCACCTTGCCCTTTCCCAGACGCCGCTTTACGGACTCCGCCACAGCGAGCTGGGCGTCATAGAGGGAGTAACCTGCCTTTTCCTTAATGTAATCGTTGATCGCAAGAATCTCGGGAGAAAGCGGCTCCACCGACGGGTCAAACAGCGGATTGAACTGATCCTTGATCCGCTGTGCGACAGTCACGCCAAAGGTGTTCAGATACTCGGTGACGGTGTTCACCCCGTCCAAAGGGGTCAGCCCCGTTACCGCGCCGGGGATGGATATGGCGCCGCTTCGCAGTCCTCTCTCCACCACATCCACGATGTTCTGATCGTCCTTGGTGAATGAGATCATCCAAGCCTCAAAGTTGCGGGACTGCGGCACCACCTGTAACTGCTGCAAAATCTTTTCCTTTTTCAGCGCGGTCAGAAGATACCCTTGAAACTCTGGGATCAAGGGCACGGCCGTCTTTTGATCCACCTCCTCAAAAAGAGCGTTTTCATCTCCCCGGTGACAGAAGATAAATGCCTTCCGCGGAGGAAAGGATGTGATCTCCTCCTGCGCATCATCCTCATCATCTTCATCTCCGGAGCCTGTGTTTCGCAGCGTTTCGTCCTCGGCGATCATCGTCGCCTCGGCATACACGCCGCTGTGTCCCAGCTGACGCCGGTACCGCTTGACCAACCCTTTGAGCTTTAGGGGCGTGCCGTCCACTTCCGCGGCAATGGTCGCGCCGCCGTAGATGGCGTCGGCCATTGCCCGTACCTGCTCGGGATACCCGCCGAAGCGGACAGCGTACAAGGTCTTGCCTTTGCCGTCATCTCCGTACACCAGAGTATCCGCATAGTTGGTCAGCATCACTTTCGCAGCGGTGTTTTTATACGAAAGCGTCATCAAAGAGGGTTTTGCCATGCATACGATTTCTCCTTTCATTTTTGGTGTTAAACGCAAAAAAACCGCAATCGCCGGTGAAACGGCAATTACGGTTTTTTGAGTTTATTCAGTTGGATTTAGGCTGTTGTCGGTGTCGCGGGGGCATGGAA